>Ga0335078_10001410_pt1 | contig 36332 bp, 21 predicted proteins | sample Lox_Sample_32_FD_206711 | JGI IMG/M metagenome (GOLD analysis project Ga0335078, IMG submission 206711) | Soil microbial communities from Loxahatchee National Wildlife Refuge, Florida, United States - Lox_Sample_3.2 | ecosystem: Environmental > Terrestrial > Soil > Wetlands | place: USA... | reverse complement strand
CTTCCGGTTAGACGACGATCCAGGATCAATGCGCGGATTTGCATCGAATCTCGAGTATCCTGTTACGTGACTTCGTACGAAAGTCGGGTACAAGCATGAAGCTCTCCCGCGTTTTTAGGTGGCTTGATACCCTTGAACGGAACACCTTTGCCCGATCTTTCCGTATTCGCCGAACGCGTTTGGATCGTCGAAGGACCGAGCGTCCGCGACATGGGTGTCATGTTCACGACCCGCATGACAGTTGTGAAGCTCTGCGATGGTTCGCTGTGGGTGGATTCTCCTGTTTCTGTACCCTCTGAAACGCTTAAACGCATCACTGAATTGGGACCAGTAAAGTATCTCGTTGCGGCGACGCCCCGGCATGTCTGGCGGCTGTCGGCGTGGCACGCGCTGTTTCCCGAGGCGCTGCTATGGGCGCCACGCCCCACTCCGTTTACCTTGAAGAAGGGCTCCTTGCCCTTCACCGGGATTCTGGGCGACGAGCCGCCTCAAGCCTGGAAGAATGACTTCGACCAGCTCGCGTTTAAGGGCAACCCGCTCATCGAAGAAGTCCTCCTTTTTCATAAACCATCGCGCACAGTCATCCTGGATGACTTGATCCAGATCCATCCGAGGGTGGAGGGTAAGCACTTTCGGAATGCTCTGTTCAAATTGGAGGGTGTTCTATCTCCCCATGGCGGCGTTGGATTGGACATTAGGCTTTCCTTCATCCGTCGCAGCCTCGCGCGCAGCTCGCTCGAAAAACTGCTGTCATGGGATTTTGACAAACTGATCATCGCCCACGGCCCCTGCATCGAAAAGGACGCAAAGGCATTTGTCAAACGAGCCTTCCGCTGGCTCACAGGCTGAGGTCAACAATCGTATCGTTACGGTCGTGCTTTTCCGTGCTCGAATCGCACCTCGTCGGGAAGCAAGCCGGATGTTCGATGTCATTTCATCTTCGACGGTGACTATGACCACTTGGGCTCCTGCGTCGCCGCTCAATAGAGATATGGAATCAGTTTCGCTGTGCGCTGCGCGTATTCGTCGAAAGCACTGCCGTAATGATCGTGCAGATGAGAATCAAGCACCGGAATATTGACGAAGACGAACCCCATCAGCATGAGGATTGGAACGACAGCCGTGATCCAGGCTCCAGAAATCAGGCACAGCCCGGAGAACGAGAGCAGGTCACCGAGATAATTTGGATGGCGGGAAAGACGGAAGAGACCCCGCGTGTAAAGCCGGTCGCGATTCTCCGGCCGCTGTTTCCAAACGTGGCGGGCGTACTCGGCATAGGAGTTCATCCACGATCCGAGAACAAATAAGCCGATGCCGATAGCAGCGGCTATGGCCAGCGGCGAGCTATTTGTGCCCCCCGTTATCCCAATTAGCAGCACAAGGACGAGGAGCCAGGGGGCGATTGTGAAGACTTCGTTCCAACTGACGCCGCGCTTGAGAAACATGAATTCGGTGAAGAGAATTCTGACGTAATAGATGGAAAATCCGGCTACCAGGCAGATTCGCCGAGCCGTATTACCCTCCCGCCAGGCCCATCCAAGCCATGCGTCCAGCTTGGCAAGACCCGGTCCGGCAAGGATCCACCACGCGAGGAGCACGCACCCGCCAGCGAGAGCTGCGAGCGCAATGCGCTGGGCCGCTGAGGCGCCGCCCAGTTCATACATATTGCGTTGGAGTTTGCGCGTGTCCACGGTCCCACTTCAAAAAATAACGCTCATCGCCGTGCTTGTCCATCGACTGCGCCGTTGGCGATGTGCGCCTGTACCGTTTTTAGTTATTGACCAATCGATTGGTCAGTGATACGAATGAAGGCATGCCGCTTAAGGGACAACGCAGCGCAGCCGGCGAGCGGACACGAACCGCCATTCTCGAAGCAACCATTCGCATTCTCGGCCGCGACGGCCCGAACAGGTTAAGCGCGTCGGCGCTGGCAAGAGAGACAGACGTAAGCAAGGCGACGATTTTCCATCACTTCCGTTCCATAGAAGAAATTCCGATTGCCGCGATGGAGCGTTACTGGATTCAGGCTCTTGCGGCGAAGGTGAAGGATGCCGCCTCGGCGCGCGGCTATCTTCTACAACTGGGCTCGCAGATTCTCGACCTGCCAAGAAAGCGCGCGACGTTTCTCAAGGCGCATGTGGTTTTTCTGGTGAAGGCGATGTTCGACCCGCGGCTTCATGCACGCCTGGCCGCAAGCGCGGAAGCGATGCACGGGCGGTTGGCAACGGAGCTTGCAGTGCGATTGCCGAGGGCGCGCAGAAAAGACGAAGCAGAGGTCGCGGCGCGCATGGTCGAGATGATGCTCGATGGTCTTCTTCTCGGCATGGCGGCGGTCGAAAGCCCGCGGGCTCGGGTTTCTTCGCGCCGAGCCTGGATGAGGTTTGTGAATATTTTGCTAAAGGAGCTCGCGTCGTGATGGCGGCTCGACGCACTCTGCTCTTTGCGCCATGTGCCTTCAATCTGGCTGAAACCAGCCGGATGGTCGAGATCGCCAAAGCCATCGAGCGCCATTCAGCAGCCGGCAAAGTTTTCGATGTCCATTTCATCTCCGACGGCGGCGACTTCGAGCCCATGATCGAAAAGCACGGTTTTGCCTTGACCCGGATGGAGCCCCACCTCACGAAGGAAAAGATCGACCTCATCGCCAAAGTGGACCGTGGCGAAAAGTTTGCGCCGGCCTTTACTGACGCCGAACTCATCGAGCGCGTCAACAACGAAATCGCCTGTCTCAAAGAACTCAAACCTACCGCTGTGGTCACCGGCTCCTACGTCACGATTCCGGTAACTTGTCGCGTCCTCAATGTCCCCCTCGTCTGGGTCGTTCAATCCACCTGGCTGCCCGATTTCTTCTGTCACGGCGCGGGCATCACGGATCATCTCCGGCCTGCGCCATTAAAAGCGGTCGCCGACTGGTTGGTGCTGCGTTTCATTAACTTTTGGATCGACATTGGATTCCTCAACCCCATCAATCGCACCGCCAAACACTTCGGGGTTCCGGGCTATCACTCGATCTTCGAGTTCTGGCGCGGAGACGTAACCCTGGTTGCGGAGCCTGCAGAATTCTCGGGCGTGAAGCTGCCTCCCGACCATGTTTTCACCGGCCCTCTCATTCCGCAGGATGAATTCCCGCTTCCCGCAGAGCTTGCCGCAATCCCGAGGGACAAGCCGCTGATCTACTTCGCCATGGGAAGTTCGGGCACTCCCGCGATCGTCGCCAAAATTGTCGAGAGCTTCGAGGGCAGGCCTTATCGCGTGATCGCGCCCGTGAAATTTCAGCTTGAGCAAGTTTCCGGTGTCCATATTCCGGCTAATGTTTTCGTCACCGATTGGGTCCCTGCGTTGCAGGTCAATCAACTCGCCGATCTCGCCGTGATCCATGGAGGAATCGGCACGGTGATGGTCGCCGCATTGGCAGGCAAGCCGGTGGTCGGCGTTGGAATGCAGATGGAGCAGGTCGCAAATCTGGCTTGTCTTGAGAGGCTCGGATTCGCAATCCGCGTCGCGAAGTCACGCAACCCCTCTGCGAAGGTTCAGAGCGCCATCGAGAAGTTGCTTCACGATGAAGCTGCCCGGGCCAAAGCAACCGCCTTCGCCAAATCCATCGCGCACTGGGACGGGCCGAAGACCGCCGCCGAAACCTTGCTCGAGCGCTACCGCAGTTCGGTATGATGATCCTTCCGGGATTCGTAGAAGATGGCCGGTATCAGGATCTCGATTAGTGAAAAATCGGCAAGTTACTAATTGAGCCCTGATTCGTAACGAAAAGTCGGCAAGTCGTCACTGATAACGCCAATTCTAAGTACTGGGAGTTGGTTTCTCTGGCTCGCCCTGTTTCCGAAGGTGTACCTTCTGAAACAGTAAAAACTTAGAAAATCCAACCTCCGACGGCTGCCGCAAAGATCCCTCAATCCTAGGGCGTTTTCTAGGACTAATCATCGTCATCCCTAAGGAGTGCTCAATGGCCGCGCCAGTCCAACGCCTGTCATTCGCCACGGAGCATGATTATTGTTTCTGGATCTAGATTGCTCTTTATCACTGCGTCTCTGTCACAGATCCCCTACAACTCGCGCAGGGCGACGGCGACGGGGCGCAGCGCGGCGCGCACCGCGGGCAGCAAGCCGCCGAGAACGCCCATGGCCAGAGCGAAGATCACTCCCATCACAAGCAAGTTGAATGTGATCTTGAAGGCGAAGGCGATGTTCGAGAAGGTCGAGAAATTCATGGTCTGCGTGGTCATCCCGTTCAGCGGAAGCACAACCACACAACCGATAATGCCGGCAATGAAAGAAATCAGCAGCGCCTCGAACAGGAACGAGAGGATGACGTTCCAGCTGGAAAAGCCGAGTGCGCGCATAGTGGCAATCTCACGTCCGCGTTCCGAGACGGCCGAGTACATCGTGTTGAGAGCGCCGAATACTGCGCCGATCGCCATGACGGCAGCCACCAGACCGCCCAACACGGTGATCAGCTGCGTCATCGCCGAGGATTGCTTGGCATAGTAATCCACTTCGCGCTCGACCTCCAAATTGAATTGTGGATCGGAAGTGATCGAATCCTTGAATTTGTCGAATGCCGCGGGCGAAGTAAGGTGAACGGTGGCAGATTGAAAGATATTCTCTGGGCGCTTGAGCACCTCGTTCAGGATGCGCGCATCGCACCACATTTCGGAATCGAACGACGATCCGCCCGCGTCGAACACTCCCACCACCTTCCACTGCCCGCCGCCGAAGTTCACCGTGTTGCCAACGGTCAGGCCCTCGTAGGTTTTAGAGGCATTCTTGCCGACGACGAGCTCGTCCAGCCCTGAATGGAACATCTGCCCCTGGACGATCTTTACGAATTTGCGGATTTCGAGGACGTTGGGTGAAACGCCGCGAACCTCCACATTCGCGTCCGTGCCTGTGCTGATCAGCGGTATAGGAACGACGCCGACGACTTCCTGTGTCATCAGCGGCTGCCCCGACGCATCGCGTGCCACGCCTGGCTTATCTTGTACCAGCTTTATGGAATCGAGAGTGATGCCGCCCATCATTTCCGAAGTCGAGCCGGCACGCATCACGAGCGCATCGTCGGGCGTACCGGAGGCCACTAGCGTGGCCCGGAAGCCGCGCGCCAGCGAAAGCATCGCCACGAATACGCCGACCGTCCCGGCAATGCCCAAAATGGCCACGATCGTGGAAGTCCAGCGCGCCCGAATACTGCGGAGGTTGTAGGAAATCGGTACTGATCCAATCAGCGGCGCCAGCAATCCGGCAACGATTCCGCCAACGACGACCAGAATCAGCAGCAGCGCAGCGATGGCTGCCAGAGTGATCACTACGCCCAAAAAGAGTTTTGTCACCATGCTCACACCCTCCGAAGGGCATTCACCACACGCATGCGCATCGCACCGTAGGCGGGAAGAATTCCGCTGGCGAAGCCGACAATAAGAGCAGCGATCACACCGTACACCAACGTTTTGACCGTGACCAGAAGTGGCGGCAAGAGTCCGGCCATCGCACGGCCTAGCACTGGTATAGCGACCATCGCAAGCAGCAAGCCCACGCAACCGGCAAGCGCGATCGCCATCGACTCACCCAGGATGAATCCAAGGATGGTGCCATCCGAGAAACCGATAGCCTTGAGCACGCCAAGTTCATTGGTTCGCTCGCGCACGGAGATGGCCATCGTGTTTCCGGTGACCAGCAAAAGCGTGAAGAAGACGACGGTCCCGATCGACATAATCAGGAATTTAATGTTTCCGAATTGCTTCACCCAGCCCTCCGCAAATGCGGATTCTGTCTCGGTCTTCGTCTCGTAGGGCGAATTCATGTACATGTTGTCGATGGTCTTGGCAATGCGAGGGGCATCGTCGGGGTCAGTGATGCGAATCGTGTACCAACCAACCTGGCCTTTGATCGAATCGGGTACGCTCTCTTTGAAGTATTCCCACTGGAACCAAAATTGGGTCTCGTCATCTTCCGGCTTGGCGCCGTGGTAAACGCCGTCGATATTGAACTCGAAGGTCTTACCCGCAAGCCCATAGATGGTTGTGTTGATCGGAATGCGGTCGCCGATCTTCCATCCAAAGCGCTTCATGGTACCCGCGCCCACAATCGCGCCTTGCCGATCTTTCAGGAATGTATCCCATTGATCGTCGGCAACGATGAGCTCCGGGAAAACCTGCCGCTGGTTTTCCGGATCGATTACAAATTGAGGGAAAAAGTTCTTGGGATCCTGATACACGCCGCCGAACCAGTTGTCGTGCGTCACATACTTCACGCCAGGAATGCGCAGGATTTCATCCCGGTAGGACAGCGGAATGGTGTTGATGATGGACGTGCGGTTGATGGTGACGAGCCGATTCGCGCTCACCACGTCTGCGCCGCGGCTGAACGCGTCGCTCACCACTCCCAGCAGCGCAAACAGGAAAAGCGCCACAGCGAACGAACCGATGGTGAGAACCAGCCGGGCCTTCTTGCGAAGCAGATTGGCAAGAATCAGTTTGCTGAATTTCATGAGACAACTCCGCCGGCAATTGCCGGCCGCGTGCCGGCTTCTACCAGAACTCCCTTATCGAGATGCAGCGTGGTATCGGCCTGGCGCGCAACCACAGGGTCGTGCGTCACTATCAGCACTGTTTTTCCGTGCTCCTTCACTAATCGCTTGATCAGTTCCATCACTTCGTCGGCGCTTTTGCGGTCCAGGTCGCCGGTGGGCTCGTCGCAAAGCAGGAAAGTGGGGTCGGCGACGATGGCGCGGGCAATCGCAACACGCTGTTCCTGTCCGCCGGAAAGCTGGCGCGGATAGTGGTTCATGCGGTCGCCCAAACCGACGATGGAAAGAGCAGTTTCGATGTGCTTGCGGCGCTCGGCCTTGGAAAGCTTTGTCAGCAGCAAGGGCAATTCGACGTTCCCAAACGCCGTGAGCACGGGAATGAGGTTGTACATCTGGAAGATGAAACCGACGTGGCGCGCCCGCCAGTTGGTCAGCTTACTGCGGGACATGTGCGTGATTTCATCGCCGGCCACACTGATGGTGCCGCGAGCGGGAACATCGAGTCCGCCCAGCAAATTGAGCAGAGTGGTCTTGCCCGAACCGCTCGGCCCCATGAAGGCCACAAAATCGCCCTTATCGACGTCTAGATTCAAACCCTGCAAAACGTCGATGTCCTCGTTGCCGCGGCGATAGGTCTTGTCCAAGCCACGAACCTGAATCAGACTGCCCACTGCTCCGTTGCCGTCCACGCGTACCATGATCAACGCTCCTTGATTTCCGCAATCTGCGATCCAAAGCCCGAATGGCGCCATTCCCTCGCGGGGACAGCATCCTGTGTCCCACACAGCAATATCAATTCACAATCACAGAAGGATAACTGAGTTGCAAAAACGACGCGTTAATGCTTGATCGCTACAGTTTCGCCATCTCTTAAGTCGGCCGGCCCCCCAACTACGACTATGTCTCCGGACACGAGCCCCGCCAGGATCTGTGTTCGCGCGCCGTTGGTCGTGCCGACCTTCACGGCATGGCGCTCGATGTGATCGCCTGTCACCAGGAAAACGATCTTCTCCCCGCCATCGTCGCGGACCGCATTCTGTGGCACCATTACGCTCGCCGGCGCTTCTTTCCCCGCCCTTGCTTCTTCCCCTAGGAACGTGACCTTCACACCCATGTCAGGCAGGATGCGCGGATCCAGCTTGTTGAATGCAATGCGCACCTCGACAGTCGCCTTCTGGCGATCGGCGGTGGGAATGATGGTGCGCACGTGACACGGAATCTTCCAGTCCGGATATGCATCCAAAACGGCGGTTACTTCCTGGCTGGGCTTGACGCGCGCAATGTAGTTCTCGTTGACATCCACTTCGATTTCATTCGAGGCCATATCGACAATCGTCGCGATGCCTGTACGCGTGAAGCCACCGCCGGCCGAAATCGGCGACACCATCTCTCCCACCTGCGCGTCCTTGGAAACGATGATACCGTCGAACGGAGCTGTAATGACGCAATTATCCACCGCCTGCTGCGCCTCTTTAATCCGCGCGTCAGCTGAGAGCACCTGTGCCTCAGTGTAGTCGATTTTAGCCTTCAGGCTGTTCACTGCCATCGTCGCATTGTCGAGCGCTTCCTGAGTTTGAATTCCTGCCGTCCTCAGTTCCTGTGCCCGACGCAACTCGATCTGCGCGTTTTTCAACTGTACTTGCAGGTCGAGAATACTTGCCTGCGTGGCATCGCGGTCTGCTTTCGCTGAAGCTAGCGTCCTTTGCGCGTCGGAATCGTCAAGAGTGGCCAGCACAAAGCCCGTATGCACGTACAATCCTTCGGTAAAGAAAACGCCCGTAACGCGCCCCGTGATCTTTGCCGCTACGGTGGCGCGCCGCTGCGGGGTGACATACCCGCTCGCGTTGAGCAGGGCCTGTGGACCGTTGTCCGGGGTGTCTGCGGTGGCAACGTGCACCGATGGTGCCTGATGCATATACGCGTAGACTCCGCCGACGACTACGAGCACGGCGAGCAAGGCGAAAAAAATAATCGCGATGCGCTTGCCAGCATTTCGGGAGCCGCGCTTGTGTGCGTCGATGCGAAGCGCTCCGAGGTCCGGTTTTACAGGTGCTTCTGGCATGGTTGATCCAGTCGATCTGACCTTGTCTTTCCATTATGGTATATTTTGACGCCGCAGTTGTGCGCGGCGGGGCGCGTTCACCTCATCGGCTGCGACGCATTCTCTGACCCGGCTGAGGGCAGGCTGACCACTGTTTCAGAATCCACACATTGTGAAGCACTCGACCGGGCCATAGAGAAGAGCAATGTTTCAGTTGCTTGAATCCATCCTATGCAGACACTCCGGTCGCCGCTCTCCCTTCGCTAGATCGGGCGCCCATTCCAACGATCGAGGAGCCCGGAATAACCGAGACGAGTCGAGCCCTCGTAGACAGAATGCCTGAGCCTATCTATATTGGCATTCCGCTCTCGGTGAGCCAAAACCAGGCGCTGCCAGACTCAAGCTCAGAGATCTATCTCAATCTGGTCGTCGATGCGGCTGGCAAGGTCCGGTCAGCTCAACTGGCAAACAAAGCGGACCATGGGCCAATCGGTGACACGGTGCTCAGCGCCTCGGCGGATTGGGATTTCATTCCTGCATTCGTGGGCCGGCGCGCCGTAGCCTGTCGAATGCTGTACGGCGTCTCGCCGCGGCAATGAGCTCCAATATTCGGACGTAAAAAGCGACTCATGCTGACTCCTGCGATTTCCTCGAGGATCTTGACCTAAATGAGATCCCAATATTGAATTCGGCATTGAGGTGCATTGCTTGACATGGCGAAACATCTGAAAATCTTGAATACGACGCTTGCATGACAAATCCAAGTGAAGCTATGCTTGGGCCCATGATCCACTATCAGAAAGAATGGACCCATCCCCGACTTGCCTCCACTTCAAATGAACCCTGCATTAGACACATTCCGACACTGAAGCGCACTCAACTCCAGAAGTGGACTTTCAGGCTAAATATCTGTATAGCAGTCTTGGCCTGCAGCGCTTGTGCGACTACCCTTCGAAGCCAGCAACCTCTGCACGTCACAATCGATTGGAACAAGGTGACAGTTGTTTCCAATACTGCTCCGACTCTCCAAGTCGTCGTGAATCCTCCACTGCGCCCCGGCGAACCACTTAGTATCGCCTCCTACAGAGCATTGAAAGAGCTCGGCGCGGATTACGTCCGATACGTTCCGTGGTTGCCATATCCGAGGCTGGCCGTCGCCGAACTCGAGCCGCCCACGCCGCAAAAGACTTCATGGGATTTCAGCCTGATCGATCCAATGACAAAGGACTTTCTCGCGGCCACGGAAGGCCATCCGACGATCTTGAACTTCAGTACAATGCCGGCATGGCTGTTCAAGACGGAATTTCCAGTATCATACCCTTCCGATCCGAATAAGGTGTACTGGAGCTACACACACGGGAACGAGCCACTGGATCCGACCAACAAGGCAATCGGCGACTACTATGCCCGTCTTGTCAGTTGGTACGTCAACGGCGGATTCGCCGACGAAAACGGTGTGCACCATGAATCCGGCTATCACTACAAGCTGCAATGGTGGGAAGTTCTGAACGAAGTTGAATTTGAGCACAGCACGACCCCCGAGCAGTACACTGCGCGCTATGACGCGATTGTCAGTGCCATTCACAAGGTCTCACCCGACACGAAGTTTGTCGGCCTTGCATTGGCTATGCCAGGAAGCGAACCGCAATTCTTCGAATATTTCCTCAACCCCTCCAACCACAAGTCGGGCATTCCACTCGACATGATTTCGTACCACTTCTATGCGTCGCCAGTTGCAGGTGAGACTCTTGACGACTGGCAATACACCTTCTTCGATCAGGAGGCAGGATTCCTCAACATCGTTCTCTATGTCGAGGCGATCCGGAAGCGGCTGTCGCCTCATACGAAGACCGATCTAGACGAGCTGGGTGTAATCCTCCCGACCGACAATAAACCCGGCGACAACGTCCCGCCACCGGCCGCATATTGGAATTTGGCCAGCGCCCTCTATGCCGATTTGTTTATCGAACTCTCTCGTCTGCAGATCGATGTCGTTGGCGAGTCACAGCTCGTCGGATATCCGACACAGTTTCCAAGTGTGAGCATGATGGATTGGACGACGAATCAACCGAATGCGCGCTTCTGGGTGCTTAAGCTCATCAAAGACTCCTTTCATCCCGGCGACAAGCTCGTAGAGACAAAGCTGGAATCGGGGGATGTGAGCGCGCAGGCCTTCAGCACTCCTGCAGGCCGCAAGCTTCTTCTCGTGAATAAGCGCAACCACGAACTGACGGTGTCTCTTCCAGACGCGGACAAGGCCACGGCGCTTGCTGTCGATACGAAAACTGGCGATAACCCCGCGCGTAGCGTTCCACTTGCCAAGAGCACTATCAAGATGGATCCTTTTGCAGTAGCCGTCATTAGTTGGTAGACGCTGCTCGAAATGGGAGCAGCACTATGAACAAAAGGCATTCACTTCGTGTCGGCATTTGTGGCATCGGCCTTGAAGCCTACTGGAACTGTTCTCGTCGATCGACAATTCCTTCAGAATCGCCCATCATCCGCTCGCAGTTGCACGCGGACTCTAGAATCCGAGCAAAGACAGGTCAAAGGGAAGAGATCCCCACCTCTTAGGATTGAAAGCTCAACAAATCAACCAGGGCGAAGCAGTAGAAGGTATATTGGCTTCTGGACGGAAAGCAAACATTTCCGTTGCAAGAGGCAATCCCATGAACCGCCGAACATTCATTGCGCAGGTCGGCACGCTTCCACTTGCAGCATCGATTCCGGTACCGTGCCTTGCTCGATCAGATAAGCCAGCCTCTGCCAATCCAGATATCAAACCGGGACCGGACTTCAGCCGGTACAGTCTCACCCTAAATCGGGTGCTCAACGGTACAGGTCCGGCATACACTCCCGACTTTCTGCTGGAAGACATTCTCGCAACCGCCGGACGCCGGTTCACCAACTTTTCCGGCGATCTCTCCGGGCGCTGGATCGGTGCCTTGTCAGCTTCTGCGAGCGTATTTGGCGACTCATTCCCATCGCTGCACGAGGTCGCGCGCCGTGTAATCACCTTCCAGCATCAGGATGGCTACTTCGGCAGCACCTTCCACTACGACAACCCTGACGACAATGACCTGGCCCTTCTTTGGGGGAATGGACGCCTGCTCGTCGGCCTCATGGAGTACTACGCTCTCTCAAGCGATCTTGATGTCCTCAGTTCGGCCAAACGACTTGGAGATTTTCTGGTCCGGATCGCTCCGCGCTTCAACTCACAGGCCATGGCGGATGCGTTTAGTGCCGACCATTATGCGTCTTCGTATATCTGCTGGACGCAACAGACCGAAGGACTTGCGGCACTGTACGGCGTCACGCGCGACGATCGGTATCGAGACCTGTGCGCCGCCATTTCGCTTCGCATCCAGCGCCGCCCCGGCGATCATGTGCACGGCTATCTCTCCAGTCTCCGCGGAACACTTGAACTTTATCGGCTCACCGGTAATTCCTCTCATCTCAATCAAGTGGTCGCGGCATGGAAAGATATTCGGAATTCGGGTGACACACTCATCACCGGTGGAGTTCCGGAGCGATGGTCGCCAAAGCGTGAGCGCACAGAAGGGTGTGCCGAGTGTGATTGGCTCCGCTTGAACCTCGGACTATATCGGGCGACCGGGGATCAAGTTTACCTCGAAACTGCTCAGGACACATATTTCAATGAGCTTTCCATGAACCAGTTTGCCACTGGCGACTATGGACATGCGAGACTGGACTCGGCCGGTCTACCGGAAACCGTGTATGTGCGTGCGTGGTGGTGCTGCACCCTGCACGGTTTGCGGATGTTTGCTGACCTGCGACGTGTGGCTTTCCGCATTCAGTCGGACAAAATATACTTTGAGTTTCCAATCGACAGCCATGTCCGCACCGAGACATTTTCCGCCAGGGCTGTTTCGGCGCTCGCTGAAAGCGGCACCGTCCGTATTGATATTCAGCAAGCAAACGCGGCACAAACGCTAATAGTTTCGAGGCCTTCATGGGCAGACAGCATAACCATTACCCGCAATGGCAATGCGGTACGTGGTCTGAAGGTGGAAAGGGTCTCTGCTGGCGACGTCATCCTCGTCAACTTCGGAATGAGTCAGCGCGTAAGCAGTCACGCTTCAACTGCCGGGGAGACACAAGTGCAAAGTCTGCATTTCGGACTGTGGCTTCTTGGCGCGCCATCCAGTGCAAATCCCGAGTATTTTAATGAGCTCTATGCAAGGAATCTGCTCGACCTGAAAACAGCCTCTCGACATGCGAGACATGCCGATTCAATCTTCGAGGTGCCCCAGGCGCAGACCACCATTCGGTATATCCCGGCCGAATTTCCCGAACAGCCGGCACTAGTCGAGCTCCGTGCGGTTGCGGAACAGACTGCTAACCAACCTGCAAAGTGGCAGCTTGTGTTCACACTTATCTAAACAAAGCCACGGCACGCTTAGAAGGATGCCGCTTCCCGGAAGTAATTCCTCGTAACTATTCTCCAATGATGCTATATCGCCGATTAGCTAATCGAGAAGTTTGGGGCGGTCAGCGGCTTCGTTCCAGTCGCCTATCCGTCATTTACTGCTTGAGCAACACGGGGACGGGATTGATCGCGTCTGAAGCTTTTTCAACCGGGAAGCCGGCTAGTCTTCACAGATGCCGACGATAGCCACTAGCTGGCTGTCGGTCTGTGGATGGCCCTGTTTCTGAAGGTATAGGTTGTGGGACAGAAGAACACAGAAACACCGACAAGCAATATCGGCGTGATCAGCGAACACTCGCCACCTTCCTTTAGTTGCCTTGTAGCGCTTGGTAGCAATCCTCCATTCTCAGCTCTGCACCCGGCCTGCTCAGGCGTCTGCCTTTTCCTGCTCCCATCGCACGATCTTCAGATCGAGCACCGCGATGGAATAGAGAACGGGAACCAGGAGCAACGTGATGAACGTCGCCGCGGCGAGGCCCCCTATCTGGGCATAACACAGTGGCTGCCACAGCGGCCCTCCATGGCTGGCCAGTGGAAACAGCGCCAGAATCGTCGCGCCCACAGTGATCATCACCGGCCGCAGCCTCTCAATTCCTGCGTCGCAAACAGCTTGAGCGAAGGGCGCGCCTTTTTCGCGCATCTCCTCAATGAAGTCGAAGAGCACGATAATGTGGCTCACAATCACGCCCACAAGGCTGATGATCCCCAAGAACGCCATGAAGCCGAATGGCTTGCCCATGACGGCCAATGCAATCAACGCGCCGACCACACCGTAGGGAGTGGCCGCAAACACCAACAACGGCTTGGTAGGGCTGTTGAACTGCACCAACAGAGCTCCATAAATGCCCAACAAGCACGCGAGCAGGACAAAAGTCAGATTTCTAAAGCCGGTTGTTTGTTTGGCTTTCTCACCGCCAATCTCCATGCGATAGCTTGCAGGCAGGGTACGTCGGAAATCGTCGAGCTTTCGCTGTGCACTCGCGTAGATCTCTGAGTTCAGCACCCCGGGTTGCGGCCAGGCGTGCACACCGATCATGCGAAAGTGCTCCATCCGCCGGATACGCTCTGTTTGCAACTCGGTTTCGACTGTCGACACCTGCCGCAGCGGTACCTTCTGCGGGCCCGAGGCTGGATAGACGTAGAGATCGCGGACGGCAGATAGTTCCGCGCGCTCCGAGGATACCAGCCGGGCGATCACGGGAATCTGATCCTTCCCTTCGCGCAGCACGGTGACGGTGGTTCCGCTGGTAGCGGCCTGGGTCGAATTCGCGACATCGAGGTTCGTCGCGCCGGCCATGTTCGCACGGTCGGGCGAAATTGCCAGGCGCATGACCGGGCTCTCGGCAAACCAGTCGTTCTGCACCGTTTGAACCCCGGGCGCGGCTCGCAGAATATCCTGCACCTGGCCTGCATATCGGCGCAGATTTTCGATGTCTGCCAGCTCGTCGACGGGATCGATGTCGGAGACGCTGAAGATGCGCACCTCAATGGGAAACGCGACCGGGTTCGATTGCAACTGTTTCATCACCACAAATGCGCCGGGGATCTCGCGCGACAGCGCCTGTTGCAGCGGCCCCGCCACCTGAGGCGTGGCATCCTTGTCGCTGAGTTCAATGAGCACCTGCGCATAGTTCGACTGCTGCTGTTCAGGGGAGACGGAAAACCAGAAGCGCGGCCCACCTCCGCCCACGAAGCTCGTAATCCCCTTGAGCAAGGGGCCTTGCAAACCAGGATGTGCGTGCTCGTACTCGTGCAGCGTTTGAATAATGACCTTCTCGACGCGCGCTGCAGTGTCGTTTGTCAGTTCCAGTGGTGCATTGTTCGGCAACCAGACGTCGGCATAAGACCAATACTGCACGTCCTCAGGGAAGAATTGCGTCTTCATACGAAGACCGATGACCAGCCCAATGAGGAGAACCGCCATCGAAGCCGCAAGCACCTTCCAGCGGTGTTCGATCGCCTGGCTGGCCGCTTTGTAATACAGGCCATAGAATCCGCGTCTACGGCGATCTTCAATCGTACGCTCCGGTTTCTTGCGCGGCCGAAGAAGGTAGTACCCGAGCAGAGGAATGAACGTCATGGAAACCAGGCGCGACGACACAAGCGCCGCTGTCATCACCATGGGAAGACTCCACAGGAAATCCCCCGTGCTTCCCGGCAGCAGAACCAGGGGAAGGTACGCCACAATATTCGTCGCCGTTGCATACAGAATGGCGCGCGCCAGTTTCGTCGGCCCCAGCCAGGCCGCGATCAGCGGCGGATGCCCGAGTCCAAGATCGCGCTTGATCGCGTCATTGGCTACCACCGGATCATCCACCAGCAGGCCAAGCGCAATAATCAGCGATGCGATGGAGACTTGCTGCAGATCAATCTTCATCAGGTGCGCGAAACCGAAGGTCATCGCCAGGGTGATCGGGATCGAAACTGCCATCAGCAGCGCGGAGCGCCACTCCCAGAAACCAATCAGCGCGACCAATACCACCAGGCCGATGGCCTCGTAGAGTGCATTCATGAACAGATCGATATTCTCTTTCACCTGCAGTGGTTGATCCGAGGTTCGCACCATGATTAAATCGGACGGCAAGAAGCTCTTCAGTTGATCAAGCCGCTGATTGATTGCGATGCCGAACTTCTGGATTTGTTCGCCCGTGCGCATGAAGACCGCAAGGGTGATCGCCGGTTCACGATGAGTCTGTCCCTCCTGGTCCACCCATGTGTAGTAGTTCAAATAAGTCGCGGGGCTCTGGTACGAACGGCTGATATCGATAAGGTTGCGCAGATACACGGGTGCGCCGTCTGGCGATCTGCTCACGGCCACATCGCCGATTGAAGGCGCATCTTCGAAATTCCCCGAGGCGTCGAGGCGCACTTGCTCGCTGGCGCTTTGCATCTGTCCTGCGGGTTGCGTGATGTTGCGTGCGTTTAGCGCCTTGGAGAGATCGGAGGTCTGCAAACCATAGGACGCCAGCCGTTCCTGGGAGTAGGTGAGATATACCGCCTGAGGAAGCACGCCTTTCCGGTCCACGCGCGAGGTTTGGGCCACACCAAGCAGGCTACGCGCGATCAAGTCGGTGAAGCGGTCAAGTTCCGCGTACGAGTATTTGGGGCCCGCAATCGCTCGAAGCTTCTCTTCCACCTTCGCGGTGTCGCGGACAACAATCATCGGCCAGATGTCGGGACTGGTTTCGGAGGGCTGAAGCCGGCTGGTCGTGTATTCATTGGTATAGGCAACAATCCTGCCGTCATCCAGCGTCGATCTTCCGTCGATTGCAATAAATCCGTTACCACTCAGTACAACAGTTCCTTCGAGGATGCCATCCTCTTCAGCACTGCGCTCGAAGGCCGCTACCTGCTTTTCCACTGCGCTGCGCGACAGTCCCATCGGATAGCAGAGCACGAGGGTTACCGCGTTCTGCCCGCCGCGCCCGGCAACTGCGCGGGCATTGTCGATCGCCCTGGCGATGGCCACGCTGCGTGCCTGCACTTCCACCGCATCCGTGCGCGGGCTGGCCACCGTGAGCATCAACGCTGCGGTATCGCCAAATTCACTCTGAAACTGAATAGGACCTGCGCCCTGCGGCAGTTTGCCGTTCAGCACCTCGAGCTTTAGATTGATATCGCTGAACTGCTCCCGCGTGTCGTGCACGTCAGGCGCCAGCTGCAGAGTGACAAACGACATGCCGGGCAACGAGAGCGATTGAATTCCAAAATCATCGGGCGCCGGTGCATGAATCGTCTTGTTCTGCGCGATCACCTGCTCAATAGGGCGGGTGATGAGTTGTTCGACCTGCTGCGCCGTCGCACCGGGCCATTGGCATGCCACCACCGCGACCCGTACCGGGATATCCGGATCCTTGCGCTGCGGCATGGCAACGAAGCCATAGATGCCAAAGCCCAGGCACGCCGCCAAGGCCGCCCAGGCGAGGAGCCGCTTTTCAACAAAGAACCGCGCCGTGTTATGGCAGCGCGCAATCAGGTCGGAATCGCTTCTGTGTGCCACGCGCTTCCTCTTTACAAGACACGAACTTGCTGGCCATCGCGCAGCAATTCTGCGCCCAGGCTGATCACGCGATCGCCCTCAATCAGCCCGCTTGTCACTTCAATTGCATTGCCGAAGGTCTCTCCGACGGTAATCTCCCGCGATACCGCAAACGACTTCCCCATGCGCTCCTCAACCAGAAAGACGGCAAATGCCCTGCTGTTTCCAGGCGATCGCACGACAGCGCTCAAAGGAATCATGAGTCGTAGGCGCGTCTCTTCCTCCATTCCGAGCGCAATCGAACCAATCATGCCGGGCCGCACTTCATCCTTCGGATTCGGGACAGCCACTTCGACTGTGAATACCCGGCTCTTTGGATCCGCGGCGGCCGAGAGCGTAATCACCGTTCCGCTCACAGGATGCTCAAGCGCGTCGAGGCTCACCGTCAACCTTTGGCCGGCATGCACGTTGCGCAACGAAGTATCCGGCACGGCAAACATCGCCTTCACGGCCGATGTGTCCATCATGGTGAAGCCGACAATCGCGCCACTTGCTAGGGTGCCCTTGCTCACATTGCGCGCCGTCACCCAGCCCGTGAATGGCGCACGAACCATGGTGTCGCTCAATGCAAGCTCTGCGGAACTCACTGAGGCATGCGCGGCTGCCATGGCAGCTTTCGCCGCGATCACTTGCTGCCCCGTCGAGTCATACCGCGCATTTGCTTGGTCGTAGTCCGGTTTCGTCAGGCTGGCCGTCTTATACAGATCCTCTGCGCGTTTGAAGTCTGCTTCTGCATCGTGAAAAACCGCCTCCGCCGCTGCCACATTCGCCTCGGCAACCTTGGCCTGCGCCCGCGCACCATCCAGTTGGAGCGTGTAATCGGTCTGCCGCACTATCGCCAGCATTGTCCCCTGGGTCACTTTATCGCCAGGCTCAACATCCCGCATGCGTCCGTCTGCGCCACGCACCTGCATGATCGACTCGATCACCCCGGGAGACTTGAAGGCAAGATCCACCTGTCTCCATGGCTCGAACGACGCGGAGTATCGTTCTTGCAAATTCGCTCGCGTCAGTTGGGCGACGCCCACTCGAACGGTTTGCGGTACTACGTTATTGTCTTTCTGCCCGCTCTGGCACGCCGTGGTCAGAATCGCCAGCGTCAGCAACGTGAAAGTTGCGCGTTGTGCTGGTTTATCGGTCATCCAAAATCGTGCCATGGCTATTCCTCCCCTAAGGCACGGTGAAACGCCGCTTCCGCTGCCCAGAATCTTGAAATCGCCTGTGCCAGGCTACTGTTTGCTTCCGCCAGCGCCGCTTGTTGCTGAAGCACATCGGCAGTGAGTGCGGCCTTCACCGCAAATCGGTCCATTATCACACGCAGCTTTTCCTGCTCCGCATCCCGTTGGGCCGTTTGCGCATCCACCAGCGCGCGCGCCTCGTCAAGATTGCGATACTGTGCGTCGATATCGATCAGCACCTGCTGTCCGGCATCTGTGCTTACCAACGCAGCCTGCTTCGCGGCCGACTTCAATTGCTCGATCTCGTGGTGTTTTTGTCCCCAGTCAAACGGGTCCCACTCGAAGAGCAGCCCGGCACTCGTCAGGTTCTGCGGCGCAAAATTGATGTTTGCAAACGAAAGATATGACAGTTGGACACTCAGATGGGGAAGGTATTCCGCACGTTCTTGCCCGACGTCCATGTCCGCCTTCTCCATTTGCAAGGCTGCAAGGCGAATCTCCGGCCGTTGCTCCAGCGCTTTCTTGCGGGCTGCCTCCAGGTCTAGTTCTTCGCGTGACGCCTCAGGAAGCGGCTCAAGAGAAAAATCAGTTCTGATGTCGCGTCCCAGCAAACGGTTGAATGCTTCCTTCCGCGTCTGCATTGCGTCGCGCAGAACTATCGCCTGGTAGCGGGCTTTGCCGGCGCTGGCCTTCATCGTGAGCAGGTCCGACTTCAGCACTGCTTCCTCAGCCAGGCGGCGATCTGTGAGCTGCACCAGTTCGGTCAGGGCGCGCAGTGAACTCTCCGCAGCATCCAGTTGTGCCTGCGTCTCCGCCAGTTCTCCATAGGCGTCCCGAACCTGCTCCGCCGTTTGCTGCCGTTTCAACCGCAGGTTCTCTTGTGCAAGCGCCTCGCCGATGCGCGACTCGTGCATCCCCAATCCGATTTTGTAGAGCTGCGAGAGCGGCTGTACCGCCGAACCATGAATCAGCGCAGTCACATGACGCGGCACGGCATTGTCGTCGTTCTTTGCGGGCAGCGGGCCAATGCCGGGCACATTACCGATTGCTCCCTCTGGAATGATGAAATGCATCTGGTTCAGCGCGATGCCGCTCAGCACAGCGGCATCGAACTTCGGAAGCCGCGTGGCGCCAAGTTCCGCTGTTGCATGCTGGGCCTTGAAAACATCGAGCAGGCCGGTCTCAACCTGTACGTTTTCTTTGAGAGCGGTCTTAATCGCATCGTCGAGCGTCAAAACCGGTGGCGGAGCGGCCTGATCCGCCACTTGAGCGGGACAAGCGGAGGCAGCAATTAGGAAAAGAACAGCCAAACGGATCATGAGATCCCTCATAACGAGTGATCAGGCTCACATCAAAGGCACAGAGCCACTCTGCCGCCGGATTCGATGGTCGCAATCTTCGTTTGCTGAAGTTGGCAGGATCATAGCGACAATGGCCAGTGCCGTCAACAGAGCCTTGGTTTGGCGAAGGGTCTCTCGCGCTGCTTTGAATCAACCTGGTGCCGGAGCACAGTCGTTGCCCTTGGAGGGGCAGAGTTGCGCATGAGGACTGCGAGGGATTTCCCGTGCGAAGAGGACTACACTGTGGAGATCGAACAGAGGCAGCGACAGATACTGGCCGGAGATTCAGTAAAGCGGTGTAGCTGCCTTAATACAGTGGCTACCATTGGTTGTGGTTTTGCGCGGCTTCAGTAAAGCTTTCCAGGCGCGTATGGTCTTTGGGGAATCGTATCTCTCAGTTCATGTCAAGAAATTCCGCCAGGCTTTCATGACGGACGAACAAGATCAGCTCTCCCGGTTCTGGAGGCGGCGACACCTTGCGGCCGCACGAGTTGGAATCGACAACGCCAGTAGAAAGAATGTCATCCAAGCGCTGAACAGATGTGCCATGATTCTTCCCAGTGCAAAGGTATCGGCCCTTAACGTGAACTGCGATCTGTTTGGGTAGCTGCGACGTGGTTGAGAAGATACCTTTCTGATCGGTGAGCCCTTTTACGACAGGTTCCGAAGCAGGTTTGTCGGAATAGATCTCAACGGTGCGTCCTGGCACCGGCTTGCCACTCTGTCCATCCAACACGAGAACGCGAAGTGTGGCGGCCTGCACGCAGGAAGAACTACAGACAACTGCCAGAACTCCTAGAAAGAGAGCTTGCAATTTCATAGCAGTATGTACCCCACTTTCTCGGTCACATGGACACCAACATGTGGTCAAAACTTGGAACGCGAAGGTCGATACCGCTTAGGAGCAGTAACGACAGCATGCTCCAGAAGGCGATAGAAGAGCATCCCCCGACGTCGGGAATGCCGGCGGTTGAAGCGAAAAGCAAACTCGTCTAGATAGGCATCTAGGTGATCTGCGGTGACCGAGCCTTGATGTGTGCCAAGAAGCGCCGGCATCAAGAAGCACATATCTCCCCACACAGCGCCACTGCAACGCGACCGTCCGAAATCGAACAATCTGCACCACAGCCGGTCACCGTATCGCGATGATTCAATCATCCTCTCAAAACAAGTCATTTGTCCTCAACATATTGAGCCAACAGCTATCTGGCACGGCAATTGCTTGTTCTCTGATTGATGGATCTCGCACGCCCATCCGCATGGTCATCCACGGTCCCGCTTCGCTCGCCACGCCGAGTGCGAAGTCTATTTCTTCGACGGCCGGTCGCATCCGAGTCTGAGTTGAGGAAGCTTGAGGAAGAAGTGGAGACGTAACCGTGCTTATCCAGGACATACGCTACGCGCTGCGCCAGTTGCGCAAATCGCCGGGATTCACGCTGACCGCCGTGCTCACGCTGGCCTTCGGCATCGGCGTCACTACCGCCATTTTCTCCATCGTCGAAGGTGTGCTCTTGCGGCCCTTGCCGTTTCCCGCACCTGACAGGCTGGTGCTCTTCGGCGATATTCCCGAAGGTGTGGGCGCGGCCTTTAGTCAGCCTAGCGCGACTGCGCCCGCGATTGGCATCTATGTCCGCGACACACACGTCTTCTCCGGTCTCGGCGCTTACCGGCAAACAGGCTACGAACTCTCCGGTCAGGGCGATCCGGCGCAGATCAACGCCTCGCGGCTGACGGCTAGCGTCTTCTCGGCGCTTGGCGTCTCGCCTCTGATGGGGCGCACCTTTACGCAGCAGGAGGCTGAAGGCGGCCAGCAGGTGACCGTCATCAGCTACCAGATGTGGCACAGCCGCTTCCATGGCGATGCGAACATCCTGGGCCAGAAAATCCAGCTGAACCGCAGGCCTTACGAGATCATCGGTGTCATGCCCCGCGACTTCGAGTTTCCGCTGGTTCCGGGGCAGTTGAATCGCAGCGAACTTTGGGTCCCGTTGAGCTTTTCCCAGGCCGAGCTGGCGAGCGGCGTGGGAAGCTGGAACTGGGGAATGGTGGGCCGGTTAAAGCCGGGCGTGACGCTCGCGCAGGTCCTCGAGGATGCGCAGCCGGCAGTGCAGGAGATCATGCATAACTTTCCTCCGGCCATGGGCAGCATCCGCATTCACGCGATTGTGCAGCCGCTCACTGAGGCCACGGTGGCCCAGGCCCGGCCGTTGGTCCGCACTCTCTTTCTTACTGTCGTCGTGGTTCTCTTCGTCGCCTGCGCCAATCTCGCAGGACTGCTGCTGGTGCGCGTGATTCGCCGCCGCCGCGAAATCTCCGTGCGCCGCGCGTTGGGCGCCAGCGCTGCTGCGGTTCTACGCCAGTCCCTTATTGAAGCGCTGCTACTAAGCGTAGGCGGAGGGTTGCTCGGCTTAGCTTTGGCATCGACAGGTCTACGCGCGGGCGTCAGCTTCCTGCCGGAAACGCTGCCACGCGTCAGCGAAATCGGTCTTGACTGGCATGTGGCGGGCTTCGCTCTCCTGCTGGCCCTCCTCACCGGCGTGCTTTGCGGGCTGATTCCGGCGATTACCGCATCGCGCACCGGCGTCAACGACGCACTCAAAGAAGCGGGTCGCACCGGCTCCACAGGCAGCAGCCACGCGCGATTGCGCTCGGCCCTCGTGATTGCTGAACTCGCTGTGGCGCTGGTGTTGCTCACGAGTGCTGGGCTCTTATTGCGCAGCTTTGAGAAACTGCGCTCCGTCGACCTCGGCTTCCGCACCGATCACACTCTCACCGCCTCCTACGGCCTGCCCAACCGGCAATATTCCACTCAGGCTGCCGTGGACGCTTTCGATACGGAGCTTCTGAGCAAACTTCGCCAGTCGCCCGGCGTGCAGGCGGTGGGCGTCACTACGATGCTGCCTAACGGGGGAGGGACCAGCAACGTTACCTTCGTTCCCGAGGGTTACGTCCCACCGAAGGGCGCCGGCCTGAATCTTGCCTGGATCTCTCAATTGATGGGCGATTACTTCCGCGCCGCGGGTATCCCTCTCCTGCGCGGACGCGACTTCAGCGAGGCGGACCGCGCGGACTCGCCCTTGGTAGTAATCGTCAACCGCACTCTCGCCGAGCATTATTGGCCCGGCCAGGACCCCATCGGCAAGCGGCTGCACATCGGTGTGCCGGAAAGTCCAACCCCCTGGATGACCGTCGTGGGAGAGATCGCCGATATCAAGCAGACTTCAGCCGATGCCGATACGGTCAATCAGATCTATCAACCCGCCAGCCAGTTTCGAGCGTCAATAGGCCAATTTGCGCCTCCCGGGCTGCTCACAGGCACCTACGGCTCCATCGTGCTGCGCAGCCAACTTCCGCCGGAGCAGATGGCTGATTCTCTGCGCGCCGTAGTCCGCTCCATCGATCCGCAGCTTCCTCTCACCAGGGTCGAGTCCATGCAGCAGGTGGTCGCGGAAGGCCAGGCCTCGCGCCGCTTCAACACCGTGCTCATCTCCAGCTTTGCCGCTGCGTCGGTGTTGCTGGCTCTGCTCGGCATCTACAGCGTCATTGCCTTCTCCGCCGCGATGCGCACCCAGGAAATGGCTATCCGCCTCGCGCTTGGCTCGCAGCGCGCAGGCGTGATGCGGCTGGTTCTCGTCTCCGGCGCTAAACTTGGCCTGCTTGGCTGCGGCATCGGAGCCATCGCAGTGGTCTTCGCCACGCGTCTCTGGCGTTCCATGCTCTTCCAGGTCGATCCGCTCGACCCCACCGTGATCGTACTGGCGGCCGTCTCAATCTTTCTCCTCGCGCTCGCGGCTTCTGCCGTTCCCGCCCGCCGCGCAGCTTCAATCGAACCCATGCAGGCATTGCGCGCCGAATAACTCGTTGGCAAGGAGACACGCGAATGAGCACACTTCTTCAAGACATTCGCTACGCGCTGCGTCAATTGCGCAGGTCGCCGGGATTTACGGCCGTTGCTGTTATCACGCTGTCGCTTGGACTCACCGTCAACGCCACCATTTTCTTTTTCATCAACGATCTGTTTTTACGGCCTCTGCCAGCAGCGGATCCAGGCCAGTTGGTGGTGATCGCCCAAAGGGCCCCGCAGACCAGCCTGGATTTTCCGTTTTCGTATCAGGATTTTCTGGACTTTCGGCGCTTTGCCGAAGGGGACGGTCACGAAGTTCCGGAGATGGCGAAGACCTTCTCCGGCATCATGGCCTACATGGAGACGCCCATCCACTTGAGCCGCACGGACGAGTCTACCGAGCGGACCTTCATACACATGGTCAGTGGCAACTACTTCACGGTGCTTGGCGTCCAGCCCATGATGGGGCGGCTCTTCCAGCAGAACGAGGGCAAGACGGTTGGTGCGGATGCGATCATCGTTCTGACTTACGACACCTGGCGCAGCCGATTTGCCGCCGACCCGCACATCGTTGGCCAGACGGTGAAGCTCAACGGCCTGCCGTTCACAGTGGTGGGCGTAACGCAGCCCAAGTTTGTGGGCGCGGCCTGGGGCACGGCTCTCAGCGGATTCGTGCCGGCCACGATGCTGCCCCGGATGATTCCGGATCGCGGCCAACTGATTTCCGATCGCGGCGATACAGCGTTCTTCATGATGGGCCGCTTGCAGCCCGACGCGACTCTGGAGCAAGCGCGCGCCGCCACCGCTCTTGTGATGGCGCGCCTGCTGAAGGATTACGCCGGAATGCACCCGCTGGGAGCAGGGGCCGTGGTTATGCGCGAATCCATGAGCCGGCCCACGCCGTTCGTGGCCAATTACACACCGCTGGTTGCTTCAGCCCTGATGTTCATGGCCCTGCTGGTGCTGGGCGTCACGGTGGCCAATGTTGCCAATCTACTCTATGCGCGCGCTGCCGACCGCGAACGGGAGGTGGCGATCCGCGGCGCTCTGGGCGCCACCCGCTGGCGGCTGTTGCGTCAATTGCTGGCGGAAAGCACGCTCGTCGCTCTGGCCGCCGGAACGATCGGCGCGATAGCGGCCATAGCCGCATGTCCCATCCTCGACAAGCTGATCACGCCAGGCCAGTTGGCGCCTCCGTCGGAAACCGGCACGGATTGGCGATTATTCGTCTTCACTTTCATGGCGTCGCTGGCCTCCGGTATTCTGGCCGGGCTGCTGCCGGCCTTGAAGGCAACACGGCTCGACATTTTGCCGCTGCTGAAGAATGCGCCCACGATTGCCGGAAGCCGCTATCGCTTGCGCAGCTTGTTGGTGATAGGCCAGATGGCCATCTCCTGTGTGGTCTTGATTTGCGCCGGACTTGCCCTGCGCAGCGTACAAAAACTGTCGCAGGTAAATCTCGGCTTTCGCACGGATCATCTCTTTCTCGCCTCTGTCGATCTCCGCTTGCAGCGCTATAGCAACGACCAGGGACGGCGGTTTCAAGAGCAGTTGCTGGACGAGGTCCGTGCCTTGCCCGGAGTGCGCAGTGCCAGCATTGCCGATGCCGTTCCTTTCGATTCAGGTAATGGTATGCGCGCCGGCATCTGGCCGGAGGGTCAAACCCCGACGGAGAGCGAAAAATTTCTGATTGTTCCTTGCTTCGCCGTCGATCACGCATTCCTCGAAACCATGGGGACGCGCATCGCCGCGGGCCGCGATTTTACCCAACAGGACGACGCCTCCGCGCCCCGCGTGGTCATCATCAACCGGGTTCTGGCCCAGCAGCTTTGGCCGAACGGCGATGCTGTCGGGAAGCGCTTGGTGCTGCAGCGTGACCACATGCAGGTGGTGGGCGTGGTCGGCGATCTTCGCTATTGGGCCATGACCGACACCAATCGTCCACTTGTCTTCTATCCCCTGGCGCAGCATTACGAGGGCAACGTCACTCTCGCGGTGCGGACAGGGATGGATCCGATGCAACTCACCTCGCCGGTGAAACAGATCGTCGCGCAGCTGGACCCCGATCTCCCGCTCTTCAACATTCGCACCATGGATCAGCAGATCGCCGGCAGTCCGTTCGCCATGGCGCCGATGCGTTTCGGCTTTGTAATCGCGGGCGCGCAAGGCCTGATCGCTCTCTTTCTCGCTACGCTTGGCCTCTACGGATTGATCTCGCACTCGGTCAAGCGGCGCACCCATGAGATCGGCATCCGCATGGCGCTCGGAGCCAAACCCGGCAACGTGCTCAGTATTCTCATCGGGCAGGGATTGCGCCTGGTTCTCATCGGCCTTGGCCTGGGATTGGCTGCCGCCTTCCTGGTAACGCGCGCGTTGTCCAGTGTGCTTTATGGTGTCCGGCCCACTGACCTGCTCACCTTTTCCGGCGTTTCGCTGCTGCTGGCCGGCGTGGCCGTTATCGCCAGCTACATCCCCGCCCGCCGCGCGGCTTCCATCGATCCCATGCAGGCGTTACGTACCGAGTAGGACCCGAGGAGAAACGCGAATGAACTTGCTGCTTTAGGACAATCGATACACAACAACAAATTGAACGGAACGATACGCAATGCCCATCATGAATCTGAGTTGCTCTGAGCTAGCGTCCAGAACCCTCCACGGACGGCGGCAAAGCAGTATCTTGCCAGCAGCCGTGTTCCTTCTCGCCGCTTGCCTGCCGCTTGCTTTGTGCTTCGCGGCTACTCCGGCTGGAAAGACCAAGAAGGCGGCGCCCGCGCCGCTGGCCCCTGGCGCCTACTTCGGCTTGAAACTGCCGGGGGAGACGCCGGAGCTGTTTGCTCCCGGCATCGTTGACACTCCAGGTCGTTCTGTTGGCCACCTTGCCTTTTCTCCTGATGGCACGGAATGCTATTTCACGGTATTCGATGGTGTTTGGAACAATCCCAGAATCCTCTTTACCCGCTATGAAAACGGCGCATGGACGCCCCAGCTTCCAGTGACTTTTGCGGATGACCAGCTAAAGTTTGAGCCGTTATTCTCAAGAGACGGCAATCGGTTGTATTTTGGCGTTGCGCGTGCCGCCGGCTCCGATTTCTGGGTGGTGCAGCGTGCTTCACGAGCTCAGGAATGGAGCAATCCGCAGCCGCTTCCCGCACCGCTCAAATCGCCTAAGAGTCAATTCTCTCTCGCACAAGCAGCCGATGGAACAATGTACTTCGCCTCCAATCGCGATGGCGGATATGGCGACATGGATATCTATCGGACGGTCTCCAAGCCTGGCCAGCCTTTGCAGGTCGAGAATCTGGGGGCACCGGTCAACTCTGAATTCAAAGAAGCCGATCCCGCCATCTCGCCTGACGGTCACACGCTGGTTTTTTTCTCCACCAATCGCCCTGGCGTGACCCACGACGCAGACCTCTTCATTTGTTTCGACAACGGACATGGCGGCTGGACCGTGCCGGTCAACATGGGAGAGGAATTCAATCAGCCGGGCCATCAGGGCTCACCCGCATTCTCCCAGGATGGCCGGGTTCTCTTCTTTGCGCGCTTCGATGGGAGGCACGGCGACGTTTATTGGGTTTCCACCACTGCGCTGGAACGCTTTCGGAAGCTTTCCCACTGAATCTTTGCATTTAATTGGGCTGACCGACACATCTTGATTGGACTGAAATGCGTTGAACGGGGCCGGAAGACGGCAGCCACCGAAACGCGGCTTCACTCTAAATCTCTAGTGCCGTATCGACAGTGCTCCGCGACACAACGCTGCGCAGTTGCATGTTCTTTGGCGGGGCGCTTTCGGATACAGCGACTTGAAGGAAGCCGCCCTCACGGAAGCCTATGTACTTTGCATGGCCCCGAGCGGGTGCAGGGGGATGAAGAACAGACTGAGTCGGGTGGGATCCGATGGCATGAAGGCCGGGTGGAGCGGCGCTGTGGCTCGCCGAGGCCTGATGTGGAGGCGGGAGAGGCTGGGATCCGAGGGTTTTGCCCAGATGAGACAAGGAGTCCGCGTGCGCGCCGAAGCAGGAGTAGAAGCCGAGGTGGGAACAGAGGTTCAAGCGGCGCACTGGTCTAGTTGAGGTGGCGAGCGAAGCAGGAGTTGTGCAGCGGAGAACCGCTCGACGACGCGCATGGTTCGGCCGCAGGCAGGACAGTTCCAGAGTGAGTGGTTATGATTGGCGGACGGTGATGCCATCGAAGCAGGCATCTTCTCTAAGCCGCTGAGCAGTCGGAAGCGTAGCGGCAGGAGCATAGCGCGGTTGCGGTTGGAATGGCGACGCGATGGGTGTAGGCGCCGATTGAAATCCCATACGTAGATAACCGCGTCCGTCGCGCCAGCGACTTACTTCAAACGACCCTATCGAAACTGCCCCAGCGAGAACCCCGCTGCAACAGGCTACTCTGGTCGCACCGGGGCAGTCCCGATAGGGACCTAACGTTTTTCGGTACCGATTCGTTTGATTGCCTGCGGGGATGATGCGCGCCAGTTGAGCTGGGCCTATTGGAGCACAAAGGTGTCTGTCCTTGAGAAATCGAAGACTGCTGGAATTTGAGCGGAGTTGAGCTGTGAGGCGGGCGCCCCGATGGGCACGAGGCCTTTGCCGGTTTCGACAGCGCCGGCCTCGCGGAATTTGGGAACTTCGTCTGCCGCGTAAGTCAACCATTCCCCGACCGTGATCTTCTGATCCACCGGATTCCAGTCCGCCTTGCCATCGACCAGCCCCATCTGGGTGAGTGCGTAAGTCAACAGTCCCTGATGCAGAGAGTCCGACTCACGCGCCGCTTGGTTGGACTGGCTGGCTGCAAGAATCCGCATTCGCTTGTCATAGGCAAGCTGGCCCAAGCCGCGGCTGCCCATCGGCCCGGGCTTGAAGTCGTTGGCCTCCACGCTACTGGCCGAATCGCAGGAGTCGAGAATGAATGTCATCTCGCCGGCATCGATGGGGCGCAACCACTCGGCCAATTCGTTGGCGGAAATCGCACTCTTGAGCATCGCGTCATCCACGCCCTGGCAACTACCCTGGACGTCGGAAGACAATATGTAGAATTGCCCGTTTTTGTCGCCATAGCCGTGGCCGGAGAAGCTGAGGAAAAAGACATCGTCGGGCGTGGCCACGGCTCCGATCGCCCGGAGTGCTTTGCGGATGTTCTGCTTTGTAGCGTCGTCCCGTGTATCAGTTGAGATCAGGCGCACCGGCTTCACGTCGAGTCCACGCGCTGTGAGCCTCTCGGTGAGGACGTCGCTGAGTTTCTCGGCGTCGGTGGCCGAGCCATGCAGCTCGCACCCGCTCGCGTGATAGTAGTTAATGCCAATCTGGAGGAGGTAAGCGTGCGGCTTGACCGCTGCCGCCGGCCCGTAGGCAAAGTCGTTCTGAGCCGTGGCGCTCTTGATGTTCATGCTGTTGAAGGCGTACGCCGTGAAAGTCACAGACTTCGCCAATGTGGGCAGTTGAATGTTACGGAAGGTGAATCTGCCGTCTCGAAGCGGATGGCCGAGCGGAGTATTCGCTACCAATTGCCCGTTGCGAAAGAGCCGCAGGTCCCGTAAGCCACTGCCCTGGCCTTTTGCGGTCATGTGGCTAGCAGCGTGAACCACCACATCAGCCCGGCCAGGATGAGTCTTGGACGCGACCACTGAAACGATGGAAACATCCGGCTGCACGCGGTTCGTAATTTTGGCAATGGAACGAACAGGCCGCAGAGTCTCGCCGTTCAAGATGCGCGAGAGCAGGCGTGGCGTGTAGTAATCGCGCATGAAGATTTCAAGCGGGAGCGCGTGCATCGGATCGTCGGACACCAACCAATGTAGCGGCGCGCCGCCATCCAGGTCGTTCGTATCAAGGCGGCCAAGCGGATCGACAACCGCCCAGTGGTTTTCGCCGAAGTCATATAAAGCCGCGAGCTGTTTGCCGGAGGCTACGTCCCAGAGGCGAGTCGAGGCATCCCAGCTTCCCGAAAGAACAAACCCCGCGTCGGGACTGAAGGCCACGGAGGTGAGCTGGAACAGGTGGCCCGTAAGAGTGCGCAGCTCGCGCCCGCTGGTCACATCCCAGAGCCTGATCGTTTCGTCATCGCTTCCCGAGGCAAGGATGCGGCCATCGGGGCTAAAGGCGACGGAGGTGACGCCGTTCGTGTGACCGGTGAGGGCGCGCAGCTCGCGCTGGGTAGCTGCGTCCCAGAGCTTGATGGTACCGTCATTGCTTCCAGAGGCCACGGTTTGGCCATCGGAGCTGAAGGCGACAGATCTGACAATCCCGGTGTGGCCGGCAAGAGTACAGAGTTCGCGCCCGCTCGCGACATCCCAGAGTTTGACAGAGGAGTCCCTGTCTGCGGATGCCAAGGTGCGGCCATCCGGGCTGAAGGCGACTGAGTAGACCCCGTTCGTTTTACCAGGAAGTGTGCGGAGTTCGCGCCCGCTGGCCACGTCCCAGAGCTTGATCGTCTCGTCGTCACTGCCCGAAGCTAGGGTGCGACCGTCCGGGCTGAAGGCGACTGAATTAACCCAGAAGGTATGGCCCACAAGCGTCCGCATCTCGCGCCCGCTGGCCACATCCCAGAGCTTGATCGTCTTGTCCCAGCTACCCGAGGCCACGATGCGGCCATCGGGACTGAGAGCGACGGAGCTGACCCTGCCTGTGTGGCCGGTCAAGGTGTGCATCTCGCGTCCGCTCGCAAGGTCCCAAAGTTTAGCCGTATTGTCGTCACTTCCCAACGCCAGCGTGCGGCCATCGCGGCTGAAGGCGACCGATGTGACCGAGTCCGTGTGTCCGGCGAGAGTGCGCAGCTCGCGCTGGGTAGCTGCGTCCCAGAGCTTGATGGTACTGTCATCGCTTCCAGAGGCCACGGTATGGCCATCGGAGCTGAAGGCGACGGATCTGACAAATCCGGTGTGGCCGACGAGAGTGCAGAGTTCGCGCCCGCTCGCGACATCCCAGAGTTTAATCGTCCTGTCCGCGCTTCCTGAGGCCAGAATGCGGTCGTCGGAGCTGAAGGCGACGGACTCGACCGAGCCCGCGTGACCGGTAAGAGTGCGCAGCTCGCGGCCGCTGACCACTGCCCAGAGCTCGATCGACCCGCGCTCGGTTCCCGAGACCAGGATGCGGCCATCGGGGCTAAAGGCGACGGAGGTGACGCCGTCCGTGTGACCGGTGAGGGTGCGCAGCTCGCGCCCGGTGGCCACCTCCCACAGCTTGATGGTCCCTCCGCTTCCCGCGGCCACGGTGTGGCCATCAGGACTGAAGGCGACGGAGCTGAGGTAGCCCTTTGAGCCGGCAAAAGTACGGCGCTCGCGACCACTGACCAAGTCCCAGACCTTGACTGTGTTGTCTTCGCTTCCCGAGACCAAAGTGCGGCCATCGGGGCTGAAAGCAACGAAGAAGACATCGTACTTATGGCCGGCTAAGCTGCTCAGGACACGACCGTTGGCCGCGTTCCAGAGGGTGATCGTACCGTCCGCGCTTCCCGAGGCCATGATGCGGCCATCGGGGCTAAAGGCCAGAGAGTGGACCTGGCCATGGTGACTTGCCAAGGTGCGAAGCTGGCGGCCGCCAGGCACGTCCCAGAGCTTGATGGTGTGGTCCAAGCTTCCCGAGGCCACTACTCGGCCATCAGGACTGAAAGCGACGGAACTGAGCCCGTCCGTGTGACTGGTTTCAACTACGAGTTCGGCCTTCTGGCCCCGCAAAGGGTACGCCAGAAGCCAAACCACACACGCTGAAACGAATGCGGCCCTCATGGCAGGAGGAAAGCGAGATGAATCTAACACCGCAGTGGCGAAAGAACAAGCAGATTCCATTTGGCATCCGTGCCTTTGCAGATTCTTCGCACAGCATCGAGGCGGCGTGCTCCTGATTGAACATCACGACCGGCGTCGACAAGGCCGGAGCACAGGCCTGAGGATTCAATGAGCGATAGCGTGGGGGCGTTTATGTTCGTGCCCAGCCGCGGCAGCGGCTTCGTTCAAGTCGGTTTATGGTCAGTGAACCGTTCCAAACGAATCACCGCCAAACCGGAAGTGCACCATTTTGGGTAAGGTCCTGTTGGGCGACCATCCAGGCGCTACTACATCCCCTGGCCCTAAGACGCTCGCGAGGGCTGATCGACAATGGATCGGCGACCTCAGTCAAGCTGCCTTTTTGCCAATCGCTAAGTTCCGAAAAGGCCTAAGGTAGCTTCTCCATGTCCGTCTTGAATATCTTGTTGGCCGGCACCACCGCCTCATCCCGTTCATAGCCCTCTTTGCGCAGGAAGATGTGAACCGTCGCCGGCTCCGGCTGCGGGAGTTGGAAGCTGCATGTGCCGTCGCTGCCAGTGAACGCGCTGTTCATCTTGCCCTGGCCGATCTGGACGTCGACCTCCACGCCGGAGACAGGCACTCCGGTGACGCGGTCGGTGACTTCAGCGCTGAATTGCCACGGCGGTGGCGGGCGCATTGCGAACCACAACGCAACCCCGGCCAGGCAAGCCGCGAGCACACCTAACGCGGCCTGCAACCTGCGCCTGCGCCCTAAGGGCCAGCCCAGCGCCGGCTTGAGTTGTGCGGCCGCTTGTGCGGGATCGGCCACGGTGATGCCCTGCACTTCAAGCATGGCTGGCAGCGGCGTCTTATCCAGCAGCCAGGGCAGGAGAGGCTTGTGCAACGCCCCAGCACGCGAGTATTCGAATGTGATGTATTCGGAGCCGCGCGTGTTCTCTGACCAGCACAACACCAGCGTGCGCGAAGCACCGATCGACCGCTCCAGACGGCGTTTCCATTCTTCGCCTGGGTCGATGGACTGCACGTCGAAGAAGACGCGATATCCCATGCGGCGCAGCTCGTCGCGCAGCGGCGCCACGCGCTCGGTGTCGGTACGTGAGTAGCTAAGGAACACGTCGTATTTGGCCATGGACATAGGAGCTATTGTTGCAGAAGCGGCTCAAGCTGGTGCAAGGCCGCGGTCATGCCGGCGCTGTCGCCGTTCTGAACGGCGGTGAAGAGGGCGAACCAGGAGTTACGGCTCGTGACAAAAACAGAAGAGCTGAGAAGGGCGTGATTCAACCCGGTAAAGTTCCAGACCCCGGCCGTTAAGCCAGTGGCCTTGGCAAGCAGCGCCTTCTCTGTTGTCCGGGCTGCGCCCTTGTTTGCCGAACCCCACTCGCAGGCAAGTTGCATGGAGTCGCGGACGATGGCACCCGGCGCACTCAAAGTCTCATCCGTCAGGCTTGCGATCTGCGCCAGGCATGCATTGAACCTTCCTGCCGCGAGGGTAGCCTCGGCTAAGTTCAATGCCGTTTCGGCCCATTCCTGGGGTTGCTCGGCCTTGGTGTAAACCTGAAGCGCGCTATTGAAGGCCTGCACCGTCTGATCGAGCAGGACGGCCGCCCTGTCTCCGCTAACCAGTTCACCCTCCTGCAGGAGGTCGTTCCCGAGGATATATTGCGTCTTGGCCCAGTCCTGCGGTGTTTCGGCTTTTGTGTAGACCTCGAGCGCGCTCTTCAATGCCTGCGCCGCCTGGTCGAGTAAAGGAATTGCCTTGTCACCATTCGCGAGGGTGCCCTCGGTTGTCAGAACGTCGCCCAGGTTATATTGCGCTGCGGCCCAGGCCTGAGGCGCATCGCTTTTCGTGTTCACCTCAATTTCACTCTTATAGGCCTGCGCGGCCCGATCCAACAGGGCAATCTCCTTGTCCCCGCCCGTGCGCTTGCCCTCATCGGCCAGCGCCATGCCGAGATCGTCTTGCGTAACTGCCCAATTCTGGGGCGCATCGGCTTTTGTATAGACCTCAAGCGCACTCTGATAGGCCTGCGCGGACTGATCGAGCAGCGCGATCGCCTTGTCGCCATTTGCGGCATCCGCCTCCTCATAGAGGGCGATGCCAAGGTTGTCCTGAGTTTCAGCCCAGGCCTGCGGCGCATCGGCTTTGGTGAAGACCTCAAGCGCACTGCGATAGGCCTGTGCCGCCTGATCGTACAGGGCAGCGGCCTTCTCCGGGCTGACGAGTTTGCCCTCGGACACAAGCGTCTGGCCCACGCCAACTTGCGTCTTGGTCCAGTCCTCGGGTGCGACGGTTTTGGTGTAAACCTCGAGCAGGCTCCGATAGGTCTGCACCGCCTGATCGAGCAAGGCGATCGCCTTGTCGCCGCTGCTGCGATTGCCCTGGTCGGAGAGTGCAATGGCGAGGTCAGTTTGCGTTGATACCCAGTTGTCGGGATCGTCGGCTTTGGTGTAGACCCCAAGCGCACTTCGGAACGCCTGCACCGCCTGATCGATCAAGGCGATTGCATTGTCGCCGCTGGCGTTCTGCGCCTCCTGGTAGAGTGCAAGACCCAGGTAACACTCTGTATTGGCCCAATCCTTGGGAGCATCGGTTTTCGTCAAGACCTCGAGCGCACTTCGGAATGCCTGCACCGCCTGATCCAGCAGAGCGTTCGCCTTCTCACCACTCGCTTGTTCCGCCTCGTTGTAGAGTGCAATGCCGAGGTTGTTTTGCGTAGGGGCCCACGACTTCGGCTGATCGGCTTTGGTATAGACCTCAAGCGTGCGTCGGTAAGCCTGCACGGCTTGGTCCAGCAAGGCGATTGCCTTGTCGCCGCTGCTGTGCTTGGCCTCATCGTCCAAGGCGTCGGCGAGGCTGTATTGCGCCTCCGCCCAGTTCTGGGGTGCGCCGGCTTTTGTGTAGACTTCAAGCGCCGCCCGATCGGCTTGCGCCGTTAGGTCCAGCAAGGCGATCGCCTTGTCGCCGCTGGTTTGCTTGGCCTCACCGTCCAGGGCGCTGGCCAGGCCCTTCTGCGCGTCCGCCCAATCCTCAGGTGCATCGGCTTTCTTATAGACCTCAAGCGCCGCTCCGTAGGCTTGCACCGCCTCGTCGAACAGGGCCCTCGCCCTGTCCCCGCTGCTGCGGTTGCCCTCTTCAGTCAGCAGAAAGCCAAGGGTCGTCTGCGCCGTTGCCCATTCGTGGGGCGCATCGGCTTTCGTGTAGACCTCGAGCGCGCTGCGGATGGCTTGCGCCGCCTGATCCATTAAGGCGATTCCCTTGTCCCCGCTGCTGTAAATGCCCTTCGCCGTCAGCTCAGCGCCAAGGGACGACTGCACTGCGGCCCACATCTTGGGTGCACCGGCTTTAGTGTAGACCTCAAGGGCGCTCTGATTGGCCTGCGCCGCCTGATCCAACAGCGCGATCGCCTCGTCACCGTGTGCGTGTGTTGCCTCCTTGTTCAGCACCATCCCGATGAAACTTTGCGTCATGGCCCAGTCCTGGGGTGCATCGGCTTTGGTAAAAACATCGAGCGCATTCCGATAGGCCTGTGCCGCCTGGTTCAGGAGTGGAACCACCATGTCTGCGCTGGCGTGGCCGCTCTCCCCTTCCAGGTCAAAACCGAGGAGCAACTGTGTCGCCGCCCAGGCCTTGGGTTGGTCCGCCTTGCTGATGAACTGAAGCGCATTTTGGAAGGCCTGCGCCGCCTGGCTGAGCTTGGCCGCCGCTTTTTCCCCACTCGAGTGCAGGTTCTCAACCGACAGCGCAATGCCGAGGCCGGCTTGTGCTCGTGCCGTCTCTTTGAGGTCCCCTAATGCGGAATACTCGCGCGCCAGCGACTCGAAGCTGTCCTCGGATTGGGCCAGCAATGGTAGACCTTGGCTGGCAGGAGAATTGTTACCCTCCTTTGTACGTCCCATGGCCGTATCGAATACCGCACGTAGCCAGAGCTCGTGGTACTCCTTGTCGTCCGGGTGCTTCTTGTATTCCACCTCTGCCGTGGCTTCGGCGTTTTCCAGCGTCTGTGTGGCCTCGTGGTACTGCCCGTTCAGCTGATCCGCTCCGGCCGCCTGCTCGCTATCTTCCAGGCACTGGCGCAGTGAATTCTGCCCCTTTTCGATCAGCGCCTTGTGCGCCTCCTGCTCGGCCTTCATTTGCTCCTGCAGAGCCTTCATCTTCGCTTGGAAGGCCTGCTCTTCCTCGTCCTCGGCGCCGATCTGCTGCCGGTCTGCATCGCCGGCCTGATTGAACAGTTGCGCGGCAGTCGTATAGTGCTTCAGCGCCAGCTCCGCCAGCGCCTTCTGTTTGAGTGTGGCCTGCCCCGATTGCTTCTGGATTCTTTCGGCCCACTGCTGCACCTGCTCATCAGCTTTGGCAGAGGAGAAGCCGTTGGCCTGCGCCCACTCGGCGATCGCGGCCCCCAGATCCGGCGGTTGGTTCTGCGCCTGAGCAGCCCCGGCCTTCAGTGCGCTCACCTGTTTTTGCAGGCTGTTCAACTGGAGCAACGTCCGGTGGAGCATGGCCTCAATCTGCGCCGGACCCAGCAACCCGGGCGAGCCTTTGGGAAGCATGCTGACTGTGATGGTTCCGGGCAGCGCAGGCAACTGGCCGTCGGCTGGCTGATAGATCACCAGATTGCTGGCCCCGTCGATCTCGATGCGCAGGCCCCCGAGTTGGGCGGCATCTCCCGACACCTCCAACCACGCTTGGCCTTTGGGATTGGTTACATCGCGCGCCTCGGTGACCAGCACAGAGTTGTCAAGATAGCTGAGCGAGACGCGCACCGTGGGAACGGGCTGGGCTGGCTGCACGTCTGCATTGACGACGATCACCGCCACGGTTTGCTGGGCCGGAGTCTTTTGCGCCACGACCGCGCTGTGAGCACAGCTGAAGCAAAGCAGCAAAACCGTCCACGAAACCGGGGCTTTCATGCGGACCTCCAACGTGCCGGGTCCGGTTGGATGCGAATGAAAAGGTCTGTTGACTGGGAATTATATCTGAAATTCGGCCTGCGGAGTCTGCCGAAGTCGCGGATGCCAAACTAAGGTCTCTTCAGCGCTGCCGCAGCCCAGTGCGCCTGCGCCGCAACCGGACAACATGCTTGCGAGAGGTGTGTAAGCGGCAGCTCGCAGTGGTGATTTGTGCTCCGGGTGGATTACCGCCTGCCCTGACA
>Ga0335078_10001409_pt1 | contig 36379 bp, 36 predicted proteins | sample Lox_Sample_32_FD_206711 | JGI IMG/M metagenome (GOLD analysis project Ga0335078, IMG submission 206711) | Soil microbial communities from Loxahatchee National Wildlife Refuge, Florida, United States - Lox_Sample_3.2 | ecosystem: Environmental > Terrestrial > Soil > Wetlands | place: USA... | reverse complement strand
GGCCACCCGCGCTGCTGGTCAACGTCGGGTGCCACGCAGCCGCGCACGAGCAGGCCAGGTGGTTCGGCGATGCCATCGCGCAGCTGGACAGCGCGCTCACCGCGATCGCGAACTTCGTGGACCTGAAGTCACCCTTCACGCTCGGCCACGCGGTGGCCGTGGCAGACCTCGCGCAGGAAACGGCCAGGCGACTGGGACTGCCATCCGCGGAGGTGCGGACGCTCCCGCGCGCCGGGCTGGTGCACGGTTTCGGGGCTGGGGTGTCGAACGCCATCCGGGATCGCCCCCGGCCCGCTGAGCGCCGGCGCGCGGGAACGTGTCCGCATGTACGCCTACCTCACCGAGCGCATGCTGCGGCAGTCGGCGGCCTGCGAGAGACCCAGGAGGCGATCTTCCGGCCCATGCAGCAGGTCCAGGGGGCCCAGGCCGGCCGCAGGCGATCTCGGGGGCCCGTGCACGGCATGGGCATGACATCAGGCACTGACAATCTGGCGCGAGAGTGCCCCGGGTGGGATTCGAACCCACACTGTATGGATTTTGAGGCCATCGACTCTGCCGGTTGGTCTACCGGGGCAACCGAGATGGGGGATCGCTGGACGCCAATGTACCGGGTCTTCGGTACGCTCTGCTCGTGAGCAAGACCCCCTTCAACGTGGTGATAGCCGAGGATGAGGCCCTCATCCGCCTCGACCTGCGCGAGATGCTGGAGGAAGAGGGCTACGTCGTGGCCGGTGAGGCCGGCGACGGCGAGACCGCCGTCCAGCTGGCCGAGCAGCTCAAGCCGGACCTGGTGATCATGGACGTCAAGATGCCCGGCCTTGACGGGATCTCGGCGGCCGAGCAGATCACCGGCAAGCAGCTGGCGCCGGTGATCATCCTCACCGCGTTCTCCCAGCGCGACCTCGTTCAGCGGGCCAGCGAGGCCGGCGCGATGGCGTATTTGATCAAGCCGTTTACCAAGGCCGACCTGGTTCCGGCCATCGAGGTCGCGGCCAGCAGGTTCGCCGAGATCGCCGCGCTGAACTCCGAGGCCGCCGGATTGCGCGAGCGGCTCGAGGTCCGCAAGCTGCTCGACCGGGCCAAGGGGCAGCTGCAGGACTCCAGGGGCATGACCGAGGCGCAGGCGTTCCGCTGGATCCAGAAGACTTCCATGGACCGCAGGCAGACGATGCGCTCGGTGGCCGAGGAGGTCCTGGCCGAGGCCGAGCAGTCCGCGTCCGCAGACGGCGGGCCCGAGGCTGCGGGCGCCGACGCCGCTAAGCCGGCGGGCGGGAGCTCTGACGGCACGCCCGCAGCGGGCCCGCACGGCAACGCCAGCACGACCGACGGCGCAGGCTAAACTTCCGGCCGCCCGCCCGGACGGCCGCCGGGAACTCAGACGCGGGCGCGGCCCGGCGCCAGCCCTGTCCTGCGGCCTGCCGCGGCGGAACCGCGCGGGGTGCGGAAAACGAGCAGCGGGGCCGGTCTCACTACCCCCGGTGAGTCCGGCGCCCGCCACTGCGGCCGCCGGACGCCAGAGGCGGTCGACGGTCATGGAGCCAGCCAAACCTTTGGTGCCATGTCGGCCTTCCCCGGGCCGGCACGTTCTCTACTCGGTCCTCGCAGACTCTCTGCCCCACGGTAGCGATGCCTGGCGCCGGCGCGCAAAGACACCAGAAATCCCCGTGCCGAATGGGCGGAACGTCCCCAGAATCTATGCGCCGTCGGCGGACGCGCCGCGGATCGGCGTGCCGCCGAACGGGACGGCGTCGCGGTGCAGGCAGCTCAGCCGCGCGGTGCAGACGCGCTTGCCGTGGTCGTCGGTGATGACGATGTCGAACGTGGACATCGTGCGGCCGCCGTGCGCCAGCGTCGCGATGCCGGTCACCAGCCCGGCCGACGCCGACCGGTGATGGGTCGCGCTGATCTCGATGCCGACGGTGAACCGGTCGGGGCCCGCCTGCAGCGCGGCGCCGAGCGAGCCCAGCGACTCGGCGAGCACGCAGGAAGCGCCGCCGTGCAGGATGCCGTACGGCTGCGTGTTGCCCGCGACGGGCATCGTGCCGACCACGCGCTCCGGGGACGCCTCGATGATCTTGATGCCCATCCGGCCGGCCAGCATGTTGTCGCCCTGGCTGTTGAATGCCGCCATGATCTGCTGTTCCCGCTGCGACAATTCCGGCACGGATACCTCCACGTCCCTGCAGCCCGCATCGCTGGAAATAGGTGCTGTAAGCGTAGGGGCTCGGGCCGGCCCGCGGCGCAGCCGGATCGGCGGGCAGTCCCGCCGTCGGCGGGCAACTGTCTGACCCGCGCACTAGTATCCGGGTGTGGCTTCGATCCAGGCAGCAGGCCAGCAGCAGGCGCAATCTGAGCAAGCGCACCGCGGCAGGGAGCGGCTGCTCCTCCTGGACGGGCACTCCCTGGCATATCGCGCTTTCTTCGCGCTTCCGGCGGAGAACTTCTCGACCACGACCGGACAGCCGACGAACGCGGTGTACGGCTTCACGGCGATGCTCATCAATGTGCTGCGGGACGAGCAGCCGACGCACGTTGCCGTCGCCTTCGACAGGGGCGAGCCGACGTTCCGGCACGAGCAGTATGTCGAGTACAAGGCGACCAGGAAGGAGACGCCGGCTGACTTCCGCAGCCAGCTGAGCCTCATCTTCGAGGTGCTGGACGCGCTCGGCATCAGCCGGCTGTCGGTGCCGGGCTATGAGGCGGACGACATCATCGCGACGCTCGCGACCCAGGCGGGCGAGCAGATGGACACGCTCATCGTGACCGGCGACCGGGACGCGCTGCAGCTGGTGACCGACGACGTCACCGTGCTGTACACGATGCGCGGGATCAGCGAGATGGCCCGGTTCACGCCCGCGGCGGTGCAGGCGAAGTACGGGCTGAGCCCGCAGCAGTACCCCGATTTCGCCGCGCTGCGCGGTGACCCCAGCGACAACCTGCCCGGCATCCCGGGGGTCGGGGAAAAGACCGCGACCAAGTGGATCGCCGAGTTCGGCTCGCTGGCGCAGCTCGTGGACCGGGTCGACGAGGTCAAGGGCAAGGCGGGAGACGCGCTGCGCGAGCATCTCGCTGGCGTCCTGCGCAACAGCCAGCTGACCCAGCTCGTGCGGGACGTGCCGCTCGACGTGGGACCCGCCGACCTGCGGCCGGTCCCGTGGGACCGCGAGCAGATCCATCAGCTGTTCGACACGCTGCAGTTCCGGGTGCTGCGCGACCGGCTGTACTCGACGCTGCCGAACGGCATCGGCGGGCCGTCCGCGCCGGCCGCGGGCACCGTCACCGAGTCGACGACCGCGTTCGATATGGCGGCGACGGTACTCGGGCCGGGGCAGGTCGCGGCCTGGCTCGACGAGCACGCCGCCGGTACCGGCCGCGCGGGCCTGGCCGTGAGCGGGACCTGGGGCAGGGGCACCGGCAACGTCACCGGACTGGCGATCGCCGTAGCGGGAGGAACGGCGGCTTACGTCGATCCGGTCACGCTCACCGAGGAAGACGACAAGGCGCTTGGTGCCTGGCTGGCGGATCCGGCGCATGCCAAGGCCCTGCACGACGCCAAGGGCCCGATGCACGCGCTGGCCGCACGGGGCCTGGAACTCGCGGGGCTCACCAGCGACACCGCGCTCGCCGCGTACCTGGCCCTGCCGGGCCAGCGCTCCTTCGATCTCGCCGACCTGGCGCTGCGCTACCTCAACCGCGAGCTGCGCGACGCGACGCCGCCGAGCGGCCAGCTGACCCTGGACGTGCCGGACGAGTCGGAGGTCGCGACGGCGCTCGCGCAGCGCGCGCAGGCCACGATGGAGCTGGCCGACGCCCTCGATCAGGACCTTGCCGCGCGCGGTGCCACCGAGCTGCTAGCCGAGGTAGAGCTCCCGCTCGTGGGCGTGCTGGCGGCGATGGAGCGGGCCGGGATTGGGGCCGACTCCGAGCACTTCGCTGCCATGTCAGCGGAGCTGGGCGGCGAGGTCAAGGCGGCTGAGCAGGCTGCGTTCGCGGTGACCGGGCACGAGTTCAACCTGGGCTCGCCCAAGCAGCTGCAGGAGGTGCTGTTCACCGAGCTCGGGCTGCCCAAGACGAAGCGGATCAAGACCGGCTACACGACCGATTCCGAGGCGCTGACCGGGCTGCTCGCCCAGACCGAGCACCCCGTGCTCGCGCACCTGCTGCGGCACCGCGACGTGGCAAAGCTCAAGAGCATCGTCGACTCGCTGATCCCGATGGCCGACGCCGACGGGCGGATCCACACGACCTTCAACCAGACGATCGCGGCGACCGGGCGGCTGTCGTCCACCGATCCGAACATGCAGAACATCCCGATCAGGACCGAGGAGGGCCGCCGGATCCGGCGCGGCTTCGTCGTCGGCTCGGGCTACGAGTGGATCCTGACCGCCGACTACAGCCAGATCGAGCTGCGGATCATGGCGCACCTGTCCGCCGACGAGGCGCTCGCGGCGGCGTTCGGCTCGGGGCACGACTTCCACGCCGCAACCGCGGGCCGGGTGTTCGGCGTCGAGCCGTCCCAGGTCACCAGCGAGCTGCGCAGCAAGGTCAAGGCCATGAACTACGGCCTGGCGTACGGTCTGTCCGCCTACGGGCTGTCCCAGCAGCTGCGCATCACCCCGGACGAGGCTCGCGGCTACATGGACGAGTACTTCCAGCAGTTCGGCGGCGTCCGCGACTACCTCAGGGACGTGGTGTCCAGGGCGCGAATGGACGGCTACACCCAGACGATGCTGGGCCGCCGCCGGTACCTGCCGGATCTGACCTCTGACAACCGGCAGCGCAGGGAGATGGCCGAGCGGATGGCGCTTAACGCACCGATCCAGGGCTCGGCGGCCGACATCATCAAGGTCGCGATGCTCGCCGTGCACCGTGATCTTGCCGCGGCCGGCCTGCGGTCCCGGATGCTGCTCCAGGTCCACGACGAGCTGCTGTTCGAGGTCGCTCCGGGCGAGCTCGACCAGGTCACGGCCCTGGTACGGGCCGCCATGGCGTCGGCGGCGGAGCTGACGGTACCGCTCGAGGTCTCGATGGGACACGGCCTGAGCTGGGCCGACGCGGCTCACTGAGGTGCGGTCGGCAGGGGAGTACGGGCAGCGCCGCCCCTGGATTGACCCCCTGGCTGCACTCTCATATGCTGGTCACTGCACTGTGTTCAGGTGCAGTCCGCCAATGGTCAGGCAGCCCGCGGGGCAGTCTCACTGCAGGCCGCGGCCGGTCATGCTGGCCAGGCAAAACCAATGGCTTTCCTTTGTCGGACCCGCCGTGCACCGTAGCTGTCCTGCAATTCAATCCTGTCCGCATCCGGAGTCCACCTACACATGACGAGCAGCACAGAGGCCACCTCGACCCCCAAGGTAGCGGTCAACGACATCGGTTCCGAGGAGGCCTTCCTCGCCGCCATTGACGAGACCATCAAGTACTTCAATGACGGCGACATCGTAGAGGGCACAGTCGTCAAGGTCGATCGAGACGAGGTTCTGCTCGATATCGGCTACAAGACCGAGGGCGTCATCCCGTCCCGAGAGCTCTCCATCAAGCATGATGTCGACCCGCATGACGTGGTCAAGACGGGCGAGCACATCGAGGCCCTTGTCCTGCAGAAGGAGGACAAGGAAGGCCGCCTGATCCTGTCGAAGAAGCGGGCTCAGTACGAGCGCGCCTGGGGCACGATCGAGAAGGTCAAGGAGGAGGACGGCGTCGTCACCGGCACCGTCATCGAGGTCGTCAAGGGCGGCCTGATCCTGGACATCGGCCTGCGCGGCTTCCTGCCCGCCTCCCTGGTCGAGATGCGCCGCGTCCGCGACCTGCAGCCATACGTCGGCAAGGAGATCGAGGCCAAGATCATCGAGCTGGACCGCAACCGCAACAACGTGGTCCTGTCCCGGCGCGCCTGGCTCGAGCAGACCCAGTCCGAGGTCCGCCAGAACTTCCTGAACACGCTGCAGAAGGGCCAGATCCGCAAGGGCGTCGTCTCCTCGATCGTCAACTTCGGCGCGTTCGTCGACCTTGGCGGCGTGGACGGCCTGGTGCACGTCTCCGAGCTGTCCTGGAAGCACATCGATCACCCTGGCGAGGTAGTCGAGGTCGGCCAGGAGGTCACGGTCGAGGTGCTGGACGTCGACATGGACCGCGAGCGCGTCTCGCTGTCGCTGAAGTCGACGCAGGAAGACCCGTGGCAGCAGTTCGCCCGGACCCACCAGATCGGCCAGGTCGTACCCGGCCGGGTCACCAAGCTGGTGCCGTTCGGCGCGTTCGTCCGGGTCGAGGAGGGCATCGAGGGCCTGGTGCACATCTCCGAGCTGGCCGACCGGCACGTGGAGATCCCCGAGCAGGTCGTGCAGGTGGGCGACGAGATCTTCGTCAAGATCATCGACATCGACCTGGACCGGCGCCGGATCAGCCTGTCGCTCAAGCAGGCCAACGAGGGCCAGTCCGGCGAGATCTCCGGCGAGGACTTCGACCCGACGCTGTACGGCATGCCGGCCGCATACGACGAGCAGGGCAACTACCTTTACCCCGAGGGCTTCGACCCCGAGTCGGGCGAGTGGCTCGAGGGCTTCGACCAGCAGCGCGAGGAGTGGGAGCGGCAGTATGCCGAGGCCCGCGCCAGGTACGAGGCGCACCAGCAGCAGGTCGCGGACGCCAGGAGCAAGGCCGAGGCAGCGGGCGAGACCAGCGACGAGGGCGACTCCGGCCACCACACCTCGTCCAGCAGCGAGTCCGACCGGGCCGGCACGCTGGCCTCAGACGAGGCACTGGCAGCCCTCCGCGACAAGCTGTCCGGCGGCCAGAGCTGACGACCGCGGTTCGCCGACTTCACCGGGTGGCGGGCCTGCCGTGCGCTGCACGGCAGGCCCGCCGCCGCCATTTCGCCGCGAGGGCGTGCTGACATGCTGAAGATCGGACTGACCGGCGGGATCGGCGCCGGCAAGAGCGAGGTGTCGAAGCGGCTCGCCGCGTATGGCGCCATCGTGATCGACGCGGACCTGATCTCGCGGGAGGTCGTCGCGCCCGGTACCAGCGGGCTGGCGGAGATAACCGAGGCGTTCGGACCGGGCGTCCTCGGGCCCGGCGGCACGCTCGACCGGGCCGCCCTCGGCGACGTCGTGTTCGCCGACGAGAAGAAGCTGGCAAAGCTGAACTCGATCGTGCACCCGCGGGTCGGCACGCGGATGCGCGAGCTGGAGGACTCGGCCGGTGCGTCCGCGATCGTGGTACACGACGTGCCGCTGATCGCGGAGAACGACCTCGCCGGCGGATATGACCTCGTGGTCGTCGTGGACGTGCCGCCGAGGCTGCAGGTGGACCGGCTGATCCGGTACCGCGGCATGACCAGGGAGCAGGCAATGTCGAGGATGGCCGCGCAGGCGTCGCGCGAGCAGCGCCTGTCGATCGCAGACATCGTCGTGGACAACTCGGGCTCGCTCGCCGAGCTGGACCGCCAGGTCGGCGAGCTGTGGGGCGAGCTGCGGCGGCGCGAGGCCCTGGCAGCGAGCTGACGGCGCGCGGCATCCGGGCACCCGATGGGCACCAGAGGTGAGGACGCTGCCCCTAGAAGGGCAGCGTCCTCACCTCTGGTGCCCGAGGCCTGCTTCCGAGGCCCGCCAATCCCCTGATCCGGTCAGTAACCCTGTGGAGGAACCTTGCTGCGAGTACGCCGGCTGACCGAGGCCGACCTGCCCGCCATCACCGAGCTCGCCGCGGACCGGGGCTGGCCGCCCGAGCTCAGCAAGTGGCGGCTGATGCTCGCGGTAAGTGAGGCGTTCGGGGTCGACGACCCGGCAGGCGGTCTGGCCGGCGTCGTCGTGCTCACGCGTTACGGTGCCGGGCTGGCCGCGATCGGCATGATGCTGGTGGCGACCAGGCACGGCCGCAAGGGCCTCGGCGGGCAGCTGCTGCGGCATGCCCTGGACCTGGCGGGCGACGCCGTGGTCTACCTGACCGCGACCAGCTACGGCCGCCCGCTGTACGAGCGGCTCGGCTTTGCCGCCATCGACACCTCGGTTACCTTCCGGGGCAGGCTGCCGGCGAGCCCGCGGCTGCCGTCGGGTGAGCCGGCCGGCGCCGCGCCGGGCCAGGCCGCGCCGGGTCAGCCCGCGCCGGGTCAGCCCGGGCAGGCCGCGCCGGTCGGGTCGGGCGGGCCGGTGCGAGGGCTGCCGCGCCGGATAGAGGCCGCGGACCTGGTCGCCGTGCAGGCAGTTGACGCCCTGGTCTTCGGCGCGGACCGGGGCCGCGTGCTACGCGAGTTGCTGGACTTCGCGGACGAGTTCATGCTCGGTGGCTGCGTGGGCGGCGGCTGTGCCGGGGACGGCTGTGCCGGGGACGGCTGTGCCGGGGACGGCTGTGCCGGGGACGGCTGTGCCGGGGACGGCTGTGCCGGGGGTGGCTACGGCGCGGCGTGGGCAAAGGACGGCTCCCGCGTCATCGGCCCGATCGTCGCGCCGGACACGGGTGCTGCCGCGAGGCTGATCGCCGCGCTCGCCGCTGGCTGGGCCGGGCCCGTCCGGCTGGACATCCTCGGCCGGCACCGCGAGCTTGCCGCCTGGGCGGCAAGCAGCGGCCTGACGGCCGGCAACCAGACTGCGCTCATGGTGCGCGGCGGAAACCTGCCCGGCGACCGCTCGCGGCTGTACTGCCCGGTCACTGTCGCGATTGGCTAGCCGCTGGCCGGGCCGGAATGTCAGAGCGGCCTCCTACTGTTGGAACGTGGCGCACAGACATAACTCAGTACCACCGGGGAGGTGTGATGCGGCCAGTCACTGACCTGCAGCGGCGGGTCGCGCCTTTCGAGGTGGTCACCGACATGGTGCCCGCGGGCGACCAGCCCGCCGCGATCGCCGAGATGGAGGGGCGGATCCGTGCCGGGGCCAAGGACACGGTGCTGCTGGGCGCGACAGGCACGGGCAAGACGGCCACGGTCGCCTGGCTGGCGGAACGGCTCCAGCGCCCGGCGCTGGTCATGCTCCCGAATAAGACGCTCGCCGCCCAGTTCGCCAACGAACTGCGGGAGATGCTGCCGCACAATGCAGTCGAGTATTTCGTCTCTTACTATGACTACTACCAGCCTGAGGCATACGTCCCGCAGACCGACACCTACATCGAGAAGGACTCGTCCATCAACGACGAGGTGGACCGGCTGCGGCACTCGGCGACCAACTCGCTCCTGACGCGGCGTGACACGATCGTGGTGGCCTCGGTCTCGTGCATCTACGGACTCGGTACGCCGCAGGAATACGTCGACCGCATGCTCAAGCTGCGGGTCGGCGACCACATCGACCGCGACGGACTGCTGCGCAAGCTCGTCGGCATGCAGTATGCGCGCAACGACATGTCGTTCACTCGCGGCACGTTCCGGGTTCGCGGTGACACGATCGAGGTGATCCCGCAGTACGAGGAGCTCGCCGTCCGGATCGAGATGTTCGGCGACGAGGTGGAGCGGCTGATGACGCTCCACCCGCTGACCGGCGAGGTCATGAGCGAGGACGACGAGATCTATGTCTTCCCTGCCACGCACTATGTCGCCGGGCCGGAGCGGATGGAGCGGGCGATCACCGGGATCGAGGCCGAGCTGGAGGAGCGGCTGGCCGAGCTGGAACGGCTCGGCAAGCTGCTCGAGGCGCAGCGGCTGCGGATGCGGACCACCTACGACATCGAGATGATGCGGCAGGTCGGCAGCTGCTCGGGCATCGAGAACTACTCGCGGCACATCGACGGGCGCGAGGCGGGCAGCCCGCCCAATACCCTGCTCGACTTCTTCCCCGAGGATTTCCTGCTCGTCATCGACGAGTCGCACAACACCGTGCCGCAGATCGGCGCCATGTACGAGGGCGACGTGTCCCGCAAGCGGGTGCTGGTCGAGCACGGGTTCCGGCTGCCGAGCGCGATCGACAACCGGCCGCTTACGTGGGACGAGTTCTGCGGCCGGATCGGCCAGACGTTGTACCTGTCGGCCACTCCGGGCCCGTACGAGCTGCAGCGCACCGGCGGTGAGGTCACCGAGCAGGTGATCAGGCCGACCGGACTGGTGGATCCCGAGGTGATCATCAAGCCGACGAAGGGCCAGATCGATGACCTTGTCGGCGAGATCAGGGACCGCGCGGAGAAGAACGAGCGGGTGCTGGTCACGACGCTGACGAAAAAGATGGCCGAGGATCTCACCGACTACCTGCTCGAGCTCGGCATCCGGGCGCGCTATCTGCACAGCGAGGTGGACACGCTGCGCCGGGTCGAGCTGCTGCGCGAGCTTCGGCTCGGCGATTACGACGTCCTGGTCGGCATCAACCTGCTGCGGGAGGGCCTCGACCTGCCGGAGGTGTCGCTGGTCTCGATCCTGGACGCGGACAAGGAGGGCTTCCTGCGGTCCGGCACGTCGCTGATCCAGACGATCGGCCGTGCGGCCAGGAACGTGTCTGGCCAGGTGCACATGTACGCCGACAAGGTCACCCCGTCCATGCAGCGCGCGATCGACGAGACGAACCGGCGCAGGGACCGGCAGATCGCATACAACACCGAGCACGGCGTGGACCCGCAGCCGCTGCGGAAGCGGATCGCGGACATCCTGGACCAGCTCGCCCGCGAGGACGCCGATACCGAGCAGCTGCTTGGCGGCTCTGGCCGTCAGCAGAGCCGGGGCAAGGCGCCGGTGCCCGGCGTCTCCTCCCGCGCGAAGGCGGCCGCCGGCAAGGCAGGTGCGGAAGGCGGCCCGGCTCGTGCCGACCTCGCCGCGCTGATCAGCGAGCTGACCGAGCAGATGCACACGGCCGCCGCTGAGCTGCAGTTCGAGATCGCGGCGCGGATCCGGGACGAGATCAGGGAGCTCAAGCACGAGCTGCGCGGGATGCAGGCGGCCGGCGTATGAGCGCGACGTGGCGCCCGGCGCGGGCGCGGGCGCGGTCTATGGCGGCGCCAGGGCTGGGGCGGGCTCGGGCGCGGGCGCGGTCTATGGCGGCGCCAGGGCTGGGGCGGGCTCGGGCGCGGGTGAGCGCTGAGTGCGGGCCAGCACGGCGCTCAGCCGCCAGCCCGATGCGCGAGCGTATAGCCATCAAAGCTCACATACCGGACCGTTTCGCGACCAGTCGCGTAGCTAGTGTCGAGCAAACGTTCAGGTTCGCGGCGGCGTAGGGTCGAATCATGCTCGTGAGCCTGCTGGCCGCCCTGGTGTCGGCCTTCTGCTACGGGATCGCGGCCGTCATGCAGGCGATGTCCGTGCGTGCCGCCAGCCGCCGCCCGGCCGCGGAAGCGGACGCGGGCGGCCGCGTGGACCCCGGGCTGGTGGTCCGGATGCTGCGGCAGGGTCCGTTCCTCGCGAGCATCCTGATCGACCTGATCGGCTTCGTCGCCCAGCTCGTGGCCCTGCGGCGGCTGCCGCTGTTCGCCGTGCAGGCCATCATCGCTTCCAACCTGGCGGTGACCGCGGTCTTCGCCGCATGGCTGATGAAGGCCAGGCTGTCGGCCAGGGAGTGGCTGGCCGTTGCGGGCGTCGTGCTCGGCGTGGGCCTGCTCGGCTCGTCGGCTGGGGCCGAGGGCGCGGCTAGCGTGGGCTGGGCCTTCCAGCTCGGCCTGATCATCGCGGTGGCCGGGGTGGCTCTCGTCGGCATCGCGGCAGCCAGGCTGCCCAATCCGGCGCGGACGCCGATTCTGGGCGCCATCGCCGGGCTCGGCTACGGCGTGCTGGCGGTGTCAGCCCGGATCCTGCCCGGTTTCACGCCCGCACAGCTCGTGCGCAATCCCGCCACCTACACGCTGGCCGCTGCCGGGATTGTCTCGTTTATGCTGTATGCGGCCGCGCTTGACGGCGGCAGCGTCACCACCGCTACCGCGGCGGTGATCCTGGCGGAGACCCTGCCGCCCGCGCTCATCGGGGTCTTGTTCCTGGGCGACTCCACCCGGCACGGCCTCGCCGTGGTTGCCGGGCTCGGGTTCGTGCTCGCGGTAATCTGCGCGGTGGCCCTGGCGAGGTTCGGCGAGGCCGGTGAGCACGGCCACCAGGAGGAGTCTGCACGCCAGCCGGGGAAGCAGGACGCTGCGCTGCGGCGCGCGGCATTACACAGCTCCGAACTGCCCGAGCCGCCCATGGCCTGACCAGCGGTAGCGAAGGATTCAGCGCTGGCAGCCTCGCCGTGTTGCGGGGCTAGCAGGGCAGTGGCCTGATATCCTGATACCCCGTGGGCGAGCGGGAAAGTCCGCCGAGTCTGACCACGGGAGCCTCATTTGGCGATTCCACTGCACACATCCAGGCCTGTCGCGACCCGGCATCTGTTCGTGACGGGGGGTGTAGCGTCCAGCCTCGGCAAGGGGCTCACGGCGTCCAGCATCGGCAGGCTGCTCAAGCTGCGCGGCCTCCGGGTGAGCATGCAGAAGCTGGATCCGTACCTGAACGTCGACCCGGGCACCATGAACCCGTTCCAGCACGGTGAGGTGTTCGTCACTGATGACGGCACGGAAACCGACCTGGACGTGGGCCATTACGAGCGGTTCCTGGACACCAGGCTGCCCGGCTCGGCCAACGTCACCACCGGCCAGATCTACTCCCGGGTGATCGCCAAGGAACGCCGCGGTGACTATCTCGGCGACACCGTCCAGGTGATCCCGCACATCACCAATGAGATCAAGGCGCGGATCCGGGAGATGGCCGCCCCGGATATCGACGTGGTGATCACCGAGGTCGGGGGCACCGTCGGTGACATCGAGTCGCAGCCGTTCCTGGAGGCGATCCGGCAGATCCGGCACGAGATAGGCCGGGATCGCTGCTTCTTCCTGCACGTCTCGCTGCTGCCGTACATCGGGCCGTCGGGCGAGCTGAAGACCAAGCCGACACAGCACTCGGTGGCCGCGCTGCGCAGCATCGGCATCCAGCCGGACGCCATCGTCTGCCGCTCGGACCGGCCGATCAGCGAGGGGCTCAAGCGCAAGGTCAGCCTCATGTGCGACGTTGACGAGGAAGCGGTCGTCTCCGCCCCGGACGCGCCGTCGATCTACGACATCCCCAAGGTCCTGCACGCCGAGGGCCTGGACGCCTACGTGGTGCGCAGGCTCGGGCTGCCGTTCCGCGACGTCGACTGGAGCGACTGGGACGAGCTGCTGCGCCGGGTCCACAAGCCATCGCGCAGCGTCACGATCGCGCTGGTCGGCAAGTACGTCGACCTGCCGGACGCCTACCTCTCGCCGGCCGAGGCGCTGCGGGCGGGCGGGTTCGGGCACGATGTCCGGGTGAACATCCGCTGGGTCGCCAGCGACGACTGCCAGACACCCGAGGGAGCCGCCAGGCAGCTCGCCGACGTCGACGGCGTGCTGATCCCCGGCGGGTTCGGGGTACGCGGCATCGAGGGCAAGATCGGCGCGGTCCGGTACGCGCGGGAGAACGCGATCCCGATCCTCGGCCTGTGCCTCGGCCTGCAGTGCATGACCATCGAGGTGGCCCGGCACCTGGCCGGCCTGGAGGGGGCCAACAGCGCCGAGTTCGACCCGGAGACCAGCCACGCCGTCATCGCCACCATGGCCGACCAGGAGGACGTCGTGGCCGGCGAGCGGGACATGGGCGGCACCATGCGGCTCGGCCTGTACCCGGCGGCGCTGGCCGAGGGCAGCCTGGTGCGGGACCTCTACGGCGAGCCCGTGGTGCAGGAACGGCACCGTCACCGGTACGAGGTCAACAATTCATACCGGGCCGACCTGGAGAAGGCCGGGCTGCGGTTCTCCGGGCTGTCGCCCGACGGCCGCCTGGTGGAGTTCATCGAGCTGCCCAGGGACATGCATCCCTACTTCGTGGCCACGCAGGCGCACCCGGAGCTCCTGTCCCGCCCGACCCGGCCGCATCCGCTGTTCAGCGGGCTGATCGAGGCGGCCGTGGCGTACAGCCGCGCTGGCGGCGAGAGCGTGACCGCGGCTGCCGGGCGCCCGGCAGCGACCGCCTGAAGCCGCGCTCGGTGACCGAGATCCGCGACACGGCCGGGCGGTGGCCGGTAACCGAGTCCGAGGTCATTGCTCGCGGCCGGATAGTGACGCTGCGCAGTGACACGGTGCGGATGCCGGGTGGCGAGCTAGCGGACCGGGAGGTCGTCGAGCACCCTGGCGCGGTCGCGATCGTGGCGCTGGACACCCGCGATCGTGTGCTGATGATCCGGCAGTACCGGCACCCCGCGGCCGCGCTGCTGTGGGAGCTGCCCGCCGGCCTGCGGGACGTCGAGGGCGAGCCGCTGGCGCACACGGCCCAGCGCGAGCTGCTGGAGGAGGCGGGCTGCAAGGCGCGGGAGTGGCACGTGCTGGCCGATTTCTTCACCTCGCCCGGTATCAGCACCGAACGGCTGCGTATCTTTCTCGCCCGAGATCTCACGGTAGTCCCGGAAGCAGACCGCGGGTATGTTCCAGAGCACGAAGAGGCGTACCTGACGGTCGACTGGGTCCCGCTGGATGAGGCCGTCCGGCTCGCCCTCCGCGGGCATCTGCACAATGGTGTCGCGATTTTGGGTATCTTGTCCGCGTATGCGGCTAAGGGGGAGGGATTTGCGGCTCTGCGGCACGCGGCGGACCCGGAGACGCTGTAACCGCACGAACGGCGAGCTGGACCGGAACGGTCCCGGCACCGGGCCGGGCTGCTTCGCAGGCGAGGAAGGACAACAGACCAATGAGGGTCGGCGTTCCGAGGGAAGTCAAGAACAACGAGTTCCGCGTGGCCATCACGCCTGCGGGGGTCAACGAGCTGGCCAGGGGCGGCCATCAGGTCTTCATCGAGAAGGATGCGGGCGTCGGCTCCTCGATTCCCGACGAGGACTTCGTCGCCGCGGGAGCGCAGATACTGCCGACCGCGGACGACGTATGGCAGACCGGCGACCTGGTCCTGAAGGTCAAGGAGCCGGTGGCCGAGGAGTATCACCGGATGCGCAAGGATCAGGTGCTTTTCACCTACCTGCACCTCGCCGCGAGCCGCCCGTGCACGGACGCGCTGCTTGAGTCCGGGATCACGGCGATCGCATACGAGACCGTCCAGCTTCCCGACGGGTCGCTCCCGCTGCTCGCGCCCATGTCCGAGGTGGCAGGCCGGATGGCGCCGCAGGTCGGCGCCCACCACCTGCAGCGTGACGGCGGCGGCCGCGGCGTGCTGATGGGCGGCGTCTCCGGCGTCTACGCCGCCAAGGTGGTGGTCCTCGGCGCGGGCGTTTCCGGTATGAGCGCGGCCGCGATTGCGCTCGGCATGCAGGCCGAGGTGCTGCTGGTGGACAAGAACATCGCCAGGCTCCGCCAGGCGGACGCGATCTACCAGGGGCACTGCCAGACCGTCGCGTCCAACCTGTACGAGATCGAGCGGGCCGTGATCGACGCCGACCTCGTGATCGGCGCAGTCCTCGTGCCGGGCGCCAAGGCGCCGAAGCTGGTCTCCAACGACCTGGTAGCCAGGATGAAGCCGGGTGCCGTGCTGGTCGACATCTCGATCGACCAGGGCGGGTGCTTCGAGGACTCGCACCCGACGACGCACGCCGATCCCACGTACCCGGTGCACGACACGATCTTCTACTGCGTGGCCAACATGCCGGGCGCGGTACCGCACACCTCCACCTACGCGCTGACCAACGTGACGCTGCCGTACGCGACCGAGATCGCGAACCGGGGCTGGCGCGACGCGCTGCGCCGCGACGCCTCGTTCGCGCTCGGTCTCAACACCCACGAGGGTCAGGTGACCTGCGGCCCGGTCGCCGAGGCGCACGGACTGCCGACCGCGACCCTCGCCGAGGTGCTCAGCTGACGACACCCGCCCGCGCGATCACGCGGTATCTCGACCACCTGACCGTGGAGCGAGGCCGTGCGGCGCACACGCTGGAGGCGTACCGGCGCGATCTCGGCCGGTACGCTGGCGCGCTGCAGGCGCGCGGGCGGACCGACATCGGCCAGGTGACCACGCAGGACGTGGCCGAGTTCCTGGCCGGCCTGCGCGAGGGTGACAGCGAACATCCGCCGCTGGCGGCGAGCTCGGCAGGCCGTGCGGTCGTCGCCGTGCGCGGCCTGCACGCGTTCGCCGCCGCGGCGGGCATGGCCGGTGACGACCCCGCGCGCTTCGTGCGGCCGCCGGCGGCGCCGAAGCGGCTGCCCAAGGCGATCTCCGTACCCGACGTCGAGCGGCTGATCGCCGCGTCCGCGGCCGGGCCCGCGGCGCTGCGGGACCGTGCGCTGCTCGAGTTGCTGTACGGGACCGGCGCGCGCATCTCCGAGGCCGTCGGCCTGGACGTGGACGACCTGCAGCTGTCTGGCGACTCGCGCTCGGCCCAGATGCCGGCCGCCGTCCGGCTGTCCGGCAAGGGCGGCAGGCAGCGCCTGGTGCCGGTGGGCAGCTACGCCAGGGAAGCGGTCGAGGCCTACCTGATCAGGGCGCGGCCCGCCCTGGCGGCCGCGTCCGGTCGCGCCAGGGCGGCCACGGCCCTGTTCCTGAACGCACGCGGCGGCCGGCTGACTCGCCAGGGCGCCTGGGGCGTGCTGCGGAACGCCGCCGCGCGGGCCGGCCTGGAAGAGGTGTCTCCGCACGTGCTGCGCCACTCGTTCGCCACTCACCTGCTCGACGGCGGCGCCGACGTGCGCGTCGTGCAGGAACTGCTCGGACACGCCTCGGTGACCACGACTCAGGTGTACACGCTGGTCACGGTCGACAAGCTGCGCGAGGTGTACGCGGCCGCGCACCCGCGGGCGCTGGCGTAGCGGCGACTCGCCGTTCCCGTAAAAGCGCCCGAGCCGGGGCCAGGCCGGTCAGGATCGGCATGCAGCTCATTTCGAGGCCAACGGTGCGCCGGCTTGCCGGGCGCCATCGCAGGGCCTAGAGTCCAGGTTCCAGTGAGCGCATTCGGCGCCAGCCGCCGGGAGGTGCGGTAGCTGTGGCATCCCAGATGTTGGAGGCAAGGCCCGGCCTGATAGGCCCCACCGGGCGTCCTCTGCCCGTGTTCCCCGACCCCGAGCCGCTGATCGTGCACGGTCCCGCGCGGATCGCTGCGGTCTGCAACCAGAAGGGCGGCGTCGGCAAGACCACCACGACCATCAACCTGGGCGCTGCGCTCGCCGAGCAGGGCCGCAGGGTGCTGCTGGTGGACTTCGACCCGCAGGGCGCGCTGTCCGTGGGCCTCGGCATCCAGCCGCACGAGCTCGACGCGACCGTCTACAACCTGCTGATGGAGCGTGGCGTCACCGCGCATGACGTCGTGATGCGGACCCGGGTCCAGGGCATGGACCTGCTGCCCAGCAATATCGACCTGTCCGGTGCCGAGGTGCAGCTCGTGCACGAGGTCGGCCGTGAGTTCGTGCTCGGCCGCGTGCTGCAGCCCGTGATCCCCGACTACGACGTGATCCTCATCGACTGCCAGCCCTCGCTGGGACTGCTCACGGTGAACGCGCTCGCCTGCGCCGATGGCGTCCTCGTCCCGCTGGAGTGCGAGTATTTCGCGCTGCGCGGGGTCGCGCTGCTGATGGAGACCATCGACAAGGTGTCCACGCGGCTGAGCCCGAAGCTGACGATCGACGGGCTGCTCGCCACCATGTACGACTCGCGTACCCTGCACACCAGGGAGGTCCTGGCCGGAGTCGTCGAGGGCTTCGGTGACCGGGTCTTCCACACCGTCATTAGCCGGACAGTGCGCTTCCCTGACGCTACGGTTGCCGGTGAGCCCATCACCTTGTTCGACCCGGCGTGCAATGGCGCCAGCTCGTACCGTGAGCTGGCCAAGGAGGTACTTCAGCGGTGGCGGCAGGGCGTTCCCGCGGGTCCCGTCCGCGCCGGGTAAGCCTGCCGGGCGTAGCGGAGCTGCTGCGCTCGCCCGCACGCAGCCCGGCGCCGGAGACCGAACGCCAGGCCAGCGGCAGGGAAAGCCATCCGCAGAAGATCACCGTCTACATGTCAGGTCCTGAGCTCATCGAGCTGGAGCGTGCGAGGCTGGCGCTGCGCTCGTACGGAGTCTCCGTGGACCGCGGCCGGATCGTCAGGGAGGCACTGGCCGTGCTGCTCGCCGACCTCGAGGCGGCCGGCGAGGACAGCGTCGTGGCCAGGCGGCTGCGGGAAGGGTCGTGACCGATTCGGGTAATCTCGGATGCGGGAGGGCAGGCGCGGCAGCCTCGGGGGGCGGCGGCCGCGGGCCGCGGCACAGGTGGCGGATCCGCAGTTGACCAGCATGACGACAAGTGAGCCGGGAGAGCCGGTGGTGGCCGGCGAGTCCGGCCTGCCCGGCGGGGGCTTCCAGGTTCACCTCGACGTCTTCGAGGGACCGTTCGACCTGCTGCTCGGGCTGATCTCCAAGCACAAGCTCGACATCACCGAGATCGCGCTGTCCAGCGTCACCGACGAGTTCATCGGCTACATCCGTGCCCTCGCCGATGGCTGGGACCTGGATCAGGCCAGCTACTTCCTGGTCGTCGCCGCGACCCTGCTGGACCTGAAGGCGGCGCGCCTGCTGCCGTCGGGAGAGGTCGAGGACGAGGAGGACCTCGCGCTGCTCGAGGCCAGGGACCTGCTCTTCGCGCGGCTGCTGCAGTATCGCGCGTACCGCGAGGTATCGGGCGTTCTCGCCGCGCGGATGACGGCGGAGGCGAGGCGTTACCCGCGCCGGGTGCCGATGGAGCCGCGGTTCGCCGAGCTGCTGCCCGAGGTGCTGATCGGGCTCGGGCCGGCCGAGTTCGCGGCGATCGCGGCCAGGGTCCTGGCGCCGCGCCGGCCACCCACGGTCTCGACGTCGCACCTGCACGTGCCGCGCACCTCGGTACGCGAGCAGGCTGAGATACTGATGGCGCGGCTGCGCTCGGTTCGCCGGGCGACTTTCCGCCAGCTCATCGCCGACTGTGCGGGCACCTACGAGGTGGTGGCCCGGTTCCTGGCGGTGCTGGAGCTATACCGCGACGGTCGGGTGGGCGTAGACCAGGTGGCGCCGCTGGGCGACCTGTACGTGTCGTGGGCCGACCGGCCTGCCGCGCCGGCGCAGGACCGCGAGCCGAGATCCGACGAGGGAGACGGTCACGACGATGGATGACGTACCTGCGGCGGGCTGGCCCGGGCCCGACGGCCAGGTTCCGCTGCCGGGCGTGCCCGAGGGGGCGCCAGACGCCGGTGCGGCCGAAGCCGGTGCGGCCGACGCCGGCGCGGCAGCCGAGGTTGCGCAGGCACTCGGCCTGCGGCCGTGCCTGGAGGCGATCCTCCTGGTCGCCGACGAGCCGGTGCCCGAGAACCTGCTCGCGCAGATCCTGGAGCGACCCACCGCCGAGGTGCGGGCGGCGCTGCAGGAGCTGGCCGATTCCTACGCCGCGCAGCAGCGGGGCTTCGACCTGCGCGAGGTGGCTGGCGGCTGGCGCTACTACACCAGGGAGGATTTCGCGCCGGTGGTCGAGCGCTTCGTCAGCGACGGCCAGGAGGTGCGGCTCACGCAGGCGGCGCTGGAGACGCTCGCCGTCGTCGCGTACCGCCAGCCGGTGAGCCGGGCACGGGTATCGGCGGTTCGGGGCGTCAACTGCGACGGCGTGATGCGCACGCTGGTCCTGCGCGGCCTGATCGAGGAGGCCGGGAGCGACGCGGAGACGGGCGCGACCCTGTTCCAGACCACGAGCTATTTCCTCGAGCGACTCGGCCTGGCCGGCCTCACCGACCTGCCGGACCTGGCACCCTTCCTGCCCGATCACCTGGACGACGAGCTGGATCACGGCCATGAGTCCCGCAGGTAAGGGAGCTGCCCAGCCCGGCCGCCGCGATCCCGCGCGGCGCGCGGGCACGGCGCCTGGCGGCGGGCGCGGGGGCAGACGGCCGCAGGCGAGCGGGGGCGGTGCCGGACGGCAGGACAGGCCGCGCGAGGGCGGTCTGCCCGAACCCGAGCCCGCGTTCGCCGACCTGGACGACGACGACTGGGGCGACGAGGACGAGGGGCAGCGTGACTCGCTGACCGACGTCCCCGGCGGCATCCGGCTGCAGAAGGTGCTGGCGGCGGCGGGCATCGGCAGCCGCAGGCACTGCGAGGAGCTCATCGCCGCGGGCCGGGTCGAGGTGGACGGCGAGATAGTGCGCAGGTTCGGTGCCAGGGTCGATCCGCAGCATCAGGTGATCCGGGTGGACGGCAGGCGCATCCCCGCCAGCGAGGATCTGGTGTACGTCGCGCTCAACAAGCCGGCGGGCGTGCTGACGACCATGTCGGACAGCCGCGGCCGGGCCACGATGGCCGACCTGCTCGGCGATGTCCCGGAGCGCCTGTACCACGTCGGCCGCCTGGATTATGACACCGAGGGCCTGATGCTGCTGATGAACGACGGTGAGCTGGCGCACCGGCTGGCACATCCGCGGTACGGCGTGCCGAAGACCTATCTGGCCGAGGTCACCGGGGACGTGCCCCGAGACCTGGGCCGGCAGCTGATCGGCGGGATCGAGCTGGACGACGGCGTCGCCAGCGCGGACAAGTTCCGCGTGGTAGAACGGCTGGGGTCGCGTGCGCTGGTGGAGATCACGCTGCACGAGGGCCGCAAGCACATCGTGCGGCGCATGCTGGCGGCCGCCGGACACCCCGTTACCCGGCTCGTGCGTACGCACGTCGGCCCGATCGCGCTCGGCGGGCTGCGGCCCGGCATGACCAGGCAGCTGTCGGTGAAGGAAGTCGGAGACCTGTACGCGGCCGTGGGCCTGTAGACGGGAAGGGTGCCGGTCATCGGCCGGCAGGAGGGAAGGCACGTGGCAGTCCGTGCAGTTCGCGGGGCGGTCCAGGTCGCGGCCGACGACGGCGCCGAGATCCTGACGGCGACCGCCGAGCTGGTGACCGAGGTGATGGCCCGGAACGAGCTGAGCACCGATGACGTCATCAGCGTGATCTTCACCGCGACCAGGGACCTGACCACCGAGTTTCCCGCGCTTGCCGCGCGCAAGCTGGGCTTTCAGGAGGTGCCGCTGCTGTGCGCCGCTGAGATCGACGTGCCGGGGGCGATGCCGCGCGTGGTCAGGCTGATGATGCACGTCGAGACGGCCAGACCGCGCGCCGAGATCCAGCACGTCTACCTGCGCGGGGCCGCCGCGCTTCGGCTGGACATCGCGCAATGAGCGGCAGCCGGCCGGCCTCGGCCGTGGTAATCGGCGCCGGCCTGATCGGCACGTCGGTCGCGCTCGCGCTGCGCGGCCAGGGCATTGCCGTGTGGCTGCAGGATGCCGACGTGGCCGCCGCGAGAATGGCGGCCGGCCTGGGCGCGGGCGAGCTGCTGCCATCGTCCGGCGTTCCTGGCGTTCCTGGCGTTCCTGGCGTTCCTGGCGGCCCAGCGGACGTTGCGGTAGTGGCGGTGCCCCCGGCCGCGGTGGCGACCGAGCTCGCGGCCGCCCAGCGGCGCGGGCTCGCGCGCTGCTACACCGACGTGGCGAGCGTCAAGGAACTGCCGGTTCGGCTGGCCCGCGAGCTGGGCTGCGACCTGCGCAGCTACGTCCCCGGCCATCCGCTGTCCGGGCGCGAGCGCTCCGGGCCGGCGGCAGCCAGGGCCGACCTGTTCCTCGGCCGCCCGTGGGTGATCTGCCCGCTGCCGGAGAACGACCCGGCTGCGGTGCTGCTGGTAGCGCAGCTTGCGACGGTGTGCGGTGCGCAGCAGGTGCGGGTGTCGCCGGCCGAGCACGATCACTGGGTGGCCCTGGTGTCGCATGCACCGCACGCCGTGGCGGCGGCAATGGCGGCACGGCTGGAGCACGCGCCGGACGGGGCGCTGGCGCTGGCAGGGCAGGGCCTGCGCGACGTCACCAGGATCGCGGCGGGGGACCCTGCCATGTGGCAGCAGATTCTGGCGGCCAACGCCGGCCCGGCAGGAGAGGTGCTGCGTGCCGTTGCGGCCGAGCTCGAGCACACGGCTGGCGCGCTCGACCAGATAGCGCACCGCGAGGTTACCGCACAGGAAGTCGCGGGCAAGGAGCTCGCGGAGCTGCTCGGACGCGGCAACGCCGGGGTGGCCAGGATCCCCGGCAAGCGCGGCGGGCCGGCCCCCGAGTTTGTCGTCGTGCAGGTCATCATCCCGGACCAGCCGGGGGAGCTGGCGCGGCTCTTCCGCGCGGCAGGGGACGCCGGGATCAACATCGAGGACGTGGACATCGAGCATTCGCCCGGATTGCCGGTCGGGGTGGCCGAGCTCTGGGTCCGGCCCGAGGCCGCAGAGCAGCTGTCGGACGTGCTGGCTGCCGAGGGCTGGCCGGTCCGCCGGTAACATCGCCTCGTGACCGATTCAGCCGCCGGGGCGGTATCAGCTGATATAAGTGATATTCCCGTTCCTTGTATGCGACCGGGGCTGGTGATCGCCGTCGACGGCCCGTCCGGCTCGGGCAAGTCGACCGCGGCCCGCCGGGCGGCGCGGGCCCTGGGCCTGCGGTACCTGGACACCGGGTCCATGTACCGCGCCCTGACCTGGTGGCTGCTGGGCGAGCAGGTGGACGTCACGGACGCGCACGCGGTCATCGAGCGCCTGGACGAGCCGGTCATCTCCGTGGTCACCGATCCCGAGGCGCCGGGGATCCTGGTCGGCGGGCAGGATGTGGCCGGCCCGATCCGTACTCGCGAGGTCTCCAACGCGGTCAGCGCGGTCGCTGTCATCCCGCAGGTACGGCGCGTGCTGGTCGGCATGCAGCAGGAGATCATCGCCGAGGCCGTGGCCGCCGGGGCCGGGATCGTCGCCGAGGGCCGCGACATCGGCACGACCGTGGCGCCGCGGGCGCCGGTGAAGGTCTTCCTGACGGCCTCGGAGGAGGCGCGAGCCCGGCGCCGCAGCGCTGACCTGGCCCATGACCCGGCCGCGACGGTCGCGACGATCCGGCGTGAGCAGGCCAGCAGGGACCGCAAGGACGCCGGGCAGATGGCAATGGCGGCAGACGCGGTGGAGATCGACACGACGGTGCTGGGACTGGACGAGGTAGTCGGGCAGATCGTGCAGATGGCAAGGCGATGGACGGCGGTCTCCCGTGGCTGAGCAGCCGGCGCCAGAGCAGGGGAGCGAGCCTGCCGCGGCACCGGTGCTCGCGGTCGTGGGCCGTCCCAACGTCGGCAAGTCGACGCTGGTGAACCGGATCCTGGGCAGCAGGCAGGCGGTCGTCGAGGACGTGCCCGGGGTGACCAGGGACCGCGTCAGCTACGACGCGACCTGGCGCGGCCGGGCATTCACGCTGGTGGACACCGGCGGCTGGGAACCATCGGTGGAGGGCACCCAGGCGCTGGCCGCGCAGGTGGCCGCGCAGGCAAGGGTCGCGGTCGACGCGGCAGACGCGATCTTGTTCGTGGTGGACGCCGTGGTCGGCGTCACCGACGCCGACGCCGCGGTCGCGGCAGTGCTCCGCCGGACCCGCAAGCCGGTGGTGCTCGCCGCCAACAAGGTGGACGACGCACCCGGGGAGCCTGACGTGCACTCGCTCTGGTCGCTCGGCCTGGGCGAGCCCCGGCCGGTCAGCGCGCTGCACGGCCGGGGCAGCGGCGACCTGCTCGACGCGATACTCGGCGCGCTGCCCGAGGCGCCGCAGGACCGGGACGCGACCGAGGGCGGCCCGCGCCGGGTCGCCCTCATCGGCCGCCCGAACGTGGGCAAGTCCAGCCTGCTGAACAAGCTCGCCGGGACCGAGCGCGTGGTCGTCGACCCGGCGGCGGGCACCACCCGTGACCCGGTGGACGAGCTCATCGATCTGGGCGGGAAGACCTGGCGATTCGTGGACACCGCCGGCATCCGCCGCCGGGCGCGCGAGTCGCAGGGGGCCGACTACTTCGCCGCGCTGCGCACCGAGCGCGCGCTCGAGCGCGCCGAGGTGGCCGTCGTCCTGGTCGACGCCAGCCAGCCGCTCGCCGAGCAGGACCTGCGCATCATCTCCATGGTGATCGACGCGGGCCGGGCGCTGGTCATCGCATACAACAAGTGGGACCTCGTCGACGCCGACCGGCGCGAGTTCCTGGACAAAGAGATCGACCGCCAGCTGCATAACGCACGGTGGGCGCCGCGGGTCAACATCTCTGCCAAGACGGGCTGGCACGTAGACCGGCTGGTCCCGGCCCTCGAGCTCGCACTCGCCAGCTGGGAGGCACGGGTGCAGACCGGCCGGCTCAACGCCTGGCTCTCCGCCCTGATCGCGGCCACGCCGCCGCCGCTGCGCGGCGGGAAGCAGCCGAAGATCATGTTCGCCACTCAGGCGGGCACCAGGCCGCCGCATTTCGTGCTGTTTACCAGCGGATTCCTGCAGGCAGGCTACCGCCGCTTCATCGAGCGGAAGCTGCGGGAGGAATTTGGCTTCGCCGGCACGCCGGTGCATGTCTCGATGCGCCTGCGCGAGAAGCGCACCGGGCCGTCGGGACGCGCGGCGCGCGGCCCCGGCCGTGGCTAGCGGATGCTGCCTGCCGCCCGGCGTGGTCGGCGGGCGGCTTGGTCCGTGGCCAGCTGGCCGGCGGGCAGCGTGATCAGCTTGCGGGGCTGAGCCAGAACCATACGGTGGTCCCGCCGTCGTCGCGGAGGTAACCCCACTGGTCGGCGAGCGTCTGGACGAGGAAAAGGCCGTGCCCGTCGGACGCGTACGCGTCACCGCGCACGACCGGCGAGCTGAGCTCGGACCCCTCGTCCGCGACCTCGATCCGCATTCCCCCGGCCGATTCCATGATCAGGATCGTGACCGACCCGCCGATGCAGTGCGAGCTGCTGTGCATGACCGCGTTGGTGACTAACTCGGACGTGAGCAGGACGGCGGTGTCCAGGTGCGGGTGTAAGTCACCGAGCGCCTTCGCCACGAACGCACGCGCCTCGCGCACGTGCTCTGGCCGACCGGGAATCGTGAGGCTGCCGAGGACGGCGGCGCCGGCCATCACGGCGAGATCCTCGGTAGCGTCGCTCGCCCGAGTGGCGGTGCGTGCCATCGCGGCCGCTCCCCTCCCGCGCCGTGCGAAAAGACCGGCGAGACAATCCATTCACGCGCCAAATCAGCGCCGACCGGAACCAGCGGGGAGGGCGCCGGCACGACGCCTTTCTGGTTCCATGATGCTGTGACGATGCACCGCACGCAAGTGCATAGCACAAATCATGCATGCGAAATCTCAGATGGGATTCCACGAGGGATCAGATGTTCATGTATGGTGAATGGCAAGCAGGTGCATCAGGCAGCCCTGATCCTGGCACATCCGGCCAGGACCTAGCGGATCTGCTTGCTTCCCGAACAGGGGGCGAGTGGCAATGACCGTCGGCCCGACAGTCCGTCGCCGGAGGCTCGGCAGCGAGTTAAGGCGGCTGCGCGAAGCGCAGTCGATAAAGCTGGAAGAGGTGGCCGAGCGTCTCGGCCTGGCGCCTTCGACGCTGTCCAGGATCGAGACCGGCAAGGCGCCCACCCGCACCGCCTACCTCAACTCGATGCTCGAGCTGTACGGGGTCGATGATCCGTCCCAGCGGCAGGTGCTGCTGGAGATGGCCAGGGAAGGTCATCGCAAGGGCTGGTGGACGGTCTGGGACGGGGTGCTGCCTACGGGGTTCGGCATCTACGTCGGGCTGGAAGCCGAGGCATCGTCCCTGCGCGTTTATGAGGCACAGGTCGTGCATGGTCTGCTGCAGACGGAAGATTATGCCCGCTCCGTGATGACCACGGTGCGCAGGCGGCAGACACCCGAGGAGATCGACAGGCTGGTTGCCCTCCGGATGCAGCGGCAGGATGTGCTGACCAGACCGGACCCGCTGGAGCTATGGATCATTCTGGACGAGGCGGTACTGCGCAGGATGACGGCTCCGGCCGACATCATGCACCGCCAGCTTGAGCACCTGTGCGACGTGGCCAACTGGCCCAACGTGACGCTGCAGGTACTCACCTTCGGCAGCGGCCTGCATCCGGGGTTGGGCGGTCCGTTTGCGATTATCGAGTTCCCCGAGCGATTCGATCCTGACGTCGTCTATTCCGAAGGAGTCACGGGCCAGGCCTATATAGAGGAGCGCGAGCGCGAGGTCCGAGCCAGGTCGGAAGCCTTTGACCTGCTGCGGGCCACTGCCCTTCCTCCGGCCGACTCCATCCGGCTCATTCGCGCTATCTATGCAGAATCCGCAGAATCCGCCTGAAAGGAATACCCGCATGTCAGACTACGACACTTCAGGTGCAACGTGGCTCACGAGCCGCGCATGCAACAACTCCGCCTGCGTGCAGGTCGCGCACCTGCCTGGCGGAATGGTGGCAGTCCGCGACTCCAAGGACACCGCGAAGCCGGCTCACGTGTTCGACGGTGACGAGTGGGCGGCGTTCGTGACAGGTGTCAAGGCCGGCGAGTTCGACCTGCCGCTGGCGTAACACCCCGGAGGGGCAGAGACTGGTGGCCCCCCGTTGCCGGCTGTGGCGACGGGGGGCCGCCAGCTGTGCTGGCTGAGACCGGCGGTCCCCGTTACCGAACCATCAGGCGGTAACGGGGGCCGCCAAAATGCACAGGGCCGTCAGGTCTGCACCCCCGGGTCGAGCACCGTTGCGTCCGAGACGGGGGCCGGCTCCGCGCTGGCCATCCGCTCAGGGTCGACCAGCGGCATCGCGACGACGTGACCGAGCGGTTCCGGGCCGACGTACTGCTGGCAGCGGCAATCCTCGACGGCGCAGGCCGACGTAGCCGGATTGTGGAAGCTGAGGTGGTGCGTGCACCCGCAGATGGGCTGCGGCTCCGGCGGCGCGAGGCTGGCGGCGCTCCTGCGCTCCGCGAGCTCGGCCTTGGCCGCGATGATGTCGAGCCGCCGTTTGTGATGCCGGCGGAGCCCCTCTCGAATAGAGCCGCCGAACACAAAGAAGACGACGAGCGCGACCCACCAGTACTGCACGATGGACGCCGGGTCGGCGGTGACCGACGCGGCGACGGGATGCAACGCGCTCACGATGCCATCCTTACGCATGCCCCGGAACTGGGCAACACGGCATCGGGGCTGCGCCGCACCGTGCCGGTCAGGCCGGACGGCCGAATTCGCCGTCCATCGCGCCGCTCAGGAACGCATCCCATTCGGCGGCGGTGAAGACGAGCGCGGGCCCGTCCTGCTGGCGCGAGTTGCGCACGGCCACCGCGCCGTCGGCCAGCCGGGCGATCTCGACGCAGTTCCCCTGCGGGCCGCTGTAACTGCTCTTGATCCACCGTCCGGCAATGCCCCCGGCGCTTGCGCCGTTGGGGATCGTGCTCATAAGGATCCCTCCATATCCGCGAGCATCGTGTGTATCAGCTCTTTCGCCTGCTCCGGCGTGTAGCTGGTAGCCCGGATCTGATCCATTGCCTCTGCGTATCGGTCGACGTCGGCCCGCTTGTCCAGGTACATGGCGCTGGTGAGCTGCTCGACGTACACGACGTCGGGCAGGTCATCGGTGGCGAAGCTGAGGATGCTGAAACTGCTAGGTGCCGCGTAGGACGCGCCGGTCAGGAACGGCGTGACCTGAATGGTCAGGCCGGGCCGGACACTGATCTCCAGGAGGTGCTCGAGCTGCGCTCGCATCAGGCCGACGCTGCCGATGGGCCGGCGCAGGGCGCACTCGTCGATGATGGCCAGCAGCCGGAGACTGCCCGAGGTGAACCGGCGCTGCCGTTCCTTCCGTAGGTACAGCAGGCGGTCGGTCTCCGCCTGGGAGAACGCGCCGAGCTGAATGACGGCGAGCGCGTAGTCCTCGGTCTGCAGCAGGCCCGGCACGAACTGCGAGTCAAAACTGCGGATCGACTCCGCGGAGTCCTCGAGGCCGATGTAGGACTGGAACCAGCTCGGCAGCACGTCCTGGTAGCGGTGCCACCAGCCCTGCTGGTTCGCCTGGCTGGCTAACGTCAGCAGCTGCTCGCGCTCGGCGCTGTCGGTTATCCCGTAGAGGTTCAGCAGGTCGGCGATGTCGACTTCGCGCACCGCGTTGCGGCCCAGCTCGATCCTGCTGATCTTGGACTCGGAGCCTCTGATTGCCCTCGCGGCGTCCTGCGCCGAGATGCCGCGCGCCTCACGCAGCCTGCGCAGTTGCGTCCCGAGGAGGATGCGCAGGACCGTAGGCGCGCCCGGACTCTCCCCGGCCGGGCTAGGTCGATCGGGCATGAGCCGCGCTCCCCTCAGATGCGCCGCGTAGATGCCACCCATGGTGCCACGGACTGCGGCGGTCCCCTATTCGGTCAGTCCAGGTCGTCCTTTATACAACGTCAATTCTCGCGGATGTGCGCCACGCACTTGTTAATAAGTGGTGCTTACCTCATGATATCGCAAATGCGATTTCAGGCTACCCCTGTCCGGCAACGTTTGCATGCGTCCGGCCGAATCGGCGCGGCCGGCCGGACTGCGCCGGCGGACAGTGCGGGCTCGCCCGGTACGATCACGACGGAGCGTAACAATCGGGCGTGAAGGCAGGACTATGCGCTACAGAACGCTGGGAAACTCCGGGCTGCTTGTCTCCGTCGTCGGCCTGGGCTGCAACAACTTCGGGCGCCGGCTCGACGCGGACCGGACCAGGGCGGTCGTGGACGCGGCCATCGACGCGGGCGTGACGCTGTTCGACACGGCCGAGACCTATGGCGGCCAGGGGCGCTCGGAGCAGCTGCTCGGCGAGGTGCTGGCGGGCAGGCGCGACCAGGTGGTGGTGGCCACGAAGTTCGGCGCGCAGGGCAGCGACATGGGCTACGGGCCGGCCGCGGGCGCAAAGGGCGGCCGCGCGTATATCCGGCGCGCCGTGGAGCATTCTCTGCGGCGATTGCGTACCGACTATATTGACCTTTACCAGATTCATACTCCGGATCCGGTTACCCCGATCGAGGAGACGCTCGCCGCGCTGTCCGAGCTGGTGCGGGCAGGCCTGGTCCGCTACATCGGGCACTCGAATTTCTCCGGGCTGCAGACCGCGCGCGCGGCGGTCGCCGCGCGGGAGACGGGAGCGGTGCCGTTCATTTCCGCGCAGAATCACTGGTCGCTGCTTGAGCGCGCGGCCGAGGCGGACGTCGTGCCGGCCGCCGTGGACTACGGCCTCGGCGTCCTGCCGTTCTTCCCGCTCGCCAACGGCCTGCTCGCGGGCAAGGTCCGCCGCGGCGTCCCCCCGGCCGAAGGCACCCGGCTGGCCGGGCGCGACGACTACGTGACCGAGGCGAAGCTCGACAAGGTGGAGGGCCTGGCCGAGTGGGCGGGCCAGCACGGCCGGACGCTGCTCGAGGTCGCGATCGGCGCGCTCGCCGCCATGCCCGGCTGCTCGTCGGTGATAGCGGGCGCGACGTCAGCCGAGCAGGTCCGGGCGAACGCGGCGGCGGCCGAGTGGCAGCCGTCAGCGTCGGACCTGGCAGACATTGACAAGATCGTGCCGGCCCGCGGCTAGCGGCGGCGGCGGGCCGGCCGGCCCTCTGGCGGGAGCGCCCTCCCGCCGGCAAACCCCGAGGGAGTGACGCACATGCGGGCAGCTCTGTACGACAGCTATGGTCCGGCGCAGGACGTGCTGCGGGTGGCGGACGTCGGCCGGCCGGACCCGGGTCCCGGCGAGGTGCGCGTCCGGATCGAGCTATCCGGCGTGAACCCGACCGACTGGAAGTCGCGCAGCGGCGCCACGCCGCGGCCCATCGACGAGTTTCAGGTGCCGCACCACGACGGCACAGGGGTGATCGACGCGGTCGGCGCCGGCGTGGATCCGGGCCGGGCCGGCGAGCGGGTGTGGACGTGGCTGGCCGCCGCCGCCGGCCGGTGGGGTACCGCCGCGGAGTACTCGGTGCTGCCGTCGCGGCAGGCGGTGCGGCTGCCGGACTCGGCGTCCGCGGAGCTGGGCGCGTGCCTGGGCGTCCCGGCCATGACTGCGCACCGGTGCCTGTTCGCCGACGGCCCGGTGGACGGCAAGGACGTCCTGGTCGCGGGCGGTGCGGGTGCGGTCGGGCACTTCGCCATCGAGCTGGCGAAGTTCGCGGGCGCCAGGGTCGCCGCCACCGTCAGCGGCCCGGAGAAGGCCGAGCTGGCCCGGCAGGCCGGGGCGGACCTGGTCGTGAACTACCACGACGCAGGCGCGGTGGACCAGCTCCGTTCCTTCGCCCCGCGGGTGGACCGGATCGTGGAGCTGGCGCTCGGCGCGAACCTGGAACTGGACCTCGCGCTGTCCGGCCCGCAGACGCACATCGTCGACTACGCCGCCGAGCCGGCCGACCCGGTCCTTCCGGTGCGCAAGTGCATGAGCGCGAACGTCGCGCTGCGGTTCATCCTGCTCTACAGCGTCCCGGCTCAGGCGCACGATCAGGCGGTGGCCGATATCACCCGCGCGCTGCAGGCAGGCGCGCTCTCGGCGCTGCCGGTCACCAGGTTCCCGCTGGACGAGATCGTGGCGGCGCAGCAGGCCGTGGAGGCAGGGACTACCGGCAAGGTCGTCGTCGTGCCCTGACGGTCCGCTAGCTCGCGGGGACCGCGGGCGGCAGCCCGAACAGCCCGAAGGCGGCGGGGTCGCCGAAGACCACGGTGCGGCGGACGAGCCCGCGCGCCACGGAGAAGACCTGCAGCGTGTGCGCCTGGTAGCCGTCGCCCGGCACCCGCACGTAGGCCGCGACGGCGGGCTGACCGCTCGCGGCTGCCGGCAGCATCCGCCAGTCAGTGCCGCGCAGCGTGAATACCCGCGCGATGAATCCCGCGTAGTCCTCCCGGCCGGAGTACCAGTTCAGGAACGGCGGCATCTCCAGCGTCGCGTCGCTCGCCAGCAGCAGCTTGAGCCGGGCGAGGTCGGCGTCCCGGAACGCGGCCACGTACTGATCGACTATCTCGCGGCGCTGGCCGTCGGCCGGCGGGCTGACCTCGTACTCGTCGAGGTCCGCCGCCGCGAGCCGCGCCCTGGCCCGCTGCAGGCCGCTGTTGACCGCGGCATGGGTCGTGCCCAGCACCTGCGCCACCTCAGCCGCGGGCAGGTCGAACGCGTCGCGCAGGATCAGGATCGCGCGCTGCCTGGCAGGCAGCAGCTGCATGGCCGCCATCAGCGCGAGCCGCAGTCGGCCGGCGGCCAGGAGCGCCGCCGCCGGGTCACCGTCGAGCAGCTGGTCCGGGAACGGCTGCAGCCACGGGACCTCGTGGCCGCCAGCCAGCGGCTGCCGCGGGTCGTCGCCGGGGTCGGTGATCCCCGATGGCAGCGGCCGGCGGGCGCGGCCGGCCAGGGCGGTGAGGCACGCGTTCGTCGCGATCCGGTACATCCAGGTGCGCAGCGACGCCCTGGACTCGTCGAACTGGTCACGGGCGCGCCAGGCCCGCAGCATCGTCTCCTGGACCAGGTCCTCGGCGTCCTGGACCGATCCGAGCATCTGATAGCAGTGCGCGAGCAGCTCGCGCCGCATCCGCTCGGTGCCGCGCTCGAAGTCCTCGCTCGTCGGGGTGTCCATGGCGGTCATGAAGATACATACCTCCGGCGGGTCGCGAATTCACCGGCCGGCTGCCGATGAATCTGCCCCGGCGTGCCGGTAGATACCGGCGACAGCACAGGCAAGCAGCGCAAGGGAAGACAGCCATGACGACAACGACAGCGGACCAGGCAGTACTCGAAGTCCTGGGCTCCATGTACTCGGCCTGGGCCGCCGGGGACGCCGACGGCATCGCCGGGCACTACACCCCCGACACGAGCGTGATCATGCCGGGCGTGTCCCATGCCGGGCGCGAGGCGGTCCGGGCCTTGTTCGCCGCCGGGTTCCAGGGGCGGCTGAAGGGCTCGACCACCATCGATGAGCCCGGGGAGGTCAGGTTCTACGGCGCCGACACGGCGATCGTGACGACCACGGGCGGAATCGTGCCGGCCGGGCACGACTCGGTCTATCGGCTCGTGCGGGCCACCTGGGTTCTCGTCCGCCAGGACGGCCAGTGGCTGATCGCGGCCTACAGCAACGCGCCGGCGGAATAGCCGGCCGCCCGCGGTGCGTGGTATCGGCCCGCAGCCAGCCGGCCGATCCACGCACGCGGGCCTCAGCTCACGGGCTGATCCGGTGCAGGTCGCGCGGGAACATCGCGACCTGGCGGACGTTCGGCACGCCGGTCAGCAGCGCGGTCCAGCGCTCCAGCCCGATCGCGAAGCCGCCATGCGGCGGCATGCCGTGCTCGAACACCTGGAGATACCCCTCGTAGGGCCGGGTCGGCTCGCCGCGGGCCGCGAGCGCGGCGATGTAGTCCTCGTGCCGGTGCAGCCGCTGCCCGCCGGTCACGATCTCGGTGCCGCGCATGAGCAGGTCAAACCCGTTGGTGTGGCCGGGACGGCCCGGGTCCGGATAGGTGTAGAACGGCTTGCTCGCCAGCGGGTACCCGGTGACGAACAGCAGCTCGCTGCCGTGCTCGCGGACCGACCACTCGCACAGCCATCGCTCATGCGCCGGGGCCAGGTCCGGCTCGCCGGTCACGTCCCGGCCCGTTGCCCGAGAGATGAGCGCCATCGCGTCGGTGAAGTGGACATGCGGAATCTCCTCGGGCACCACGGGAACCGTCGCGCCGAGCACCTCCATTTGGGAACGTCGCCGTTCCGATACTGCGGTCACCATCCCGGCCACCGCTTCCCGGCACACGGCCATGACGTCGAAGTGGTCGCCGATGAACCCGAACTCGGCGTCCAGGCTGGTGTACTGCGCCAAGTGCCGCACGGTGTCGCTCGGCTCGGCACGGAACACCGGGCCGACCTCGTAGACGCGCTCGAAGACGCCGACCATCGCCTGCTTGTAGAACTGCGGGGACTGCGCGAGGTAGGCAGGCCGTCCGAAGTAGTCGAGCCCGAACACGTGCGCGCCCGACTCGGTCGCCGACTCGACGATCTTCGGCGTGAAGATCTCGGTAAAGCCAAGGCCGTCCAGCGCGGCGCGGAACCCGGCGACGCTGGCGGCGGAGACCTCGAGGCCGGCCCGTAGCAGCGGGTGCCGCAGCGTGGTCGGCGCGTGATCCAGGATCGTGGGCAGCGTCGCGGTGAGCGTCGGCCGGTACAGGTCAAACGGAGGCGGCGCGGCGGGCCCGGACAGTGCCGTGATGGCCGGCGCGGTGATCTCCGCGCCGCCCGGCGCCTGCGCGTTCGCCGTCACCTCGCCCTCGACCTGCAGGACCGTCTCCTCCGGATAGCCGCACGCGGCACCGGGCGGCACGACGACCTGGGCGAGGCCGGACCGGTCGCGGATGACGAGGAAGGTTACGGACTTCAGGTCCCGCCGGCGGTGCAGCCAGCCGGCGATCGTGACGTGCTCGCCGATATGCCCTGGCAGGTCGGCGGACAGAACTCTGGAGATCATCACAGCTCCCATCGGGGTAATGCCTGTGCGACCCCTTGGGAGTGCGGGCGATAAGGGAACTCGCGGTGCCACCGCACTTTCGCCGCGAGCCGACCATACCGGCTGGCCGCGGCCTCATCTGGCCCGGTCACGGGGGCTGGCCGGCGGGGCATTGGGACCGCCGCTGGCTGCGGCGGCCGTTCCTCCCCGCACTCGGGAGGGTCTTCGCTGCCAGGTCGCGAGACCGCCTTCGCAGCTTCCGGCGGCTCTCTGCTGCTCGCGTGCCTGGCGCTACTCGTCTCCGTCAGCGCGTTGCCGACGAGGATAGCCGGACCGCAGCGGCCCGGGCCAGCCGGATATCCGGATGGCCCGGCCTCATACCCTTGAGACATGTATCTGCCCCGGCATTTCACCTGGACCGAGCTGGCCGAGATCGAGTCGTTCGTGGACTCGGCAGGCGCGGCGGACCTTGTCACGTTCGACGGAACCCGGCCGGTCGCGACGCTGCTGCCGGTGATCTGGGACCGGCCTGCCCGGCCCGAGCCGGCCGCCGGCGCTGCCGCCGTGGCGGACGGCGCCGAGTACGGGCGGCTGCTGGGGCACGTCGCGATCGCCAACCTGCAGTGGCAGACCGCGGCACCCGGCGCGCAGGCGCTGGCGATCGTGCACGGTCCCCAGGCATACATCTCGCCGTCCTGGTACGAGAGCAAGACCAGGCACGGACGCGTGGTCCCTACCTGGAACTACCAGACGGTGCACCTGACCGGGAGCGTGACGTTCCATCAGGACGCCGAGTGGCTGCGCACGCTGGTCAGCAGGCTGACGCGGCGGCATGAGGGCGGCCGCGAGCACCCGTGGGCGGTCACCGACGCCCCGCCCGAGTACATCGACGGGCAGCTGCGCGCGATCGTGGGTGTCGAGCTGCTGATCACCGCGGTTGAGGCGAAGCAGAAACTGAGCCAGAATCGCAGCGAGGCGGACCGGGCCGGGGTTGTCGCCGGGCTCCGGTCCGAGCGTGCCGCGGGCGCGGCGGTGATCGCCGGCCTGATGGCCGGTCAGCTGGACTGACCGGGCTGACCCGACCCGGCGCGGGCAGCCCGCAGCCGGGACAGTGCGGAGGCAGGTAGTGACAGCAGCACCAGACGCGGTCGGCCGGCTGGCCGGCCAGATAGCGGCCGCGCTGGAAGCCGCGGACCTGGCCGCCTACCGCGATCTGCTCGATCCTGCCGTGACGTGGGGACCGCCGGAGCAGCCACGCTCGGGCTGCCGCAGCCGCGATCAGGTGCTGGCCTGGTACGCGCGCGGCCGGGAGGCCGGTACCCGCGCGAGCGTGACCGAGACCGCGGTCTTCGGCGACAAGATCCTGGTCGGGCTGCTGGTGACCGGGCGCTCGGACGCGGTGGGGGAGCCGCACGGCGAGGAGCGGCGCTGGCAGGTCCTGACCGTCAGGGACGGAAAGGTAACCGAGATCGTCGGCTTCGAGGATCGCGAGCAGGCGATGGCCCGGGGCGGACTCGGCCGCGACTAGCCGGCGTCGGGCGCGGTCTGGCCGCCGGCGAAGGATGCCAGATGGCCCTGGACAGACGGACCAAGGTCCCTGGGAAAGCCGATCGTCCGCGGGTTAAGTGGTGCCGTGTTTGTCAGCGACGAGATCGTGGTGCCGGTCGGTTTCGCCACAGCGCAGGATCGGCTGGCGCACATCATCCGGCATGACGCCCTGCAGGATGCGTCGGCCGACGCCTACGACGGCGGCGTCGTGACGCTGCTCAGGGTTGGCCCGTTTCCGCTGGCGTCGCGGCTGGTACGGGCCCAGTTCCGCGAGCCGGTCAAGCGTGACGGGTCATGCATGCTAGCGCTCAGATGGCAGGCGACAGGCCCCGGAGGCGCTGTGTTCCCGGTGCTAGACGCGGACATCACGCTGACGCAGGAGCCGCACGCGGCAGTGCGGCTGGCTCTGGTCGGGACCTACAGGCCGCCGCTCGGACTGGTCGGCGCCGGCCTCGACCGGGCTGTGATGCACCGGGTCGCCGCCGCGACCATTCGTAAATTCCTCTCGAGCATCTCCGCGGCGCTCGCGGATCCGCAAGCGGTTAGCCCGGAAGCACCAGAGCGGGCCGGGCCCGGCCCGCAGCCAGAGCTCGGCTGATCCTGGCCGTGCCCGCCGTAGCGGCCCGCCCCCGGCCGGCGAGGGATCAGCAGGCCGCTGCCGGTTCGGCGTCGCACTCCAGCGGGCAGGTGCTCACGGTGCCCTCGGCCTGCGCGCCGGAGGCGATCGCCGCGCTGATGGCGCCGAGCTGGGCCGCCTGCTCGGGTGTCAGCACGTCGAACAGCGCCCGCCTGACCTGCTCGACGTGACTCGGCGCGGCGCTTTCCAGGGCGGCGAAACCCGCGCCGGTCAGGCGCGCGACCTGGCCGCGGCGGTCGGTCGGGCAGTCGAGCCGCTCCACCCAGCCGCGCTCTTCGAGCCGCGCAACCGCGTGCGACAGCCTGCTCTTGCTGGACACCGAGGCCTCGGCGAGCTGGCTCATCCGCAGCGCCCGATCCGGGGCCTCGGACAGTCGCACCAGGATTTCGTAGTATCCGTGCGGAATGCCGGATTCCCGCTGCAGCTGGCCCTCGACCGCGGACAGCAGCAGCTGCGTGGCGTCCAGGAAGGAACGCCAGGTCTGCTGCTCCTCGGCCGTGAGCCAGCGGGTCTCGGTCATGATCCGACTATACCGCAGATAGTTGAGCGTTTGACAAGTCAGGGCACAGCGTGATAGTCATTGAGTGTTCAACAAGCGAGCGTTCAACCGCGGCGCATTCAACTACACCGATCTGGAGTGATGAGACAGTGACCGCAGCAACGAGCGAAGTCAGCATTCCTGGCTACGAGACCGCCACCTGGACGATCGACCCGGTGCACTCCGAGGTCGGTTTCTCCGTCCGGCACATGATGGTCAGCAAGGTGCGCGGCCGGTTTACCACCTTCAGCGGCCAGCTCGTGACGACGGCCGACCCGGCCGGCTCCTCGGTGACCGCCGAGATCGACCTCAGCTCGATCAGCACCGGCAACGAGCAGCGGGACGAGCACATCAAGTCCGCCGACTTCTTCGAGGTCGAGACGTACCCGACCATGACCTACCGGTCCACGGGCATCCGGGTCGAGGACGGCGAGTACACCCTGGACGGGGACCTGACCCTGAAGGGGGTCACGAAGAGCGTGCCCCTGCACCTGGAGCTGAACGGCTTCGGGGCCGACCCGTGGGGCGGCTACCGGG
>Ga0335078_10001408_pt1 | contig 36390 bp, 29 predicted proteins | sample Lox_Sample_32_FD_206711 | JGI IMG/M metagenome (GOLD analysis project Ga0335078, IMG submission 206711) | Soil microbial communities from Loxahatchee National Wildlife Refuge, Florida, United States - Lox_Sample_3.2 | ecosystem: Environmental > Terrestrial > Soil > Wetlands | place: USA... | reverse complement strand
TTTTCATGAGGCGGCGAATCAGATTTATGATTTTTTTTGGGGCGAGCTTTGTGACTGGTACCTGGAGCTGATCAAACCGCGTCTGCTGGCGGAGGGCGATGCTGCGCGCCTTACGTGTGAGAATTTGGTCCTGCTGTTTGAGGCGGCGCTGCGCCTTCTGCATCCGGTGATGCCGTTCATCACGGAGGAGATCTGGCAGGCGATTTATGATGGCAAGCCGCCTGCGAAATCCATCGCGCTGGCGGCGTATCCACAAGCGGATGAGAAGGCGGTGGATCTGGTGGCAGAGACGGAGATGGCGATCCTGCAGGATTTGATCGTCAGCGTGCGGAATTTGCGGGCGGAGCTGAAGATTGAACCGAAGCTGCGCGTGCCGGTGCAGGTCTTTACTCCGGAGACTCAGGTTCGAACGCTCATCGAAGAGAATCGTGGCGCGATGGAGCGGTTGGCTGGGGTGGAGAAGGTCGAGTTTGTCGGCGAATCGCTGGCTAAGCTGGCGGGCGCACGTCACACCGCGCGCTTTGAGGTGCATGTAATCTATGAGAGAAAGGTCGACGTTGCGGCCGAGCGAGAGCGCCTGAACAAAGAACTGGAAAAGATCGAAAAAGAAATCACCAATGGCCAGCGGCAGTTGGGGAATGAAAGCTTTCTAGCCAAGGCGCCGGCGAAGGTTGTGGACGGGCTGCGCAAGCGGCAGCAGGAGCTGGCGGTGCTGCGAGAGAAAGCGCAGAGCCAGCTGGCAGAACTAAAATGATCGTGGTCTGTCGAGCTTTGCTCGACCGGACAGCCGAGGGCGGCTGTCCCCACGTGGCCATGGACCATGGACTGGAATAGCCGACGCATCACCGCGGTGATCGAGAACGCGCTGCAGGAAGATCGGGCGACGCGGGATGCAACCAGCTATGCCTGCATCGATCCCAACCAGCGGGCGTCGGCGACAATTCTTGCCAAGCAGGACTGCATTCTGTGCGGAATCGGCGGTGTGGCGCGGATTCTGGATGTCTACGCCGAACTCGATGGCGCGGTGACGTCACACTACCAGGTCACAACGCATCCTGAAATTTTTGACGGGATACGCCTGCACCGCGGGCAGTCGGTCGCGGTGATCCGGCACAACGCACGTGTGCTTCTTTCCTGTGAGCGTGTGATCCTGAATGTGATGCAGCGTCTCAGCGGCATCGCCACGCTTACCCGCAAGTTCGTCGATGCCATCTCGGGCACCGGAGCGCGCATCCTCGACACCCGCAAGACCGCTCCGGGGCTGCGTACGTTGGACAAGTATGCGGTGCGCTGCGGCGGCGGCCAGAATCATCGCCTAGATCTGTCGGACGGCGTTCTGATCAAGAACAATCACATCGCGCTGGCCGGCGGGGTTGCGCCGGCGCTGGAGCGGGCCCACAAGAACCGGCGTGGCGAACAGATCATCGAAATCGAAGTGCGTTCGCTCGCCGAACTCGAACTGGCTTTGGAGCACGGGGCCGAGGCGATTCTCCTGGATAACATGTCCGTCGACGAGGTGAAGCAGTCGGTGGAGCGCTGTTCGCACGCCGGCCGGCGTATTCCGTTGGAAGTTTCGGGAGGCGTTAATCTGGAAAATGTCCGCGCCTACGCCGAGACCGGGGTGAATTTTATTTCCGTTGGAGCTTTGACCCATTCGGCGCCGGCGGTTGACCTCAGCATGCGGGTTGCGCCGGAATAATTGGACCTTGCCATTGTCGTTCCGCACGTTCTCGCAGATAATCTCTGCATCACGAAACCTGTGCCATCCCGGGCAAAGCCGAAGGCACCCAGCTTACGCCGCTCTGCTTCCCAGACGGACGTGCGCATCGGGCGTCTGGTACGCTTGCTGGTCGATCACGCTACGGTGGTGATGAGCGGGACCAAGATTGCTTCTGAGCTGGGCACCAGCCGCTCGGAAGTGTGGCGACTGATTCAGCAGTTGCGGCAGCTGGGCGTGGATATCGGAGGCCATCCGGCGACCGGTTATAGCCTGAATGCGATGCCCGACCTGCTGCTGGCGGATATTCTGGGGCCGCTGGTGCAGGGGACGATTTTCAAGAACATCCACCACTATTACAAGATCAGCTCAACCAACAGCGTGGCCATGGACGCGGCTGCCGCTGGTGCGCCGGAGGGTAGCGTGTTTCTGGCGGAGCAGCAGACTGCTGGCCGCGGCCGCGGCGGGAACGAGTGGCACTCGGCGCGTTCTGTGGGAATCTACTGCTCGGTGGTGCTGCGGCCGCCGCTGCCTCCTTCCGACGCGCTTCTTTTGTCGCTGGCAGCAGGACTGGCGGTGCGGGCGGCGGTTCAGGAAGTCGACGAGCGTCTGATCCCCGACCTGAAATGGCCTAACGATCTGCTGCTCGGCGGCAAGAAGTTCTGCGGCATTCTCACCGAGATGAATGCCGAGGTCACGCGGGTGCGTTACGTGGTGACGGGAATCGGGATCAACGTAAATCAAGCAAATTTTCCGGCGGATCTGCAGTCGTCCGCTACCTCACTGCGATTGGCCAGCGGCACCGAGCACTCCCGCCTGCAACTCTGCGGCGCTTTGTTAAAATCGCTCGACCGGGAATATCGTGAGTTGCTGGAAAATCCCGGTGCGCGGGAGTCGATCGTGAGGCGATTCTCGGAGCGATCTTCGTCGGTCAGGGGCGCGGAAGTTCGCGTCGAAGACAACGGCGGCTTTGAGGGTGCCACCGAAGGGCTCGACTCACGTGGTTTTCTGCAGGTACGGACAGCGCAAGGCTTGCGAACCGTGTTGAGTGGAACAGTTCGGCTGAAATAATCTTCGCGAGTCCCAGGTCTCGCAACGACGGCGAGACCTGGGGCACCCGCGAATTTAATGAATTCTCTATGCTGCTGGTTCTCGATGTGGGCAACACCAATACGGTGCTGGGAGTTTTCGCCCGTGTGGCCAAGACGACTCCCTCCAAAGGCCTCGGTCCAGGCGATGCTCGTTACGAACTGCTGGTGGCGAACTGGCGGGTCGCGACCAGCGCCACCGAGACGGTCGATGAGTACGGTGTGCTCTTCCGCAATTTATTTTCCATGGACAATCTGGAGGTGAAGGGTATCCATGGAATTGTAATTTCTTCCGTGGTCCCGCCGCTCGATTCGACACTGCGCCAGGTTTGCGAACGGTACTTCAACACCAAGCCGCTCTTCGTGGGGCCGGGGATCAAGACCGGTATGCCGGTTCTGTATGAGAACCCTGCGGAAGTGGGCGCGGATCGCATCGTAAATTCGGTTGCGGCTTTCGAGAAATATGGCGGTCCGGTGATTGCGGTGGACTTCGGCACGGCGACAACGTTCGATTGTGTAACTGCGAAAGGGGAGTATCAGGGCGGCGTGATTTGTCCGGGGATTGGAATTTCAGCGGATGCGCTTTTCGAGCGTACCGCCCGCCTGCCGCGCGTGGACATTCGCAAACCGGCAAAGATCATTGGTACCAATACCGTTGCCAGCCTGCAGTCTGGACTCTATTACGGCTATCTCGGGTTGGTGGACGGAATTTTGCAACTGCTGCTGGAAGAGCTGGGCCGGAGCACCAAGGTAGTTTCGACAGGCGGCTTGGCATCGATGATCAGCACAGGATCGAAGTACATCCAGCAGGTGGATGATTTTCTGACTTTGGAGGGATTGCGCATCATCTGGGAGCGCAACGTCGCCGACAAGCCGCCAGCGATAAGAACTGAAGCCAAGCCTCACTCCGGAAGCAAGCCCCGCTAGTCTTTCGCTTTGCCCAGAATGACAACGGACTAATCGCAGTGCAGAACTACTTCAACTACTTCACCGAAATCGAGGAACACTTTCAGCGGCGCCGTGGCGGCATTTTATTGCTCGCGGCGCTGGATTGGGCCCTGATTGAAACCTGGAAGGAGGCCGGCATTCCACTGGAAGCCGTGTTGCGCGGCATCGATGCGGTCTTCGATCACTATGATCAGAAGCCGTCCAAAACAAGAAAAATCAACAGCCTGGGCTTCTGCGCGCAGGAGGTGCTGACCGCAGCGGAGGATATGAAAGAAGCCGCGATGGGCTCGGCCAAGCCGCCAGCCGCCGAACGTGGCTTTCAGAAGGCGGAGATTGTTGCGTTTCTGCGGCGCAATGCGGACCAGCTCGTGAACGCAAAATTGCCGGCAGGCAGCGGTGTCTCAGTGCAACGACTGGCGCAGGAAACTGCAGGGCGATTGCGCGAGATGGCGACGGAGATCGAGGGGATGAGTTCGCTGGCGCGTTTGGAGGATCTCGAGCGCAAGCTGACGGTCGCGGAAGAAAAACTTTTTGCAGCGTTAGTGGCCACAACCGCTGACGAGGAAATAGTTACCGTGCGAACCCAGGCTGACCACGAGCTGGCGCCTTATCGCCGTAAGATGCCAGCAGCGCAGATCGATCAACTACAAAAGCAATATTTGCACAAGCGCCTGCTGGAAAGGCACGGCCTCCCCCGGTTGAGTTTGTTTTATATGTAAAGCGTCATTAGTAATTAGAATCTTCATTTGCTCCTCACCATCGAAAAACTCGTCTATGGCGGCGACGGTTTGGCGCGATTGCCCGCCGATGAGGAGGGCCGCGGGAAAGCGGTCTTTGTTCCGTTTGTTCTGGCCGGCGAGAAGATCGAAGCTACGCTGCTCGAGCAGAAACCCGGATTCGTGCGGGCCCGGGCTGCCGTGGTGGTTGAACCCTCACCACAGCGAGTTCCGGCGCCATGTCCCTACTTCGGCGAATGTGGAGGCTGCCACTACCAACATGCCGTGTATGAGCATCAGCTTGAGATTAAAGCGGCCATCCTGAAGGAAAACCTGCGCCGGATTGCCAAGCTGGAACTCGCGACCGAGCTTATCGTCCATGCCTCTCCGCCCTGGAACTACCGGAATCGGACACGCGTCAAAGTGCAGAGTCAGCCGGAATTTGCCCTGGGATATTACAGGGTCAATTCTCATCAGCTTCGGCCGATCAAAGAGTGTCCGATCAGTTCTCCGCTTATCAATCGGTCGATTGCGGCGCTGTGGCAGTTGAATGGAGCGATCGCCGGCGGAATTCAAGAGATAGAATTTTTCGCGAACGCCGAAGACACGCAACTGCTCCTGGAAGTCGATTGCGCTTTCGGCACTGCGCAGAGTGAGGCCGAACGAATCGCAGAAAGGGTGCAAGAACTTCTGCCCAACGTGGCCGGAGTGACGGTGCGCCAAGCCGCCGGCAAGCATCGCACTGGCTCGGAAGCGCCCTCCATTGTCGTAAAGGGAGCAAGCGAACTTGCCTACCATACGCGGCATGCGGAATACCGCGTAAGCGCCGGTTCGTTTTTTCAGGTCAACCGTTCCCTGATCGACGAACTGATCGGCATCGTTGCCGGGGACGCTGGGGGTGAGCTTGCCCTCGATCTCTACGCAGGCGTGGGACTTTTCTCGACGGCGTTGTCTCGAAGTTTTGCACAGGTGATCGCGGTTGAATCGTCACAGACGGCACATGCCGACCTTGTCTACAATGCCCCATCGCACGTGAAGGCTGTTCGTTCTATGACCGAGCAGTTCTTAAGGACCGCGGCGGGTTCAATGCGGCCTCAGCTGGTGGTCGCTGACCCGCCGCGGGGCGGACTGGGGGAAACGGTGGTTCGAACCCTGGCTGGGTTGGGAGCGGACCGCATCATCTACGTGTCGTGTGATCCGGCCACCCTCTCCCGCGATCTGGCAGGCTTGCTTCAGGCTGGATACCACATCCGGCACGCGCACCTGGTGGACCTCTTCCCCCAGACCTATCACGTAGAGAGCGTGCTTCACCTGGACCGCTAGGGGATGCCGTAGACCCCGCCTCCACCGTCATGCCACGTCTTGTGCGAAAACGCCCGCGCCAGCCTTTGTTGTGGGCCGCTCTGGCTTATGGCGCCGGGATTCTGGCGGGCCTGCTTATTTGGCGGCCGGCTAAGTGGTGGCTGGGTGCAGCCGCCGCGTTTGCCATAGCGGCTATTTATTGGCGCCACAGGCCGCCGGTTGCACGGGCATTCGCACTAAGTGCCGTGTTTGTCCTGGCGCTGCTCACGTATCAACTCCAGGCTGGTTCAGGCCGTCCCCTTCCATCGCCGTATGGGCAGGATGTTGTGGTCACTGCACGCGTAAGCGGCGAGGGCGCTTTGCGCCGAGGCGGAAGCGAGGTTCAGCAGCGCCTGGATCTGGAAACCGAGGAAGTGGCCGGTGACAGTGGGGCGCGAAAGGAACGATTCGGGGTTCGCGCTACGTTTTACCGCAAAACGAACGGCGCGGAAACGCAGACCGACGCCCGGCAATTTCACTATGGCCAGCGCTTGCGGTTCTCGACTGCGCTATTCCAACCGCGAAATTTTGGTAATCCCGGGGCTTTCGACTACCGGGGATATCTCGCACAGAGCAGTATCGTGGCACTGGCGTCTGCTAAGGCGGCGAACGTAGAAGTTCTTCCTGGCTTTGCGGGCTACCATGCCGAACTGTGGCTTACTCGCATTCGGCAGAACATCATCCAGCGAATTCGCCTGCTTTGGCCGGAGCCGTCCGCTGCGCTGGTGCAGGCCTTGCTGCTTGGCGATAACGCGCTTCTGGACCGCGATCTTCTCGTCGATTTTCAGCGCACTGGAACTTACCACGTCCTGGTAATCTCCGGGCTGAAAGTTGGGGTTCTCGGGTTAGCTGCGTTTTGGCTGATGCGCAGGGTCAGGGTGGGTGATCTCACGGCAGGCATGCTTACGGTCCTGCTCACCATCTTCTATGCGCTCCTGACCGATGCCGGTGTGCCGGTGTGGCGTGCCACCTGGATGCTCGCGCTCTACTTCTGTGCACGAGCGCTTTACCGCAGAAAATCGGTGCTCAATACGGTGGGAGCCGCTGCCTTAATCTTCTTGTTAATGGATCCCAGAGCTTTGTCTGGTGCCAGCTTTCAGCTTAGTTTTCTGTGCGTGCTGATCATCACGGCAATCGGCGGCCCGATTCTGGAGCGGGCCACGCGGCCCTGGCAGTCCGCACTGAAGAATTTGGAAGCCGCGAGCTACGACTTTGCGCTGCCCGCGAACCTGGTGCAGATCCGCTTGGACTTGCGGTTGATTGCAGGCAGGCTGCGGCGTTTTCGAGGGGGCCGCTATTCACTGCCTTTGCTGGCAGCGTCAGGCCGCGTGCTGCTGGGATGCGGCGAATTCTTGCTCATTTCGCTGGTGCTGCAGGCAGGCTTCGTGTTGCCCATGGCGTACTACTTTCATCGCGCTACCGTGGTGGCGCTGCCGGCCAACGTGTTGGCCGTGCCATTGACCGAGATCGGGTTGATCGCCGCCATCGTTGCGCTGACGGTGAGCTACGCCTCGCTTTGGATGGCTCAACTGCCCGCCTTGTTGGCGACGTTTCCGCTGAAAGCGCTGGCGGGCTCGGTGCGCTGGCTGGGAGCTGTGCGGATCGCTGACACTCGCGTGGCCACGCCCAGCGTTGTAATGATCCTGGTGAGTGCAGCCGCCCTGGTGCTGGCCATGCTTCTGGCCCGGCGACGAACTTTGATCATGCTGGCTGGGCTGCTTCCGCTCGCCGCATGTGCTCTGTGGATTTGTTTTGTTCCTACGCGTCCGCGGCTTCACCCCCGTGTTCTGGAGGTGACCTCCATCGATGTAGGAGAAGGCGATTCAATTCTGGTGATGTCGCCGCAGGGCCAAAGCCTGCTGGTGGACGCGGGTGGCATTCCTCACTGGATGCATTCTGAGCTCGACATCGGGGAGGACGTGGTATCCCCGTACCTGTGGTCGCGCGGTATCAATCATCTGGACGCGGTTGCCGTAACCCATCCTCATGCCGACCATATCGGCGGGATGAAGGCGATCCTGGCGAACTTCCATCCCCGTGCACTGTGGATCGGGCGGACTGAGCCGGCCCCGGAGATGGAACAACTGCTTCAGGAAGCGAAGCGATTCGGGATCCCGGTCACCGTGCATGAGGCAGGAGATCATTGGGCATCCGGCGGGCTGACATACCGGGCGCTCGCCCCCGCATCGAACTCCGATAACCACACCACCAAAACGAATGACGATTCTCTGGTGTTGAATGTGGCGTACGGCAAGAGCGCAGCTCTGCTGGAAGGTGACGCGGAAAAGGCGACGGAGCGGCAAATCGCACAAGAGCAACCTGCCGCCGATGTATTAAAAGTGGGTCATCATGGCAGCGCGACCTCCACGATTCCTGAATTGCTGGCTGCGGTTCATCCTCAGTATGCGGTGATTTCAGTGGGCTGGCGCAATGTATACGGGCATCCCCGGCGGGAAGTGCTGGCACGCCTGCAGGAATCACGAATCAAGACTTACCGGACTGACCTGGATGGCGCGGTAACCTTCTATCTCGATGGGAAGACGGTCACTTCTCTGGTGCCGAATCATCGATGACGTTGAACTCTGCGGTTTCCATCTCGTCCGGAGTTCGGCGGTATTCCTCGATGACGCGCCGGGCCTCGGCTGCGTCCTCTTCGCGCACCAGAATGATGGTGCCGCCAACTCCGGGTAGAATTTCCTGCTGGGCGTCGAGCGAGGTAAGGTCGTTGTCGATCCCGGCAGAATCCAGCAGTCCGTGAACCACCATGGCCTCCGACTCCTGTTCGGTGTCGAAGACCCGCACCAACTTCTCATTGGGATTGGGTCGCTTCTGTGCAGAATCCGGCTGTGCCATGGGGTCCTCCAAGCTTGATCCCGTATGGAGATTCTACCCCCGAAAGGGCCCTGCGGGAGGCGGTTCGTGAGTCAGGCCGGTTGATAGGTGAAAAAGCCGCGGGCGCCCGCCCCACCCCGCCTGGTGACTGAAGTCTTACACCGTAGAGCCATTGTGTTGCCTGCGGATTGCCTACAGAATAGCCTACAAGATGGGCGCAACGCCCAATTGTGAGGGCACATCTAAAGCGAAAGCGCAGCAATGCGGAAGTGGGGACCTGATGGAAAGTGCAGAGCCGGCTGGGAAATCCGGAAGCCTGAACGAGAAAGACCAAGAGGACCGCAAGATACGCCGACTGCAAGTCATGATCGGCATGGTTATGTCAGTCATCGGCCAGGACCCGAATCTGACGGTCGAAGAAGCCTCCGAACTGGCGGCTGGGGCCAAGCGCGCCGCCCTGGCTATGTTCCCCGACAAGGAGTTCGCTTACGACATCCTGTACCGGCCGCGCCTGCAACGCCTGATGAACGAACGCTTCCACCTGCAGTAAAAGACTCGCGCATGGTTTGACCCCTGCTTCTGTTCCGGACTACACTCGCATTTTCGCCGGAGTATCCCATGAAACGCCTGTTCTGCCTGATTGCAGCTCTTGTGCTGTTCTGCTTCGCTTGCTTTGCTGACGACGAAACCCAGCATCACGAGGATTTGACGACGGCTCAGTTCGGGTCGGTACACTTCCCTATTTCGTGTGTCACCACGGTGCAGAAACCCTTTGAACGCGGGGTGGCTCTGCTGCATTCCTTCTGGTACGAGGAAGCGCAGAAGCAGTTCGCGCAGATTGCCAGCGACGATCCGCATTGCGCCATGGCTCATTGGGGACTGGCTATGAGCTACTGGCATCAATTGTGGAACCAACCCGACCGCAAAACAATCAAGCAGGGCAAAGAGGAGATGCGGAAGGCGGAAGCTCTTCATCCAAGCGACGATCGGGACCGCAGTTATGTAGCTGCTATGGAAGCCTTCTATGGGGGCTCGAAGAAACGGACTTATCATGTCCGGGCCGATGCGTACTGCAAAGCCATGGATACGCTGCATCAGCATCACCCCGAAGATCGCGAAGCGGCGGTATTTTATGCCCTCTCGTTACTCGCTTCGGAGCCTGACAGGGATCCGAACTTCACCAACCGGAAGAAAGCAGCCGCCGTGCTGGAGCCGCTGTTCGGTGAGGAACCAAACCACCCCGGTGTGGCCCACTACTTGATTCACAGCTATGACAGCCCGCAGATGGCGCAGCTGGGCTTGCCGGCGGCGCGCCGTTACGCCCAAATCGCGCCGGCGGCGCCGCATGCCTTGCACATGCCATCCCACATCTTTGCCCGGCTCGGACTTTGGCAGGACGATATCGATTCTAATCTGGCATCGATTGCCGCCACGCGCAAGACCGCAGCCATGCACATGGGCGGCGAGGGACACCAGTTCCACGCCATGGACTTTCTGGAATATGCCTATTTGCAGTCGGGACGCGAGACGGATGCCCAGCATTTGATCGAGGAAGTTCGAGCCATGCCAGCTATGAAAGACATGTATGGCTTGGGCTTCGATCCCCGCGTGTATGCGATGGTCGTTTTCCCTGCCCGCTATGATCTGGAACTGCATCACTGGAGCGATGCGGCGGCGTTGACGGAAGTGCCTGACGCGGATATCGGGGACAGTTCTGTCATCTACTGGGCACGTGCGATCGGCGAAGCTCGCGAAGGAAATGTGGCTGCGGCCCGCCAGGATATTGCATCGATAGCCTCGATCCGCAGGACCTTGGCGAAAGAAAAGAAAGCCATGTTCGCCGAGGCTGTGGAGCGGGATGAGCGGGAGGCATCCGCGTGGGCCGATCACGCCGAAGGCAAGAATGATGCCGCCATCCAGACCCTGCGCAACATTGCCGAAAGCCAGGAAGCAAACGGCGACGAGCCTCTGGCGATTCCCGCCCGCGAGATGTTAGGGGATTTGCTGCTCGATATGAATCGCCCGGAACAGGCTTTGGCCGAGTACGAGAGCGACTTGAAGTTCAACCCCAATCGGTTCGACGGCTTGTACGGCGCCGCTCACGCCGCCGAACTGGCGGGGAAAAATGCGGAGGCAGGCAGTTACTACGCAGAGCTGGTGAAAATCTGCGCCGGCTCCAATTCCGAGCGACCGGAGTTGAGCCGAGCGAAATCTCTGCTGGCGCAAAAATAGCTTCCACTGAACCGTGTGGGACGGACAGGAGTGTCTGCCCTACCGTAGTGGGCGTGCCTACTCCTTCTCCACTCTCTGCAGGCGGAAGAGAAGCGTTCCCCACCCCAGTTTCGATCGCATTTGTACCGGAGTGTGATTGCCGTCGTCGGTGAACCAGGACCAGACTGTCCCCTTACCCTTCATCGCTCCGGAGACTGCCTCGACTTTCACTCGCACAGTCTGGAAGGCTCCGGCCGGGACTTTTACCTGTTCGCGAGCTTCTACGTGGGCGGTGACTTCGGTGGTTTTACCCCCGTCGTTGATCTGGAAGGTATTGAAGTTGCCGGCTTGCAGAGGCAGCGATGCCAGATAGTAGAATCCGCTCACCACGTCGCTTACGCAGGCTGGTATATCGTTTTCCGCATTCTTGGTCTCCCCGGTTTTCAGATTCTTTTCATCGAGGACAGCTTTGCCGCGTGGGTAATCAAAACGCAATTCGGATTGGCGGGCATGAGAGCCCTCCTCGATATGTTTGGACACGCGCAGGGAGCAGAATGTCCGCGGATTGAAGGAAGCCTCAAAACGATCGTTGACCCTGTAGAGAGCATTCACCACGCCGCTGGAGACGGCGGTCGCGATGACGTGCTGTTCGCCGCCATCCGCCTGCAAACTCACCCGCGCTGCTCCTGCGGTGAACAGATGCCACTCCACGGTATAGACGTATACCTGGCCGTCGGGAAAACGATAATTGGGTGGTGGAGGGACGATCCCACTAGACGGTCCGGCAGCGATGGTAGCCACACTGCTCTGCCCTGACGCGGCAGGAGTTGACTGCGCGGCAGACAACCAACAGCAGAGCGCGGCGAGCAGGCAGTATCTTGTCGTCGGGATCGAGAGAAGTTTCATCGTGATCTTGCCGTAGCCGTAATTCCTTCAGAAGCCGATGGCTTCGCTCGCGTTGTCTCGCCAGAGAATCTCACCGGAAAGCGCCGACTAGCTTCGCAACCAGAGCCGCCATGATTACCAAGGAGCCTAGTGTCGCATTGTACTCGCGGTGTTTCCAATAGAGGGCCCAGGAAAATGCGCTGCTGCTGTCACTCAGAGTACTGATTCGTGGGAGCAGGCGTGGCACTCTGGCGGCGTAATCTGCAAATTCAGGGAAGCGTTGCGCAAGATATTGCTCTTCAGAACGAATCACCGGCAGGTAAATAGCCAGGAATAGAATCACCAGGATCAAGCCCACCCAAAGGCTGCGGGCGGCGATGGCAAAGCCAACGGCGAGGATCAGCGAACCGAGATAGAGGGGATTCCTCGTATAAGCGTAAGGTCCTGTCGTTGTCAGCAGTTCGTTCTTCTGCACGTGTCCGGAAGCCAGCGCGCGTAGCGCCAAACCGAGCGCCACCAACCCAGCGCCAAGAAGGAGGGACCTTATGGTCGGATGGGCCAGCCAGAGGTAGAGCGCCGCGAAGGCGAATCCCAGTGGGACCCGGATACGGCGCGCCACTCTCGCCCAGCTAGCCACGGCTCACCTCTAACAACCGACGGGCGGCGCTGGTAACCTGGTCAACGCCGATTTCAAGCAGGCCGGGATCGGGCTCGGCGCGGCGGGTGTGGCTGGTGGGACTGGAAGGACTTCGAAGAACAACGCTGCGGGTTCCAAAAGGACCGTTGCGGGCGGGATTAGTAGGACCGAAAAGAGCAACTACCGGAACTCCCAACGAAGCCGCCAGGTGCATGGGACCGGTGTCGCCCCCGATAAAGAGCCGGGCACGGCGAGTGAATGCGATCAGTTGGGCCAAAGAGAGGTTGAGCACGCGAGCCGTTCCCCCGCTGGCGCCTTCCACCGCCCTCGCCAGCAACTCTTCTCCGGGGCCAACATTGATCAGCGGATGCAGGCCATCCTCGCGTAGTTGCCTGGCGACTCGTCCGTAACGTTCCGCGGGCCACTGCTTGGCGCCCCAGCCCGCTCCGGGATTCATGACCAGGAAATTTTCGATTGCCTGGCGCAGCAGCCAGTCTGCGCAATATTTGTCGGCAGCCTCATCGCGAGGCAGTTCAGCCGGAGCAAATGGGAGAGGCCGGCGAGCGACCGCTTCTGCAAGCGACAAGTTTTGCTCGATGATATGGATCCCCCTGGCGCCGACCCTGCGAGTGTAGAGCATGCTGGCAACAGTTTCTCTGGGCTGCGCAAAGCCATAGATGGCTGGAGCTCCCGACCAGTAGGCGCACAGGGCAGACTTCACAGCGCCCTGGAAATCCGCCGCAATCTCGTAGCGGTGTGCGCGCAGTTCACTGCCGGCGGCGGCAATGCGCTCCCAGGTTTGTAGCGATAATAAAGCGGTGCGCCAGCGCTTGGTGTCGACGGTGTGAACGCAGTCCACCAACGGCCTTCGCGGGGATCGCGGGCCGAACCGTGGTTCAGAAAGAACGCAGAGCAACTCCGCCCAGCGTTCTTCGACTACCCAGCCGATGGTGGCTTCGGGGTACGCCCGGCGGAGCGCGGCGACTGCGGGAAGAGTGTGCAGAATGTCGCCCATCGAGCCGAGGCGCATCACTAACAGACGCCGCGGATCCGGCACAACCGTCGAATTCGAGGAAGCAGGCGTGGCCGGCAGGTCCATGCTCAAGAGCGCTGCGGTTTGAGACGCGAACGGATCATCTCGCTGGCAGAATGATTCTTCGCGTCGCCTACGATTTCTACCCGTCCGCCAAATTCGCGCACCACATCGCGCTCGGGTACGCTGTCGGCGGTGTAGTCGGTGCCCTTGGCTTGCACGTCAGGGCGAATTTCGCGGATCAAGGCGCGAACATCCGGCTCCGGAAAAATAACCACTGCATCGACGTCGGCCAGTGCGGCCAGAATCTCAGCCCGCTCCGCGGCGGGCATCAGCGGCCGGCCCTCACCTTTGAGCTCGCGCACCGAATCATCCGAATTGACCGCCACAATCAGGCGGCCACCGAGCTCCTTGGCAGCGTGAAGGTAGCGCACGTGACCGACGTGCAGCAGGTCAAAGCAGCCGTTCGCCAGGGTGACGGATTCGCCTACCCGGCGCCACGCTGCCACCTGAGCTCGCAGCTCCTCCCGGCTCAGAATTTTTTCAGTATGCACTAGTGAGACCTTATGGCTGGAGGGCTTTCAGCGAGCGCATGCAGCAATTCCTGCTGCGTAACCGTCGCCGTGCCTCGTTTCATGACCACCAGACCGCCAGCATAGTTCGCCAGCTGAGCTGCTTCCTCGGTAGTGGCTCCTGCTACAAATGCGGCGGTGAAGGTGGCAATGACTGTGTCGCCGGCTCCGGTCACATCGGCTACCTGGTCCGATCCAAAGATGGGAATGTCTACCGGCTTGTGTCTTCCGTTGAACGCTACCATGCCGTCGCGCCCACGCGTGATCACCAGAGATTGCAGCTTCATGCGCTGCATCATTTCCTGACCGGCGGAGCATAATCCAGGCCAGTCATTGCCAATCTTCACGCCCAGCGCCGCTTCCACCTCAGGTTCGTTCGGTGTGGCCGCCGCAATACCGGAATACTCCAGCATGCGGTAGCGAGAATCCAGCACCACCGGGATGCGGTCGAGCCGGCCGCGTTCCGCTACCATCCGGAGAATGGCCGGGGACGCGGCGCCATAACCGTAATCCGAGATCAGCAGCGCGTCGGAGGCGCGCGCGTATTGCCTCGCGGCCAGGATCAGCTCACGCTTTAAATGTGAGTTGGGTTCTACCTCGGGCTCACGATCGATCCGTACCACCTGTTGCCGGGCAGTATGCGTCATGCCCGCCAGAATACGCGTCTTGGTTACCGTGCTATAGGTTTTGTCGCGGAGGACGCCGCTCACGGGAATGCGCTTGTGGCGAAAGGCGCGGATGAGCAACCGGCCAGGCTCGTCTTCTCCCACCACGCCCACCGGCAGCACGTTCACTCCCAAGTCGGCAAGGTTATTGATGGCATTTGCCCCTCCGCCCGGAACCACCGTCCGCTCACGATGCTTCAGAATCAGGACGGGAGCCTCACGCGAGACGCGCGAGATTTCTCCGAAGACAAATTCATCCGCCACCAGGTCAGCGACCACGGTCACGGTGACCCTGGGAAATGACTCGACGATCTTTCTTAGACGATCGGTTTCTTTGAGGTGCCGGGTCATAACAAGTAATGGAATTCTCTCACGACTCCCGGGTCCGGTCCGCAATCACCCGCAGCATGGTATCCACTGCGTTAGCGGCATCGATCAATTCCATTTTCACCGGGACGATGGCGATCGGCTCCAGCGCGGCCAAGCGCTCTCCCAGATTAACCGCATCCTTCTCGGTGGAGACAAAACCGTCGGCTTCGCTCTGCTGCCGCAAGTTCAGCAGATCCGCAATGTCTTTCGCGGTGTAAGCGTGATGGTCGCGATACACGGCTTCCGCGGCCGGTTCGATGCCCGCAGCCCGGAGCTGCAGAAAGAAGTTCTTGGGCCGCGCGATGCCGCAGAACGCCACCGGTCGGCTGGGCACATTTTTCGGGGAAATGCCCCGGCGTACCCGCCACACTAATTTTCTACCCAAAGGGAATGCCTCGGCAGAGGCGCCGCTGGCAAGGACTACCACGTCGGCGCGGGACAGAGAGTTCAGAGGCTCGCGCAGACGCCCGCCAGGAAGCAAACAGTCGCGGGCGTCCTCGGGCGTAACCAGCACGATGTCGAAATCGCGCCACAACGCCCGGTGCTGAAAGCCGTCATCCAGCAGATGAAGCTGCGATTGAAATCGGCGCTCGGCGAAGTGTCCGGCCTCTGCCCGGTCTTCGCCAACCACAACCGGCACGCTCAGCCGGCGGGCCAGGAGCAGCGGTTCATCTCCAAATTCGCCGGGTGAACCGCCCGCATCCACCAACTTCACTCCCTCACTCTTCCGGCCATAGCCACGGGACAAGATGTCGAAGGAAAGTCCCCGGCTCTTCAGGAGTTCTCCCAGCAGCAGGACGAACGGAGTCTTGCCCGAGCCTCCGACCGACAAATTGCCCACGCTGATGACCGGCTTCTCCAGCCTGTGCGGGGCGAACGTGCCCCGGTCATAGAGCGCATTGCGCACGCGCACACCGGTTCCGTAGATGGACCCCAGGAGGTTCATGGTGGAGTGAGAGCAGCCAGAGAGACGGGATCAAGCAGTCTTTCTAGGATTTCTGCCGTGCGCTGGGTCGCTCCCTTTTGGGAGCGCAGAGTTTCGGCGGCGCGTTGGCCCAATGCTCTTCGTGCGGCGTCATTGGAGATGAGATCCATGAAAACCAGGGGGAGTTCGGCGGGAGTGACCACACGAACCGCATCGTGACGCTGAAAGAGGCGCACCATGTCGCGGAAATTTTCGGTGTGGGTTCCGACGACGATGGGAACACCATGCTGGGCGGGCTCGATAATGTTGTGGCCACCGCGCGGAACCAGGCTGCCGCCGACGAAGGCTATGTCTGCCAGCGAATAGAGAGCCGCCAGCTCGCCGATGGTATCGACCAGGAGAACGCCGCCAGTGATGGGATCGCCGCTCCACAACGAGCGCCGCCAGAAACGGATGCCCAACTGCCCCAGCAGTTGCGCAACCTCGGAGAATCGCTCCGGATGACGCGGCGCAAGAATCATGACGGCGCGAGGATGGCTGGCCAGGACATTCTCAAAGGCTCGCAAGAGCAGAGGTTCTTCGCCTTCGACAGTGCTTCCGCAAACCAGTACGGGGCCTGCAACTGACTGGTGCAAGACAGCGTGCAGGCTGGCAACCACCGGTGGGGCTGCCAGAGCTGGGACATCAAACTTCAGGTTGCCGCTTACCGAGACCCGTTCCGCAGGAGCGCCAATCGCCACCAGCCGTTGCGCGTCTTCGTCAGTTTGGGCCAGAAAAACACTCACTTGCCGCAAAACCCGGCCCAGCAGAAAACGAAAGCGGCGATATTGTGGCCAGGAGCGGTCGGAAATTCGCGCATTGACGATCGCAATCCGCGCTCCACTGGCATGCGCCAAGCGCAGGAAGTTGGGCCAGAATTCGGTCTCTGCAACCACGATCAACTGCGGCCGCAGCCGCCGCAGGAAGGGCCGAATCGCGAACGCAAAATCCATAGGGAAATAGAAGACGTTTTCTGCTCCGAAGAGTTTTTGGGCCAACCTTTGCCCGGTATCGGTGGTGGTGGAGACCATGATCCGGTACTGCGGTAGCCTTTGTTTTAATTCCGCGATCAAGCTGCTGGTCGCCACTACTTCGCCGACCGAAACCGCGTGCACCCAGATAGCCGGGCGGTCCTGGGCTCCAAGCCGCTCCGGTATGCCTCCCAACCGTTCCTTCAAGCCGGCCCGGTACTTGCCGTGACGGGACATTTGCATCAGCCAGTAGGGAAGGCTCAGCAACAGACCCGCGGTCAACAGCGCGCTGTAGAGCCAATACATGGGAAGGGATATTCTAACTGGCGGGCGCGCGCAGGCACCGCCGGAAAAGCGGGCTGCATCCTATAATCAGAAAATTATGTCCTCCTGGCTGCTGAGTTCTTCCCGGGCACGAACAAGCGTGGTCCTGCCGGTAGTTCTCTTTTCCGCGCTGCTAGGTTTCGCCGGCAAGCATTTTGTAATGCCGGCGGCGCGTGCGGCCAATACCTATCCGGCTCACGACGAACATCTGACAGAGGCGGTGACGCTGGCCCTCGACCCTTACGACATGCCCGACAAGGCAGCCATCTTCACGGTGCATTACAGCGAAGTCGGTTTTATACCGATTTTCGTGGTTATTAGCAACGATGGCGACCAGCCGGTCTCTCTGGCCGGGGCGACTGCGCAGCTGGTGACTCACGACCGCGCCAAGATTCCGCCGGCCACAGAGGACGATATCTACCGCCGCATCTCCAATCCCTCAGCCGGCGTGAAGACCAACCCTCTGCCCTGGCCCAAGAAAGTGAAAGGGGCGGTGAGCAAGGACGCGGAAGATGAGATTCAGAACTCGCAATTTGCTGCCAAGGCGGTCGAGCCGCATAGCACGCAGTCGGGATTTATGTTCTTTGACGTTTCGGGAATTTCTGCCCCACTCGCTGGGGCGTACTTCTATCTCACCGGCGTGCGCGATTCCAAGGGGAACGAGCTGATGTATTTCGAAGTGCCCTTGGAAAAATACCTGAGCGTGCCGAGCAAACCCTAAGCGATCCCCGGACATGCAGTGGCAGGACCTGTCCGAGCGAAGCCGGAGGATGTGCTCACCTGCCCAGACGAGACGTCCGGGCCTCCGCGGAACTCTATAATAGATCTGCATGGCGACCACCGCTGATATCTCCACTTCTGCCCGCGCCAAGTACGAACCTGTGATAGGGCTTGAAGTGCACGTCCAACTTCTGACCCAGAGCAAGATATTCTGTTCGTGCTCCACCCGCTTCGGCGCTCCGCCCAACACCAACGTCTGCCCGGTGTGTCTGGGATTGCCGGGAGCGCTGCCGGTATTGAATCGCAAAGCGGTGGAGTTCGCGGTGCTGGCGGCGATGGCGTTGAACTGCCGCGTTAATGAAACTTCGATCTTTGCGCGCAAGAATTATTTCTATCCCGACTTGCCCAAAGGCTACCAGATTTCGCAGTACGACAAGCCTTTGGCGGAATTTGGCTGGGTGAATATAACGAGCGCGGGACGGGAAAAAAGGATTGGCATTACCCGCCTGCATCTCGAGGAGGACGCGGGCAAGAGCCTGCATGAGGGATTCGCCGGGTCGACGGATTCGACAGCCATCGACCTGAACCGCACCGGCACTCCGCTGGCGGAGATTGTCAGCGAGCCGGAGATTGCGTCTCCCGACGAAGCCTATGAATACCTCACGCGGCTGCGGGAGATCGTTCTTTACACCGGGGTCAGCGATTGCAACATGGAAGAAGGCTCGCTGCGCTGCGATGCCAATGTGAGCATTCGTCCCCGCGGAGAGAAGGCTTTCGGCACCAAGGCGGAAATCAAGAATGTGAATTCGTTCCGCTTCATTCGCGATGCTCTCGAGTATGAAATCGATCGCCAGATCGGCGTTGTGGAATCCGGGGGACAAGTCACGCAGGAGACCCGGTTGTACAACGCACAGGAAGGGAAGACTTACAGCATGCGCTCGAAGGAAGCGGCGCATGATTACCGCTATTTTCCCGAGCCCGATCTCTTGCCTCTGGTGGTCGATGAGAAATGGCAAACCGAGATTCGTAGTTCGTTGCCCGAGCTGCCTGAGCTGCGACGCCAGCGCATGGTGACGCAATACGGCATCAGCGAGTACGACGCGCAGGTGCTCACGGTGAGCAAAACCCTCGCCGACCAATTCGAAGCCGCGGCCAAAGCGGCAAAGAATCCCAAGCGGGTGGCAAATCTGGTGCAGAGCGAACTCATGGGACGGCTGAAAGCGAAGGCTCTGGAGATTCAGCAGTCGCCCATCACTATGCAGGGGGTGGCCATGTCGGCAGACTTGGTGGAGGCAGGAACTATCTCCGGGAAAATGCTGAAGGATCTGTACGATTTGTGCTTTGAACGGGGCCAGGACTTCCCCGCCATTTATGAGAAAGAAAAGCCGCAACAGATCACCGATTCGTCGGCTATCGAGAGGATGATTGACGAGGTAATCGCCGCCAACCCGAAGCAGGTGGAACAGTACCGGGCAGGCAAGAAAACGGTGGCAGGGTTCTTCGTCGGCCAGGTGATGAAGGCCTCGAAGGGTCAGGCTAATCCCCAGCTGGTGAATGAGTTGCTGGCCAAGAAGCTGGAAAGCTGAGAGTTATTGCGGGCACTAAAGTGACCGCCCGGTCAGTGTCTTCCGTTACCTGAAGGCCGTTTCCCGCCCCGCTAACATTGTTGCTATGAAGAAGTGGAAGCTGGACCGCATCATCAGCGTGGCCACGCTGGTCAGCTCGCTGGTGGCTATTTTCCTGGTCTTGAAGAAGCCGCATCCGGTGGCGCAGCCGCTGCCGGCAGCGGTGGTGGAGACCAAGGCCGACTCGTTTCAGCAGAAGCTGGAGCAACTGGAGCAGCCCAAGCAGCCCGGTGAATCGCCTGCCGAAGTGCACCTGAGTTCGGACGAAATCAGTGCTGCTATCGCGCAGGCGGCGGGGGCAGTTCCGCTCGCGACGCAAGGCGGCCTTCCCACCTCGGTTCCGTCTTCGCCGGACGCGGCTATCGCGCCGGGTCAGCCGGACGTGAAGGACTATCAGGTAAGTTTTGACGGAGACATTGCCCGCGGACAGTTTCTGACGCAGATTGCGGGCAAGGATGTTTACGTGACCCTCGCCGGCCATCTCAGCTCGAAAGATGGCTATGCCACCTTCGATCCCACGGAATTCAAAGTGGGAGACTTGAGTATTCCAGTGAGCCTGGTGAATGAGGCCTTGCAGCAGAAACTCTCCGAGCAACGCGACCGCCTGAAGCTTCCGGATAATGTGGGCGGCATCCGCGTCGAAAATGGCGAACTGGTGATGACCCAGAAGTAAGGATCCCGCTCTGTTTTCTGTGCCTGCTACCAAAGAGCGGGTGCGCTTTTCCGGAATCATTGATAACCTGAAGCATAACCACTGGCAAGCTGCGAAGGGACCCGGTTGCGCTGGCGCTTTGAAAGGGCACGGCTTTAACAGGCTGCGGAAAAACACGTGAATTGGCGTCCAGAGCTTTGAAAGGGTGCGGCTTCAGCCGCGCCGCCAGAGTGTCTAAAGGATTGACGGCATGGCTGGAAGGCATGCCCTTTCAAAACATCCACGCCCTCCAGAAGATGTTGTGCGGCATGCTCGGTTTCAGTTTCTCCAAATCTGAGGTCTGCGATGTCTGACGTCAGCCAAGCCGTCACTCCAAGCAACGGCAGCCCAATCTCCCCAACCGAACCTGCGGTGGAAGTCTACGCGGTGTTTGGCGCCGAGCCGGAAATTCAGGCTTATGCCATGGCCAAGTATTCGCGGTCGGCGCTTTCCATGAAGGAGTCGCTCAGGGAAATCAGCCAGCAGAAGGCGGAGAAGTTTCTCAACACATTCTATTTCCAGTATGGACACCGTTCCATCGCCGACCTGGCGCACGTGGCGCTGGCGATTGAGCGGCTCTCGATTCTGGCCGCCATTGCCGTGGCTGACGAACAGCGCTGGGACGGTCAGGAGCGTTCCACCCGCTACCAGGACTTCAAGAAAAGCGGCTACTTCACGCCGGACTTCGCCGGCGACCTGGAAGCCCACGCTCTCTATCTGCAGACTGTCGAGAATCTATTTGCCGAGTACCAGTTATTGTCCGAGAGGATGGCTTTGTATCTGGCCAGCATCACTCCCAAGCCTGACGACATGAAGCAGGAGGCATACGAGCGCACCCTGCGGGCACGGGCCTTTGACATCTCGCGATATCTGTTGCCGCTGGCAACTAATACGTCGCTGGGAGAGATCGTGAATGCGCGCACGCTGGAGAGCCAGGTTTCACATCTGCTCTCGCACACCCATCGCGAAGTGCGGCGGCTGGGAGAGTTACTCAAGCGTGCGGCGACGTCGCCGGCTTACAACGTGAATCAGGAATCGCTGCGGGAACTGGTGAACGAAATCGCCGCCGTCTCGCCCGAACTGGGTGCGCGGGCGGAGCAGGAATTATTGCACGAGGTGCGCGTGGCACCGACGCTGGTGAAGTACGCGGATCCGAATCAGTATGAGATCGAAACCCGGCAGGCGCTGCACCAGCTCGCTACGGAGTTGATGGGAAATTTACCGGTTGCGCCGGCGCCGCTGGTTGATCTGCTGGACGACGAACCGCTGGAAGTGGAGTTGGCGGCAACTCTGGTATACGAGCACAGTCACTATCCCTACCGGCAGATTCGCACCGCAGTCGAGGCGGCTGGGGAAGCCATTCGCCGCGAGATTATCGACCTCGGACTGCGGCACCGCGGCAAGCACGATGAGATGCTGCGGCCGTTCTGTGCCGGGCAGCAGTTCCGCTTCGACATTCTGATGGACATTGGCGGCTTCCGCGATATGCACCGCCACCGGCGCTGCGTGCAGATCGGCCAGGAATTCACCACTCGCCACGGCTACGATGCGCCCGAAGAGCTGGAAACGGCTGGTGCACGCGAAAACTACGATGCGGTTATGCAACGCGCCGCGGAGGCGGTTGAGCGGCTGGCCCAGCATCCAGGAGCCGAAGCTAAAGAGAACGCGCAGTATGCGATCCCGCTGGCGTTTCGCAAGCGAACATTGTTCAAGATGGATTTTGCGGAGGTCGTGTACATATCAGAACTCAGGACCACTCCGGCAGGTCACAGCTCGTACCGCAACGTCGCTTACGCCATGTATGAAGCGGTGGCGAAGAAGTATCCGGCGTTGGGAAAGTATTTCCGCGTTACCGATGTGCGGGAGCCGGTGGATTTGCTGAAGCGGTAAGGTTGCGTCACACTCTTTCGCGGGCGAGGTCGCCCGCGCCACACAGGCTAGGTGTACATCACCTTCCGGTCGCCTTTCACAATTCTGCCCACGGTGTAAGCTTTTTCGCCCACCTTCTCCAACACGCTCTGGGCTTTCTTGAACTTCTTGGAAGGGACGATCAGCAGCATACCCAGGCCCATGTTGAAGGTGCGCAGCATCTCGTCCTGGGGGACGTTGCCGAGCTTCTGCAGATGCTCGAAGATTGGCAGTACCGGCCAGGATCCGATTTCGATGACCGCCGAGGTGCCCCGCGGCAAGACCCGGGGAAGATTTCCGGTGATGCCACCGCCGGTGATGTGCGCCATGGCCGCAACGCTCTCGCCTGCCACCAGTTTCTTAATGGCCGGCCAGTAGCTGCGGTGAGTCTGCATCAGTTCGTTGCCGACTTTGCCTTTGATCTCGTTTACGTAGGTGTCCGGAGTGTACCCAGCAATCTCGAAGAACAGCTTGCGGGCCAGCGAGTACCCGTTGGTGTGCAGGCCGTTCGACGCGAGGCCTAAGATCACATCTCCAACTTCAACTGTCTTTCCGGTAATGATCCGTTCGCGTTCGACCACGCCGACGATAAAGCCGGCCAGATCGTATTCCCCGTCAGGATAGAAACCGGGCATTTCGGCGGTCTCGCCGCCGATCAGGGCGCATCCGTTGTGTTTGCAGGCGTCAGCCAGTCCTTCGATGACTTTCTCCGCTACCTCCGGCTCCAGCCTTCCCGTGGCCAGGTAATCCATGAAGAAGAGCGGGGCTGCTCCCTGTACCGCGATGTCGTTTACACAGTGATTTACCAGGTCGGCGCCGATGGTGTGGTGGACGCCCATTTCAAACGCGACCTTCAGCTTGGTTCCGACGCCGTCCACACTCGAGACCAGCACTGGGTCGATATATTTGGTCCTGTCGATCGAAAACAATGCCCCGAAACCACCGATTTCACTCAGCACGCTGCGCGTAAAGGTTTTATGGGCAAGATACTTGATACGCTTCTTGGTGCGGTTGGCGCGGTCAATGTCGACCCCGGCATCGGCGTAAGTAACGGTCGGGCTTTCGGCGGGACTTTGAGCCACGGGCGAATCCATTTTTGCGATGCGGGAAGCGCTACGGTCGATCGTCGGGAAGATACGTTCGGACGCGGGTCATTTTAGCATGTTCGGCGGGGAAGTCCGGGGAAGAATTGCGGCGCATACACCACCGCCCTCGGCGGAACAGAACAAGGCTACAGCCGTCGTCAACCGGGGTGAATCACGCTAATGAGTGATGTAAGTCGAGAAGTAATAGAGCAAAACTCCGAACAGGGCCAGTCCGGAAATGCCATAAGCGGTGAGAACCCAAAAGCCACGGCCTTCCCGATGTTTTGCTGATGATTGAGAACCAGAAACGGCAGACGAAGAATTCCCCAGGGCCTGATGCTCCATGCGGACCTCCCGGTCAACGTGCGGGTGACGCAACGTGGGTCACCCATACCCCACACTGCCCGCAAAGGCAGGTTTGATGGCGCAAATGTTACTACAAAATCTGGCCGCGGGAGCAGAAGAATCGGCGGAGTTTTGTAAAAATTCGCCCATAAGGAAGCAGGAAAACCGGTGTGACTTTCGTCGCAGACGGCATATTCGCCCGGGCGTAAACTCAACTTGTATGTCTGCCCCCAAGCCTGTCAACAAAATGAACAAGATGCCCAGCCACGACCGGGCTCACGATGTACTCCACTCCGAGGCCCACCCCCTGGACGCCATTTTCGTCCCCCACAGCGTAGCCGTCATTGGAGCGAGCGAACGGCCGGGAAGCGTGGGTAGAGCCGTGGTTTGGAGCCTGGTCAGCAGCCCCTTCGGGGGCACAGTTTATCCGGTCAGCGAGAAACGCAGCAGTGTGCTGGGAATCAAGGCGTATCCACGGATTGCCGATATCCCGGAGCGGGTGGATCTGGCCGTGGTGGTCACTCCGGCCATGACGGTGCCCGGCGTGATTGCGGAATGCGTCGACGCGGGCGTACGGGGCATCATCGTGATTTCGGCGGGATTCAAAGAGCATGGCGAGCAGGGACAGGAGCTGGAGCGGCAGATCGTCGAGCGCCTGCGCGGAACCGGCATCCGGCTGATCGGGCCTAACTGTCTGGGAGTGATGAACCCCATCGGTGGACTGAACGCCACTTTTGCCGCCAACATTGCCCGCCCCGGCAATGTCGCCTTCATCAGCCAGAGCGGGGCGCTGTGTACGGCGGTTCTCGACTGGTGCCAGAAGGAGATGGTCGGCTTCAGCGCCTTCGTTTCGGTCGGCTCGATGCTGGATGTAGGCTGGGGCGACCTCATCGACTACCTGGGAAACGATCCTCGGACGCACAGCATTGTGATGTACATGGAGTCGGTAGGCGATGCGAGGTCGTTCCTGTCAGCGGCACGCGAAGTCACGCTTACCAAGCCCGTGATCGTGATCAAGGCCGGCCGTACCCAGGCGGCGGCACATGCCGCTGCTTCACACACCGGCGCGCTCACCGGAAGCGACGAAGTTCTGGAAGCCGCCTTCCGCCGCTGTGGCGTGCTGCGTGTGAACACCATTGCCGACCTTTTCTATATGGCAGAGGTTCTGGCCAAACAGCCTCGCCCGCGCGGGCCACGCCTGGGTATTGTGACCAACGCCGGTGGGCCTGGGGTGCTGGCGGCGGACGCCATCATTTCGAGCGGCGGCGAGCTGTCGGAGCTGTCCGCGAAGGCGATGGAGGAGCTCAATCAATTTCTGCCGCCGCACTGGAGCCATAGCAACCCTGTCGACATTTTGGGCGATGCTTTACCCGACAAATACGCCAAGGTCGTGGACATTGTGGCCCACGATCCGAGCGTAGACGGCCTGCTGGCGATTCTGTGCCCACAGGGTATGTCTGACCCCACGCAGACGGCGGAGAAGCTCAAACCCTATGCGCAGAGCCTGGGCAAGCCGGTGATAGCCAGCTGGATGGGCGGGCCGGAAATGGCTGCCGGAGTGGACATCCTGAACCGGGCGGGTGTTCCTACGTTTCCGTTCCCCGACACGGCTGCGAAAGTTTTCCACTACATGTGGCGTTACAGCTACAACCTGCGCGGGCTGTATGAAACTCCGACCCTCCACGAAGACTCCGCGGAAGGGCCGGATCGGGCGCGGGCGGCGCATATCGTGCAACAGGCGCGGCAGGCGGGGCGAACCATTCTTACTGAGGTGGAATCGAAAGAGGTGCTGGCCGCCTACGGAATCCCCACGGTCGAAACCGTCGTCGCGGTCAATGAGGACGAGGCGGTGGATCGGGCGGGGAGGATCGGCTATCCGGTTGTCCTGAAGCTGTTCTCGGAAACCATCACCCACAAGACCGACGTCGGCGGGGTGCAGCTTAATCTGCCGGACGCCAATGCGGTCCGCCTGGCGTACCGGCGCATTGAAGGCTCGGTGCGCGAAAAGGCGAGCGCCGAGGATTTTCTCGGAGTCACGGTGCAGAAAATGATGAAGCTCGACGGATACGAGCTGATCGTGGGCAGCAGCGTCGACCCGCAGTTTGGTCCGGTGCTTTTGTTCGGGACCGGCGGGCAGCTGGTCGAGGTCTTCAAAGACCGGGCGCTGGCGCTGCCGCCGCTGAACACGACTCTGGCGCGGAGGCTGATTGAGCAGACGAAAGTCTTCGAAGCGCTGCAGGGAGTGCGCGGGCGCAAGGGTGTCGATGTGTCCGCTTTGGAAGAATTGCTGGTGCGCTTCAGCCTGCTGGTAGTAGAGCAGCCATGGATTCAGGAGATCGATATCAACCCGCTGCTGGCATCGCCGGCCGGTCTTCTGGCGCTCGATGCCCGGGTGGTAGCTTACGGATCCAAGGTTCAGCGTGACCAGCTTCCGCGGCTGGCGATTCGGCCCTATCCCATCCAGTACGTGAAGCCGTGGATTCTGAAAAATGGTCAGGCCGTCACGATTCGTCCGATTCGTCCCGAGGACGAGCCGTTGCTGATCAAGCTTCATCAGGCGCTTTCCGAGCGCTCGGTCTATCTGCGGTATTTTCAGCCATTAAAGCTGAGCCAGCGCACGGCCCACGAACGGCTGACGCGCATCTGCTTCATCGACTATGACCGGGAAATGGCGTTAGTGATCGAGCGTAAGCGAGAAGACGGCACGGCGGAGATCGTGGCCATCGGCCGACTCAGCAAGTTGCGCGGACGCAACGAGGCCGAGCTTGCGGTGCTGGTCGACGACCGGCACCAGCACCTGGGGATGGGAAGCGAGCTGTATCGCCGGCTGATCGCGGTGGCCCGGGAAGAAAAGCTGGAGCGTGTGGTTTCCACCATTCTGGCGGAAAATCAGGACATGCTGGCCATCTGCAAGAAGCTCGGATTTCATCTGCAACGCGAGATGGAGGACGAAACCGTGCGGGCGGAGTTGGAGGTTTGAAAGTTCGCATGCTGGGCGAGAAATCGCCATGCACTCATTGATTGGGGTTTCGACCGGAAATGCGGAATCACCACAACTCCCGAGGATCACGCCCAGAGCCGGGTCTCCTGGCGCAATCTGGCGATGTCCTTAGTGGGAGCGCTTCCGAAGAAGCGGCTGTATTCCCGGCTGAATTGCGACGCGCTTAGGTAGCCCACGTGCTGACTTGCCGTACCCGCGTCCATCATGGTTGACAACATGAGACGCCTCGCCTCCTGCAGGCGCAGGACTTTTTGGTAGTGCAGCGGGCTCATCGAGGTGACGGACTTAAAGTGTTCGTGGAAAGAAGAAACACTCATGTGTACCAGCCCGGCCAGATCTTCGACCTTCATAGGTTGAGAGAAGTTATTGCGCAGCCAGGAAATGGCCTTCGCTACCCGGTGCACGCTGGACTCGGCAAATCCCATTTGAGCGATGCGCACTCCGATGGGACTCCGCAGCAGACGGATCAGGATCTCATCGATCACAAGCGGGGCGAGCAATTCAGCATCTCCGGGCTGCGCCAGGCATTCCATCAACCTGGTAGCGGCGCTGACAATGCCCGTGTCGATCGGGGTGACATAGACGGCCTTCCTCTCCTGAACCGGAGGCAGACCGTGGGGATATACCTTCAGGACCAGCTCGGCAATCTTGTGCGGATCGAGGTCGAGCTTCAACGAAAGATAGGGCTCGGAATAGCTGGCTTGCGTAACCTGGGCAGCAACCGGCAAGGCAACCGAGAACACGATCATGCGCGAGGCGTCGTATTCATAGACCTCGTGCCCCACGATGACGGTCTTCGCTCCTTGTGCGGCGATGCAGAACGAGGGCAAGCGGAGCGCATGCACACACTCCTTGTTGGCTCGTGAAAAGCGATTCGCGTACAAGCCGGGAACGCACAGCTCAAAACTGCCGTCGTGCGGAGCATAGGCGGCAAGCAGCCGGGCCAATTTGGAGAGATCGGGTTCGTTGAGGGCTGGAGTCTTGTCTCTCGGCCACCCAAGCGCGGCCTTGCCGTTAATCTTCATGCCTTCGAGAATACCTCTCTTTTTGGTCTTAGCGCATTCAAGCTCATCTTTGACTTGAGGCGCCACATAGCCTTCTCGCGGACGGACGTGAACTCGGCGCGGGGTGAGAGTGCCACCACCGATTCACATCTCCACAAGCACGGCGACGTCGAGCTTTGAGTAGTATTTCTTCACGTCGCCAGCCCCGTATTTAGCGCGGAATTTATCGATCACGGACGACACCTGTTTGGCATCGGTGATGGGAGCGGCCTTGAACTCGCCTTCCGCGTCGCGCGCATCGATCCGAATGGACGGGTTCTTTAGCACGTTCTTGTACCACTGCGTATCCGAACCCTGCACCGGCAGCAGCAAGAGCCTGCCGTCTTCGAAGACGAACCAAACCGGGTTGGATATGGCGCGCCCTGATTTTCTGCCAGTGACCGTGATCTTGATTTCGTGATATCGGGAGAGACGGTCTTTCAAATCAGGGTTCTGCTTGGGCTTATTGCTCATCGATCTATCCTCTATTTCGCTGCGAGATATTGTTCGTCGCTGACGTGTTCCATCCAGTCGACGACTTTCCCGTCTTTCTTTTCTTGGATGGCAATATGCGTCACAGCGGTAGTTGGCGCTGCCCCGTGCCAGTGCTTCTCGCCAGGCGAGAACCAGACCACATCGCCGGGATGAATTTCCTCGATGGGACCTCCCCAGCGCTGTGCCCGGCCGAAGCCAGCCGTGACGATGAGAGTCTGGCCGAGGGGATGCGTGTGCCAGGCAGTCCGCGCGCCCGGTTCGAAGGTTACGCTGGCACCTTGAACGAATGCCGGATCAGGCGCCTGAAAAAGCGAATCGATCCGTACCGTGCCGGTGAACCAGTCTGCCGGCCCTTTAGCGGAAGGTTGTGTGCCGACTCTTTTGATTTCCATCTGTAGAAATCTTACCTCCTCAGCGATTGCTCATCGCCTCAATGTGTTCGGGATAACGGGCGCCTTGCACCGTGATCTTCGAAGCCGCGCTTTCGATGTCGCGGAGATCGTCGGATGAAAGTTTGATGGCTGCCGCTCCGAGGTTCTCTTCCAGGCGATTCAGCTTGGTGGTACCTGGGATGGGAACGATCCAGGGCTTCTGCGCCAGCAGCCAGGCGAGCGCGATTTGAGCAGGGGTCGCCTTCTTCTTCTGTGCGATCTGGCCTAGAAGATCGATCAAGGCGTGATTCGCTTTTCGGTTCTCCGGCGCAAAGCGCGGCAGCTGGTTGCGGAAGTCGGTGGTGTCGAAGGGAGTGTTCTCGTCGATTTTTCCCGTGAGGAAGCCCTTGCCCAGGGGGCTATAGGGAACGAAACCGATGCCGAGTTCTTCGAGCGTCGGCAACACTTCTTTCTCGGGAGTGCGGAACCAGAGCGAGTATTCGCTCTGCACGGCAGTGACCGGCTGAACGGCGTGAGCGCGACGGATCGTCTTTGCCGCGGCTTCCGACATGCCGAAGTGCTTGACCTTGCCTTGTTGAATGAGGTCCTTCACGGTTCCTGCGACGTCTTCGATGGGAACTTCAGGGTCGACGCGGTGCTGGTAGTACAGATCGATGGCGTCAACCTTGAGCCGCTTGAGCGAGCCTTCAATCGACTGCCTGATGTGCTCCGGCTGGCTATTCAGGCGGACCCAACCGGGACTTCCATCGGGTTTGAGCTCATAGGCGAACTTGGTGGCGATGACCACCTTTCCGCGGAACGGCGCGAGAGCTTCGCCGACCAGCTCTTCGTTGGTGTACGGGCCATAGACCTCGGCGGTGTCGAAGAAAGTGACGCCGCGCTCTACGGCGGCACGGAGGAGAGCAGTCATCTCCTTCTTATCTTTCGGAGGGCCGTAGGAAAAGCTCATTCCCATGCAGCCGAGTCCCAGAGCTGATACTTCAAGATTGCTTTTTCCGAGTTTGCGTTTCTGCATTGTTCTTACTCCTTGGTATCGATCGAAAAGTTTTGCTGACCATCAAAGGCAGATTCCTCGCGCGATAAACCCGCGCGGAGCACCCGGGCTTCCGGGTATCGGCGCCTTTAGCGCACACCTAAGGGTAGTTTGCTCGGCCTGCGATTGCTTGCCTATTTCGATGAAGTTCTTGCCAGATTCTCCGAAGGCGTGCAGGCAGATATAAGTCAAGTTCGCCTAACTCGATTTCGGGAGCCCCTGCGGCACCATCGGCAGCGACCGCAGGCGGACTCCAGTAGCCGCAAAAACCGCGTTGCTCAAGGCAGGAGCCAGGGCCATGATTGGAGTTTCCCCGGCTCCGGCCGGCGCCAGGTCTTTGCGGTCGAGCAGGACCACGTCGATCTGCGGCATATCGCTGAAGCGAGGCACGCGATAGGCGGCAAGATGCGGGTTAAGGATTTTTCCGTTCTCAAAGTGGATGGCTTCAAACAGCGCACCACCCAGTCCCATCATGATCGCGCCCGAAACCTGATTCTGCAGGCCATTGGGATTGACTACCGCGCCGCACTCAAAAGCTTCCGCTACGCGCTTCACATGCACTGCGCTGCCATCGATCTCTACTTCGGCGCAGGTCGCGACGTAGCTGCCCTTCTCGTTGCCCACGGCGAGACCGAATCCCCGCGTGGGCGAACTCTTTTCCTGCCCCCAGCCGAACTTCTGCGCAGCGGCTTGCAGGACGGCGCGGGCGCGGGGATCGGTGAGATTCTTCAGGCGAAATTCCAGCGGTTCGATTCCGGCGAGATGAGCCAGTTCATCCATGTGGACTTCGCGGGCAAAATGATTGGCGGGAGCGGCCAGCCCACGGTAAGAGCCCTGCCGTAGAGGAGCGTCAGTGGGATGAAACTCGAGGCGCTGGTTGGCAAAGTCATAGGGACCGCGCAGGCCGGAGGGGCCGGAGTTGTAGTTGTCGAACTGCCAGGCGACTATGGTGCCGTCGTTGCGTACGCCGCTCTTTACGTCGATCGCGCCGGCCGGGCGGAAATAAGCCCAGGTAAACTCCTCTTCTCGCGTCCATATCAGCTTGACCGGTTTTCCGGCGGCTTTGGCCAGACGCGCCGCCTCCAGCGCCGCATCGCCGGTATGCTTTCCGCCATAGGCGGAGCCGGTGTCGGGAACCAGGACGCGGACCTTTTTGGAGGGAAGGTGGAATAGCTGCGCCAGTTCGTCGCGTACGGCGAAGGGACGCTGCGTCCCTGTCCACACGGTCAGCGCGCCATCCTGCCACTCGGCGACCGCGGCCCTCGGCTCCAAAGGCGTGTGCGCGATGTAGGCGACGGTATAGGTCTGCTGCAAGGTCTTGTCCGCGGCGGCGAATCCCTGCTGCAACGAGCCGGAGGAGAATTCCGGCGGTCCTCCCGGGGCGTCGGATTCTTCCGTGGCCGGCTTGCGCACGTCCTGGAAGAGGGTCGCCTCGGAAGTTTGCGCTGGCACGCTCCACTCCGCATGAATCAACTTGAGGGCGCGGCCGGCGGTGAACGAGTCAGGCGCCGTGAGGCCGACAAAATTTCCATCGCGCACCACGGTGACGCCGGGCAACTTCTCTGCCTCACGCGAATCGCAGGATTTCAGGCTGGCGCGAAAACCTGGGGCGCGAAGCACCTTACCGTACAACATGCCGGGACGAACGATATCTGTCGTGTACTGATGTTTGCCGGTGACAAAGGCGCGTGCGTCGACCTTCGGCGTTTCGGTGCCGGCGAATCGCCACTGTGCGGGGGATTCGAGCGTGGGATCGTCGCCGATCACCTGGACCAGCTCTTGCCCTTTGGTCAGCTCGCCGTAGGAAATGGAGCGTTGCGCTTGCCGGTCGCTGATTTTTCCGTCTTGCGCAATGAGCGAAGAACGACTCGTCTTCCAACGCTGGGCCGCCAAGTCGACGAGGTTTTCCCGTGCAGCGGCGGAGACGTTGCGCAGCTGAGGACCCATGGTGGGAGTGGTCCGGCTGCCAAACGTTCCCATGTCATAGGGTGTGAGGAAGGTGTCACCCATGATCAGGTGAATGGAGTCGATCGGAGTGCATAGCTCCTCCGCCACTTGTTGGGTGAGCGAGGTGCGAATGTTTTGCCCCATCTCGACCTTGCCGGTGTAGACAGTGACACTGCCGTCTTCGGCGATGTGCAACCAGGCAGAGATAGCTTGAGGGAGTTGGTCGTCGTCATCGTGGCGGCGGGCGCCGGACTCCTGCGCCACCGCCGTGCTCGCGCACAGCACCACCATGCCGCCGCCGAGCAGCTTGAAAAAGTCGCGGCGTTGCAGTTCGAAGCCATATTTCACGCGGGGAACGGCGTCGTGCTGGCGTTCTTCGCGGAGCAGGTCGAGATTTGTCTGAGATCCCACGGTCAGCCTTTGCCTGCCGATGCCGCCATCCGGACGGCTTCGAAAATACGCGGATGCGTGCCGCAGCGGCAGACGTTTCCTTCCATGAAATCGAGAATCTGCTGATCGCTGGGATGGGGAGTTTTCTGCAAGAGACCGACCGCCGACATGATCATGCCCGAGGTGCAATAGGCGCACTGAAAGGCTTCTACCTTGAGGAACGCTTCCTGCACGGGATGCAGCTCCCCGCCTCGCTCCAGGCCCTCGATGGTAGTGATCTTCTTGCCGAGAACCGCGCCCACAGATGCAAGACAGGAGCGCACCGGCTTGCCCTCCAGCAGCACCGTGCAGGCGCCGCACTGGCCTTCCCCACAGCCATACTTAGAGCCGGTGAGACCCAGGTTTTCACGCAAGACGTAAAGAAGTTTCTGGTTGGAGGGAACATCGATGGCGTGTTCGACTCCATTGACGAGGAGGGTCAAGGGCATGAAAGCCTCGAAGGCTAGAGGATTACGTTACGGCGATTATATCGCCAAATTAGCCGAGTCATCCTGAGCGTAGTAGAACGATTCGCTTTGCGAATCTTTCGACTTCGCCTGATCGCTCACAAAGCAAGCGATCAGTCTCCGCTCAAGACGACGGAGGGTCCAATTCGGGAAGCTTTCCACAGATTGTCGCTGTAATTCGCCTTTTCTTCGCTCTAACATCAGTATATAATTCGCCCTGAGTCGTTCTCGCTTTTCAAAATCAAGGAGCCCTCTAAATGGCCGACGAACGGGGTAAAGCAATTGATCTGGCCTTCGCGCAGATCGAAAAGCAGTTTGGCAAAGGATCGATCATGCGCCTGGGATCGAAGGAAGCCATTGTGCCCATCGCCGTGATTCCGACCGGCGCAATCTCGTTCGACGCCGCACTGGGCGTAGGCGGATTCCCGCGGGGACGCGTGGTAGAGATCTTCGGGCCGGAATCCTCTGGCAAGACCACCATCGCTCTGCAAGTGATCGCAGAGGCGCAGAAGACTGGTGGTATGGCGGCGTTTGTCGATGCCGAGCACGCGCTCGATCCCGGCTACGCCAAGAAGTTAGGCGTGGATGTCGACAATCTGCTGGTCTCGCAGCCCGACTACGGCGAGCAGGCGCTGGAGATTGCGGAAACCCTGGTGCGCTCGAATGCCATCGATGTGCTGGTGGTCGACTCCGTGGCGGCACTGGTGCCCAAGGCTGAACTCGACGGCGAGATGGGCGACAGCCACATGGGGCTGCAGGCGCGGCTGATGTCGCAGGCTTTGCGCAAACTGACCGGAATCGTTTCCAAGTCGCGCACCTGCCTGATTTTCATCAACCAGATTCGGGAGAAGATCGGCGTGATGTTCGGCAATCCGGAAACCACCACCGGCGGTCGGGCGTTGAAATTCTATTCGTCGGTGCGCATCGATATTCGCCGCATCGCCGCCATTAAAGAGGGCGACGTCGTGACCGGCTCGCGCACCAAAATCAAGGTTGTGAAGAATAAAGTCGCAGCCCCGTTCCGCGAAGCTGAATTCGACATCATGTACGGGGAAGGAATTTCGCGCGAAGGCGACCTGCTGGACATCGCTGTCTTGCACAACCTCCTGGAAAAATCCGGTGCCTGGTTCAGTTACAAGGGAGAACGCATCGGCCAGGGCCGCGAAAACGCCCGCCAGTTCCTCAAAGACAATAAAGACACAATGGTCAAACTGGAGGGCGAAGTGCGCAAGCAGCTCGGCTTGACTCCGCCGGCTGCCGCTGCGGCCACCGCCACATCGACGCCCGCTCAGAGCGCGCGGGTAACTACCATGCCTTCGGCGGCCCCGGAGCCCGTCAAGGTTCCGGCAGCACGGCGCTAGGAGCGAGCTCGTCGAGAAGCCGGACGCGCTGTCGCCGTTTCCTCCGCGCGGTTGACCTCGCCTACGCGCTTGCTGACTTCGAACTTCATCTTTCCGGCGCGCTTGTCGGCATCGACCACCACGTGGTCGCCGTGCAACACTTCGCCGTCTAAAATCTTCAGTGCCAGCGGATCCTGAATCAGCTTCTGAATGGCGCGCTTCAGCGGGCGAGCCCCGAAGTTTGGATCGAATCCCTCGTTAAAGAGCAAGTCTTTGGCGGCGTCGGTGAGTTCGATCGAAATCTTGCGATCGGCAAGCAGCCGGCGAACGTCTTCCAGACGCAGCTCGATGATCTTCACCAGCTGCTCTTTGCCGAGCGGCCTGAAGATAATGATGTCATCCACCCGGTTGAGGAACTCCGGCTTGAAGTGTCCATGCAATGCATTCATCACCTGCTTCGAAGCCTCTTCGAATTCCTGCTCGGAGCGCAAGCCTTCCGCTTGCAGGAACGCTGACCCGATGTTCGAGGTCATGATGATGACGGTGTTGCGGAAGTCAACCGTGCGCCCTTTGCCGTCGGTGAGACGGCCGTCATCCATCATTTGCAGCAGCACATTGAAGACGTCGGGGTGCGCCTTTTCGATCTCGTCGAACAGGATCACGGCGTAGGGGCGGCGGCGCACCTGCTCGGTGAGCTGGCCGCCTTCTTCGTAGCCGACATATCCCGGCGGAGCGCCGATCAGCCGCGAAACAGCATGCTTCTCCATGTATTCCGACATGTCGATGCGGATCATCGCATGCTCGTCATCGAAGAGAAATTCTGCCAGGGCTCGCGCCAGTTCGGTTTTGCCGACACCGGTGGGACCCAGAAAAATGAAGGAACCGATCGGGCGCTTGGGATCGCTCAAGCCGGCGCGGGCGCGACGAATGGCATTCGAAACCCGCTCCAGCGCCGCATCCTGGCCGATGACACGCTGGCGCAGGCGATCCTCCATCGTAACCAGCTTCTTGACTTCGCCTTCGAGCATGCGAGAAACGGGAATGCCGGTCCACTTGGAGACGATGCGGGCCACGTCCTCTTCGTCCACTTCTTCCTTGAGCATGCGCTGCTGACCTTTGCTCTCCATCTCCCCCGTGAGTTTTTTTAACTCCTGCTCAGCCTGCGGGATCACGCTGTAACGGATTTCGGCGACCCGCTGCAGGTTCGCATTACGCTCCTCGGCTTGCTCTTCGGTCTTGAGCTGCTCGAGCTTTTCCTTGAGCTCGCGAATCCTGGCGATCAGCTGCTTTTCTTTTTGCCAGCCGGCCTTCAAGGCGGTCGCTTTCTCGCGAATCTCAGCCAATTCCTTGTCGATAGTTTTCAGGCGCTCTTTGGAGTTGGGGTCGTCCTCTTTCTTTAGCGCCTGCTTTTCGATTTCTAACTGCATAGCACGCCGCTGCAACTGATCGATTTCCGTCGGCAAGGAATCGATCTGAATGCGCAGCGAAGCCGCGGCCTCGTCAATCAGGTCAATGGCTTTGTCGGGAAGAAAGCGGTCGGAGATGTAACGATGCGAAAGCGTCGCTGCGGCGACGATAGCCGAATCCTTGATGCGCACGCCGTGGTGCACTTCATAGCGCTCTTTCAGGCCGCGTAAAATAGCGATGGTGTCTTCCACGTTGGGCTCGCCGACGAAGACGATCTGAAAGCGGCGCTCGAGGGCTGCATCTTTCTCGATGTACTTGCGATATTCGTTTAGCGTGGTAGCGCCGATGGCACGCAGTTCCCCGCGAGCCAGAGCGGGCTTCAGCATGTTGGAGGCATCAATGGCGCCTTCGGCGGCACCCGCGCCAACCAGCGTGTGCAGCTCGTCGATAAACAGGATGACTTGTCCGGCGGAGTCTTCGATTTCTTTCAGGACAGCTTTCAGGCGGTCTTCAAATTCCCCGCGATATTTCGCGCCGGCCAGCATCGCGCCCAAGTCGAGCGCAACCACCCGCTTGTTCTTGAGCACCTCGGGAACATCGCCGGAGATGATGCGCTGCGCCAGGCCTTCCACGATGGCAGTCTTGCCCACCCCCGGCTCGCCGATGAGCACGGGATTGTTTTTGGTGCGGCGAGAGAGAACCTGTACCACGCGGCGAATCTCTTCATCGCGGCCAATCACGGGATCGAGCTTGCCACGCCGGGCCTGCTCGGTAAGATCGCGGGCGTAGCGTTCCAGCGCCTGGTATTTGGCTTCGGGATTCTGATCAGTCACTTTCTGCGAGCCACGCACCGACGTCAGCGCCTTCAGGATGGCATCGTACGACGCCCCGTGACGGGCAAGAATTTCCTGCGCGGGATCGCGCTTGAGCTGCGCGGCCGCCAGCAGCAAATGCTCGGTGGAAACGTACTCATCCTTGAAATTGGCGGCTTCCTTGAAGGCGCGTTCCAGCAATTGGTTCGCAGCGGATGACAGGTGCGCCTGCTCCGCGCTGCCGGACACCTTGGGCAGGCGATCGATCTCCTGATAAACGTCGTGCAGGATGGCTTGCGGGCCGATGCCGATTTTCTCGAGAACCGGTGGCACGATGCCCTCTTTGTCCTCGACCAGTGCGGCGAGTATGTGCAGCG
>Ga0335078_10001407_pt1 | contig 36399 bp, 28 predicted proteins | sample Lox_Sample_32_FD_206711 | JGI IMG/M metagenome (GOLD analysis project Ga0335078, IMG submission 206711) | Soil microbial communities from Loxahatchee National Wildlife Refuge, Florida, United States - Lox_Sample_3.2 | ecosystem: Environmental > Terrestrial > Soil > Wetlands | place: USA... | reverse complement strand
GGCGATCATCGAGGCACGGGGGCTGGCGCGAACCTTCAAGAGCCGTAAGCGCACGGTCGAGGCGGTCCGGGGCGTGGACCTGACCGTCCGCGAGGGGGAGATCGTCGGTTTCCTCGGGCCGAACGGGGCGGGCAAGACCACGACCCTGCGCATGCTGACCACCCTGCTCAGGCCCACCGCGGGGTCGGCCACGGTGGCGGGCGCCGACCTGCTGGCGAACCCGCTCGACGTGCGCAAGAAGATCGGCTATGTGCCGCAGGCCATCGGCGAGACGATGGGCGGCACCGACCCGTCCTGCCTGGTCATCGAGGAACTGCTGGACCAGGCCGCGCTGTACCGCATCGGCGTCGGCCCGAAGTCCGAGGCGCGGCAGCGGGCGGAACGGCTGGTCGCGCAGCTTGAGCTGACCGGGCTTGAGCAGCGGCTGGTCAAGACGCTGTCCGGCGGGCAACGGCGGCGGCTGGAGATCGCGCTCGGGCTGGTGCACCGGCCGCCGCTGGTCTTCCTGGATGAGCCGACCACCGGCCTGGACCCGCAGAGCCGCAGCAACCTGTGGGAGCACATCGCCAGCTTGCGGTCCGATCTGGGCACCACGGTCTTCCTCACCACGCATTACCTGGAGGAAGCGGACGTCCTGTGCGACCGGGTGTTCATCATCGACCACGGGGTGATCGCGGCCGAGGGCACGCCCGACGAGCTCAAGCGGCGTATCTCCGGCGACGTGGTGCTGCTGCGGGTGGCCGGCGGGGATCACGGGACCGACACCGCCCGGAAGCTGCTCGCCGACCAGGCCGTGGTCCGCGAGGCCAGCGCGGCCGACGGCGGGCTCAAGCTGACCGTGGAGCACGGCGAGCAGGCGCTGCCCGCGCTGCTCCGGGTGCTCGACGCGGCCGGCGTCACGCTGGAATCGATCAACCTGTCCCGGCCGACCCTGGACGACGTGTTCCTGACCCTGACCGGGCGCTCGCTGCGCGACGCCCCGGTGACCCACGCGGCCGGACCCGTGGCCTCTGGGGTCCCGCCCGACGCGACCGGATCAGCCGCGACAGGCAAGGAGTAGCCGCATGTCCTTCATCCGCGACACGATGCTGGTCTTCCGCCGGCAGGAGCGACTGGCGCTGCGCCAGCCGGCCTGGGTCATCATCGGCCTGACTCAGCCGATCCTGTACCTGGCCCTGTTCGGCCCGCTGCTGAAGGGGCTGCCGGGCGCCTCGCTGGGAGGGGGCGGCAACGCGTACCGCTTCTTCGTCCCCGGCCTGCTGATCCAGCTCGCGCTGTTCGGCTCCACCTTCGTGGGTTTCGCCATCATCTCGGACTGGCGGTCGGGCGTGATCGAGCGGTTCCGGGTCACGCCGGTGAACCGGCTCGCCATCATGGCCGGCCGGGTGCTGCGAGACGTGGTCACGCTGGTCGTGCAGGCGGCGGTGCTCGTGCTGGTCGGGGTGGCGTTCGGGCTGCGGGCGCCGCTGCCCGCGGTGCTGATCGGGTTCGTGTTCATCATGTTCGTCGCCATCGGGCTGGCCTCGGTCTCCTACGCCACCGGCCTGCTGGTCAAGAGCGAGGACGCGTTCGCGCCGCTGATCAATACGATCGTGGTGCCGCTACTGCTGCTGTCCGGGATATTCCTGCCGCTGACGCTGGGCCCGGGCTGGCTGCAGGGCATAGCCAGGATCAGCCCGTTCCGCTACATCATCGACGCCATGCGCGAGGCCTACCTCGGCCACTACTTCAACACGCTCATGGTCGAGGGCATCGCGGTGGCGGTCGGCATGGCCCTCCTCTTCTTGTGGCTGGGCTCCCGCGTGTTCGTACAGGAGAACGCCTGATACCGTCCGCCGCTACCGTGGCCGGAGCCGGGCGCCGGGAACGAAGGCGCGGGGGCTGATCACGTCCAGCTCGCGCAGGCGCGCGCGCAGCAGTCCGGAGTCGACGCTGCCGCCGGCGGCCGTGAGCACATGCCTGGCGCGCTCCCGGGCCAGCTCGTCGAGGACCAGCAGCTCGTCTGCGTGAGCTTGATCCGCGGTTTCCAGGGCTTCGCGGCCGGGCGGGATATACCACAGCTCCAGCTCCTCATGGCGGGCACACAAAGCCCGGGCGAGCGGGTACTGCGCCGGGTGGTAGAGGAGCAGCAGTCGCGGCCGCCCCGGGAACCGCAAACGGCGAGCCTGACGCAAGCTGACCCCGTCGCGCAGCGAACGGGCCCGGCGCACCCGGGGGGGTTCCAGCGCGACGACACGCGGAATCGACAGCAGGTCACGCGCGTGCGCTTCCAGCTCGAGGCCTTCGAGCCTGCCCGGCAGCAGCAGGACTGCCAGCGGTTCGTCAGCGTCAGCCGACGCCCTCACGGCTCTTCGTCTGGCCCTTCGGCTGTGCCACCTGTCCGCGCCGTCACCTGGGATTCTCCCGTGCCCGGCGTCGGCGCCTGCTCGCCCCTGGGCATCAGCTGAGCGGAGCTGAGCGGGCTGAGCGGCGAGCGCGTAGCGGCGGAGACCTCCGCCGCGCTGACGTTGCGCGGATGGTGGCACGCGGCCAGATGCCCGCCCGGGTACTCCGCCAGCGGCGGTTCGACCTCCTTGCAGAGGTCGGTCGCCCACGCACAGCGGGTGTGAAAGCGGCAGCCGGACGGCGGGTTGACCGGGTTGGGCGGCTCCCCGGCGATTACCCGGCGCTCACGCGCCCGGTTCTCCTGCGGGTCCGGAATTGGTATCGCCGACAGCAGGGCCTGGGTGTAGGGATGGATCGGCTTGCGGTACAGCTCCGCGGCGGGTGACAGCTCCATCAGCTTGCCGAGGTACATGACCGCGATCTGGTCCGAGACGTGCCGGACCACCGACAGGTCGTGGGCGATGAACACGTAGGACAGGCCGAGATCGTCCTGCAGGTCGTCCAGCAGGTTGATGACCTGTGCCTGGACCGACACGTCGAGCGCCGAGACCGGCTCGTCGAGCACGATCAGCCTGGGGTTGACGGCCAGCGCCCGCGCCACCCCGATCCGCTGCCGCTGACCGCCGGAGAACTCGTGCGGGAAGCGGTTGACGTGCTCCGGGTTCAGCCCCACGCGGTCGAGCAGCTCGCGCACCCGGGTCCGGGCCTTCTCGCGCTCCACGCCCTGCACGAGCAACGGGGATGCCACGATCTGGCCCACCCGCTTGCGCGGGTTCAGCGACGAACTCGGGTCCTGGAAGACGAGCTGGACCTCGCGGCGGAATGGCCGCAGCGGCCCCCGGCCCAGGTGCGTGATGTCGCGGCCACGGAACCGCAGCGTGCCGCTGGTGGGCTCGAGCAATCGCACCATGCACCGGGCCAGCGTGGTCTTGCCGCAGCCCGATTCTCCCACGATGCCCAGCGTCTGTCCCTCTGCCAGGCTGAGCGAGACGTCGTCCACGGCGTGCACGACACCGACCGTGCGGTCGACGATAACGCCGTACTTGATGGGGAAGTAGAGTTGCAGGTGCTCGGCCTGCAGCAGCAACGGCTGGCTGTCGGCCCGGGGGTCGGACTGGACCTGGCTATCGTCGTTCACTTGATCACGTCCCCCTCGGCGAGCCCGAAGCGCCCGCCGATCTCCCGCATGACACGCTTGTCCGCCAGGTCGAGCCAGCACCGGTCCAGGTGGTCCAGGGACTCGGGGATGCGTGACAGCAGCGGTGGTACCTCGCGGCAGCGATCGAACGCGTGCGGGCAGCGGGGCCGGAAGTGGCAGCCGTCCGGCACCCTGAGCAGTGACGGAGGCTGGCCGGGGATCGCGGGGAGCCGTCTCGGTGGGTCGCGGTCCACCCGCGTGATCGATCCCATGAGTCCCCAGGTGTAGGGGTGCTGCGGGTCGTAGAAGATCTCGTCCACGGTGCCCTGCTCGACCAGTCGCCCGGCGTACATGACGAGGACCCGGTCGGCGATGTCGGCCACCACGCCGAGATCGTGCGTGACGAAGATCACGCCGCTGTCGCTCTCGCTGCTCAGCTGCCCGATCTCCTTCAGGATCTGCGCCTGGACGGTGACGTCGAGCGCGGTCGTGGGCTCGTCGGCGATCAGCACTCCCGGCGACAGCGACAGCGCCATCGCGATCATCACCCGCTGCCGCATCCCGCCGGAGAACTCGTGTGGATAGGCGCGCAGCCGGGCCCGGGCGTGCGGGATTCCGACCCGTTCCATCAGGCCGGCCGCCCGGTCCAGCGCCTCGGCCTTGGAGACCTTCTCATGCGCCCGGATTTGCTCGGCGATCTGGTCCCCGATCCGCATCACCGGGCTGAGCGACGAGATCGGGTCCTGGAAGATCATCGCGATCTCCTTGCCCCGGACGCGCTCCAGGTCCTCCTCGGACGCGGTGATCAGGTCGCCGCCATGCAACCGCGCGGAGCCCGCGAACCGGGCGTTGGGCGAGCGGGTCAGTCCCATCAGCGTCATCACGGTGACCGATTTTCCCGAGCCGGACTCGCCCACGATCGCCACCACCTCGCCGCGGTCGAGGGTAAACGAGACCCCGTCCACGGCGCGCACAAGGCCGTCTTCGGTCGCGAACGAGACCTGAAGGTCCTGCACGTTCAGCAGCGGCTCAGTCATCGGCAGTCATCTCCACAAGTCCCTGGCCACTAGGCAGTGAGCCTTACCCGGGGGTCGAGCAGCGCGTACACGATGTCGGAGATCGCGCTGAACAGCACCACGAAGAAGGCGGTGAACATCGCGCCCACCAGGATCGGCGGCACGTCCAGGTTCCCGATCGCCTGCGCCTCGTACTGCCCTATTCCGGGGAGGTTGAACACGGTCTCGGTGACCAGCGCGGCGCCGCCAAGCAGCACGGCGAAGTCCAGCCCGAACATCGTGACGATCGGCATCAGCGAGTTCCGCAGCACATGGCGGTTGAATACCTGCCGCCGCGTCAGGCCCTTGGCCCGGGCCGTGCGCACGAAGTCCTCGTTGACCATGTCGAGCAGGTTGGAACGCAGCACGCGGGAGTAGAAGCCGATCGACAGGATCGCGATCGAGATCCAGGGCAGGAACAGGTGATAGGCCCACTGTGCGGGATTGTCCGGCAACGGAACGTAGCCGGTATTGGGGAACCAGGGCAGCTTGAACGCGAACAAGTACAGCAGGACCGCGGCGAGCAAGAACACCGGGATCGATACGCCCAGGATCGCCGCCACCATCAGGCCGCGGTCCGCCAGGCCGCCGACGCGCACCGCGCTTATCGAGCCCAGCACCACCGCACCCGCCAGCCAGATCAGCGCCGCCGGGACTACCAGCGAGACCGTCACCGGGAACCGCTGAGCGAACTGGCTGTCGACGTTGAGGTTGTCGTTGTAGTCGATGACCTGGCCGGTGAAGATCAGCTTCATCGTGTTGGCGTACTGGACGTAGACGGGCTTGTCGAATCCGAACTTGTGGCTGACCTCGGCCACCGTGGTGGCCGTAGCGTTGCGGCCGGCTATCGCCCGGGCCGGATTGTAGCTGGGGATGACCTCGAAGATCGCGAACACGACGATCGACACGGCGAACAGCAGCAAGATCGCCGAGGCCATGCGCCGGACGATGAACCTGGCCATCAGGTCCTCACCCTCACCTGGGCGCGGGGGTCGAGCGCGTCCCGGATGCCGTCGCCGACGACGTTGATGCTGAGCACGGCTAGCACCAGCATGGCCCCCGGGACCAGGCAGAATGTCGGAGTGGTCTGGATATAGGAAAGCCCGTCGGAGATCAGCGTCCCCCACGACGCGTTCGGCGCCTGCACTCCCGCTCCCAGGAACGACAAGTAGGCCTCCAGCAAGATCGCGTACGCCAGCATCATCGGCACGAACACGGTGATCATCGAGGCGAGGTTGGGCAGGATCTCGGAGAGCATGATCCGCCAGGAGCCCATCCCCTGCACCCGGGCCGCTTCGACGAAATCCATCTCGCGTAGCCGCAGCACCTCGCCGCGGATCGGCTTGCCCAGGTAGGGGATGAACACCACGCCGATGATGATCGCAGGGATATAGAGCGAGTTGCCCTTGACCGGGCCGATGCCGCCCAGCGCCAGCGCGGTACCGAGCGCCACGCCGAGGATCACCACGGGGAAGGACCAGATCAGCTCCATCAGCGGCCGCAGGATCATGTCCGCGACGCCACGGAAGTAGCCGGTCAGCAGGCCGGCCAGGGTGCCGAACGCGATGATGATCACGGTCGCGATGCCGCCGATCAGCAGCGAGGTACGCCCGCCGTAGAGCAGGCGCACGGCCAGATCACGGCCGTTGGAGTCCGCGCCGAAGAAGTAGCGGCTGCTGAACGTGGGACCGATCGGCACCCCGTCCGGGGACACCACGTCCGTGGTCTTCCCGCCGATGTTGATCGTGCCGGTGACGTTGTTGGTGTTGGGGCCGATGTGGGCGATGTGAGATGCGTAGAACGGCGCCAGCAGGCACGCCACCACGATCAGCAGGAACAAGACAAGAAAGGCCTGCGCCACGTAGTTGCGCCGCAGCCGGCGTGCCGCCAGCTTCCAGGGCCCGATGGCCGGAGGGTGATGGCCCTCGGCCCACGGGTCCGCGACCCGCTCTCCTGGGGTGATCACGATGCCCGTGGTGCCGCCCGGTGATGTTCCGGCTACGACCTCGGCCTGCGGATGGCCTGTGTCGGACAAGGGATCTGGAATCATCGGGTCCTCCGTTGAGCCGGGCCCGGGGCCGGGAGAGCGTGTTCTCCCGGCCCCGGCGCCGCTACTTGAGCTGCAGGCTCGTCATGTCGGTCTGGTACTCAACCGACATCACGCCGGCGCCGAAGTTCAGCCGGTTGGAGTAGAACTTCGGGAATTCAAAGTGGCCGAATGCCGCGTAGTACGCCTTGCTGATTGCGTAGTTGTCAAGCGCGGACCACTGGCTGGCGACGGTCTTGGGGTTGGACTGGTACAGCGTGTTGAGAGTCGAATCGTAGTGCGCGTCCTTTACGTACCCGTAGTTCAGCGATGAACCCGCGTTGCTGGCGAACAGCTGCATGAAGTCCCACGGGTGGGGGAAGTCCTGCACCCAGTCGCCCCAGCCGACCTGCGGCTTCAGCGTCGGGGCTCCGATGGTGGTGAAGTACACGCCGGAGTTGACGACCTTCTCGGTCGCCTTGAACCCAAGCGAGTTCAGCACGCCCGTGAAGTAGTCCAGCCACTGCCTGCGCGGGGACCGGTCCTCGCCGTACACCGTCACCGGCTGGCCGATCATGCCCGACTGCTGCATCAACTGCTTGGCCTTCGTCATATTCGGCGGCCCGGTCGGGCTGTGGTAGGGGCAGGTCGACGGGGGCGAGGTGCCGTCGATGCCGGGCGGGATCAGGTGGCAGTCCTCGGTCAGGAAGCCGCTGGCCAGCCGGGACAGCGCGCGGTCGTCGATCGCCGCCAGGACCGCCTGACGGGCGTAGATGTTGTTGAACGGCTTCTGGTTGACCCCGAACCAGAAGTAGTACGTCGAGTTGGTCGGGAGCGGCTGGTACCGGTCGCTCGCCTGCGACTTGACCTGCTGCAGGATGGAGGCCGGCAGGGTGTCGCCGGGGTCGAACACGTCGGCCTGGTTGTTGAGCACCTGCTCGGCGTTCGCCAGCACGTTGGAGTTGACCTTGAAGACGATCTTGTCGGCGTGCCCGCGCGGCAGGCCGGGCACGTCGAACTTCGAGTTCTTGACCAGGGTGTAGCTCTGGCCAGCGGTGATCGGGCCCCACTTGTACGGGCCGTCGCCGATGGTGCCCGTGCCGGCCAGGTTCTTCATCGGCGTGCTCTGCGGTACCGGCGCGGTGCCCGCCAGCGCGAAGATGTCAACGATCGGGGCGAACGGTGCCACCAGGTTGACGGTTATCTTGCCGGTGGCGTCGTCGGTGACCATCCCCGAGATCGTCTTGGCCTTGCCGTCGGCGTACGCGGTCCCGCCCTCGATGTAGGCGCTCACGAACGAGGCGGCCTGCCACGGGATCTTGATGTCCCGCTCCAGCGCGTAGGTGACGTCGCTGGCCTTGATCGCCTGCCCGTTGGAGTAGTGCAGGCCGGAGCGCAGCTGGAAGGTGTAGGTCTTGCCGCCGTTGGACACCGTGGGCAGGCTCTGGGCCAGCGCCGGCAGGATCTGCGTTCCGCCGACTCCCTGCACGCCGCGCTTGAACGTCAGCAGCGGGGTGTTCACGACCGAGTAGAGCTCGGTGCCCTGGGTCGTGAAATCCAGCCCCTGGTCGGCGGACAGCGGCGGGGTTCCCGAGGCGATCGTGATCGTGCCGCCGCTCGTACCCGCACCCGTGCTCGCCGGGCTGGCGCCCGACGACGAACCCGAGCTACTGCAGGCACCGAGCACCAGCACGACCGCGCCGGTTAGCAGCGATCCCGCCAGGGGCTTGACATGTCTCTTCATGGGCCTCCTCCATCGCCTTCAGCGGCTTCAGCGGATGAGCATCGTGGCACGAGATCGTATCGCGACACGAATCTCGCCCAGTCGGCAGCGGGCGCCTTGCCTGAGCTGCGCACCGCGACCAGGCCTACCCATCCACATTAGCCTTAGCCTTTGTCCCCCCGTCTGCCGGAGGGAACGCCCTTCGATGGCTGGGCCCGGCACGGCCGGCGCAGGCTCCGGAACCCCGGGGCCGGTCGCGACGTAAACCGGGACAGCCATCGTCGAACCAATCTGTCGATCGGGCAGAAGCATCCGGGCACGGCTGATCCCCGAGCGCTCGGATTACCACGTGGACGCCTCAGCCGGTGTATGTAGTAGTGAGGTTGCGCTATTTCCCACGCAGGTACCAGACCCGCGCCGCACTCGTAGCTTGATCGTGACTAAAGTCGCGCCAATTCGTCATAGCGTGGTACGCCCGAGTCCTCTGATGACCAAGTTGCCTCTAGCGCCTGACGCTACAGGCGTGACTGAAGTGCCTTTTTGTCAGCTTTGCCCGTAATGGTACACCAAATCATCTCGCCGACAGCCAGGACAGGAGAAACTTTGACTCAGGTGATGCCGTGGCGGCGCAAGATATCCGCGACATCTCCGAGATCGTCGTCATCATCGTCGGCCTTCCGGGCCTTGCGGCCCTTGGCCGGGAGCTTGGCCGCGACGGTGTCAGCCTGGCGGGTGGCAACCGGGCGGGTGGCCAGCTGCCCGCGGCCCGCGGGATCCTGGCTCAGCGCCCGGGTGCCGGCTGTCCCGGACTCGGCGGCTTGCTTGTCCTCGCCCCGGCCGACTCCGCGCCTGCGCAGCGGGCCGGATACCACGAACAGCACCACGGCCAGACCGGCCAGCGCGATCCCCGACCATACCCGCGGCGAGAACGCGAAGCCCTTGGCGAAGTCCCCGATCGCGACGCCCATCTTCCAGAACATCTCGATCGAGCCGGTCAGGTAAGCAGCGATCGGCAGCAGCGACCAGGCAGCCCAGCGCAGGCCGACACCGATGCCGCGCCGCCTCATCGCGAGGTAGCTCAGCACCAGGCCGAGGCCTGTCAGCCCGCCGCACAGCGGCAGCCAGGCGATCTTGTCGTAGGTGGACACGCGCACCTCCCCGTGGCTCTTGTCCGAGTCTAGGTCGTATCCGGCGCGGCGGGCGCTGGGGCTAACCCCCGAACGGGTCCGGGGGATCGGCCCCCCGCGGAACCGGCACTAGTCAGGGAACCACGATGCGCCGCACTGTACCGCGGGACCGGTGTGCTAGACCAGGGAGTGGGACTATCAGGGGGATGTCGGCCCGGATGATGTGATGTGGTGCTCGTGGTCTGGAGAGGAGTACGAGGTAGCAGCGGGGTCGTTCGCGGGCTCGCCGTCCTGGCGGGGTGCGCGCTGCTCGCAGGCTGTGGAGGGTCGGCCACCCCGGCCCCCCGCGCCCACGCATCCTCCACCACCCGCGCCCGCGCATCGGGCGAGCCCTTGGCCGGGAGGGTCTGCGGCGGCGCCCGTCAGGCCGCGGCCAAGGCACTTGGTTCGCCCCTGACGGCGCGTATCGTCAGCCCGGCGGCCGCCAGCCTGCAGTGCGTGCTCACCGGCAAGCAGGTTCAGCTGACCATCGGCTCACAGGCCGGGTCGCGCGCCTACACCGAGTTCGACACCGAGACCTCCCACCAGGAGCAGGTGTACGGAAACGGGGGGGTTCACGATCCGGAGCAGTTCCCGACACCAATTACCGTCCCCGGCTCGGTCGTGGCGGTCTGGATCCCCGCCCAGATGCTGCTCGTCGCCACCAACGCGACGCCGACCACCGGCGGCGCCTACGTCACGGTGGCCGTGAAGGGACGCGCCGCGCCCGCCAAGGCCGCGCTCCGCGTCGCCACCGCCGCCGCCCGCGCGACATTCGCCGCGCATCCGAACGGGCCGTCGTGATCCGGGCCGCCGCCGCGCTGGCCGTAACCCTGTGCGTGGCCTCGTAGACGAGGTGCGCGGGGAGATGCCGTCCGGGGTAACGTGCAGGTCGAGCAGGGAGCGGACCACGGTACGGCCCGGCGCGGGCTCGATCGGGACGAGCGAGGGAACCGCGATGACCTGGCATCCGGCGGCTTCGGCGGAAGCCACGCCGTTCGGCGAATCCTCGAGCGCGATGCCGCCGGCCGGGTCGGCGCCGAGCAGCTTGGCCGCGAGCAGGTAGGGCTCCGGGTCGGGCTTGGTCGCGCCGACGTCGTCCGCGCACACCAGCGCGTCGAAGCCCAGCCCGGTACTGGCCAGCACCACGTCCATGAACCGCCGCTCGGACGAGGTCACCAGCGCGTGCGGCAGGCCGGCTGCCGCCACCTCGGCCAGCAGTTCGCGGGCGCCCGGCCGGACCGGAACGCCGTGGTCGCGGACCAGCCCGGCGATTCCGGACATGAGCCACTCGGCGATCTGCCCGGGCGAGGCGGGCCGCCTCGCCTTGCCCAGCAGGTAGCGCACCGTGCGGTTCAGGCTGCCGCCCAGCAGCTGAACCTGGTCGGCGGGGGTCCAGTCCGCGCCGAGCCTGGCCATCACGGCCGTCTCCGCCTCGAGCCAGAGCGGCTCGGAGTCGACGAGCAGCCCGTCCATGTCGAACATCACTACGGTTCGGGTGTTGTCTCGGTAGGTCATCAGACGCTGAAGTACTTCGCCTCGGGGTGGTGGACGACGATCGCGTCGGTCGATTGCTCGGGGTGCAACTGCATCTCTTCGGACAGCTCGACGCCGATCCTGGAAGGCTCGAGGAGCCGGACCATCTTGGCCCGGTCGGCCAGGTCCGGGCAGGCGGGATAGCCGATTGAATAGCGCGCGCCCCGGTAGCCGACCCGGAAGAAGCCGTCCAGGTCCTCGGGATCGGCGTCGGCGATGCCGAGCTCGCGCCGGACCCGCGCGTGCCAGTACTCGGCCAGCGCCTCGGTCAGCTGGACGGACAGACCGTGCAGCTCGAGGTACTCGCGGTAGGCGTTCTTGGCGAACAGCTCGCCGGCGGCCAGGGAAACCCGCGTTCCCATGGTGGCGAGCTGGAAGGCGATCACGTCAGTCTGACCGCTGTCCCGCGGCTTGAAGAAGTCGGCCAGGCACAGCCGCCGGTCCCGGCGCTGCCGTGGGAAGCTGAACCGCTCGGCCTCGGCCTTCCCGTCGGGTCCAAGCACGATCAGGTCGTTGCCTGAGCTCACGCACCGGAAGTACCCGTAGACCACGGCCGCCTCGAGGAGCCCTTCGGTCTGCATCCGTTCCAGCCACATGCGCAGCCGCGGGCGGCCCTCGGTCTCCACCAGCTCCTCGTAGGAGGGGCCGGCCCCGCCGCGGGCGGGCTTGAGGCCCCACTGGCCCATGAACAGCGCGCGCTCGTCCAGGTAGGCGGCGTAGTCGGCCAGCGGGATCCCCTTGATCACCTCGGTGCCGAGGAAGGGCGCTTCGGGAACCGGCCCGTCGGTACTGATATCCGAACGGGCCTGGTTCTCCGCTTCGGTCCGGTCATCCGCTCCGGCGGCCGGCCGGGCCCGGACCTTGCGAGTGCGCAGTTCCGGCAGCCTGGCTCCGGGCTCACCGCGCTTGACCGCCATCATCGCGTCCATCAGCCGCAGCCCCTCGAACGCGTCCCTGGCGTACCTGACCTGGCCGTCGAACAGCGCGGCTAGGTCCTGCTCCACGTAGGCCCGGGTGAGCGCGGCACCGCCGAGCAGCACCGGCCAGCGCCCGGCCATGCCCCGCGAGTTCAACTCGGCCAGGTTGTCGCGCATCACCACGGTCGACTTGACCAGCAGGCCGGACATTCCGATGACATCAGCGTCGTTGTCCTCGGCCGCCGTCAGGATGGCCGAGATGGGCTGCTTGATGCCGATGTTCACGACGTCGTAGCCATTGTTGGACAAGATGATGTCGACCAGGTTCTTGCCGATGTCGTGCACGTCGCCCTTGACCGTGGCGAGCACGATCTTGCCCTTGCCCTCCTCGCCGCTTTGCTCCATGTGCGGCTCGAGGTAGGCCACCGACGCCTTCATCACCTCGGCGGAGGTCAGCACGAATGGCAACTGCATCTGCCCCGAGCCGAACAGCTCGCCGACCGTCTTCATGCCGTCCAGCAGCACGTCGTTGACGATCTCCAGGGCGGGCCGCTGGGCCAGCGCCGCGTCCAGGTCGGCCTCGAGCCCGGTCCGCTCGCCGTCGATGATCCGCCGCTTCAGCCGCTCCCACAATGGCAGTCCGGCCAGTTCGGCGGCACGGCTCGCCTTGAGCTCGGCCGCGTCCACCCCTTCGAACAGCTCGAGCAGCCGGGCCAGCGGATCGTAGCCCTCCCGGCGCCGGTCGTACACGAGGTCGAGCGCCACCTGCCGCTGCTCATCGGGTATCCGGGCGATCGGCATGATCCGCGCCGCGTGCACGATCGCGGAGTCGAGCCCGGCGCGGACGCACTCGGCCAGGAAGACGGAGTTCAGCACGGCCCGGGCCGCGGGCTTGAGCCCGAACGACACGTTCGAGACGCCTAGCGTCGTCTGCACGTCCGGGTAGCGGCGCTTCAGCTCGGCGATCGCCTCGATGGTCTCGATCCCGTCGCGCCTGGTCTCCTCCTGCCCGGTGGCGATGGGGAACGTCAAGGTGTCGACGATGATGTCCTCGACCCGCATGCCCCAGTTCCGGGTCAGGTCGCCGATCAGCCGTTCGGCGACGGCGACCTTCCATTCGGCGGTCCGCGCCTGGCCGCGCTCGTCGATGGTGAGCGCGATCACGGCGGCGCCGTGCTCGCGCACGAGCGGCATGACCCGGGCGATGCGCGAGTCGGGCCCGTCGCCATCCTCGTAGTTGACCGAGTTGATGACCGCGCGGCCACCGGTCAGCTCGAGCCCGGCCTCGACCACCGCGGCCTCGGTCGAGTCGAGGACCAGCGGCAAGGTGGCGGCGGTGGCGAACCGGGCCACGATCTCGCGCATGTCCGCGACGCCGTCCCGGCCCACGTAGTCCACGCACACGTCGAGCAGGTGCGCGCCGTCCCTGGTCTGCGCGCGCGCGATCCCGACGCAGTCCTCGTACCTGCCTTCGAGCATGGCCTCGCGGAACGCCTTGGACCCGTTGGCGTTGGTCCGCTCACCGATGGTCAGGAACGCGGTGTCCTGCCGGAACGGCACGTGCTGGTAGAGCGACGCCACGCCGGGCTCGCGACGCGGCCTGCGCGCGGCGACCGGGCGGTCCGCGACCCGGGCCGCCAGCACGGCGATGTGCTCGGGGGTGGTGCCACAGCACCCGCCCACCAAGGACAGGCCGAACTCCCTGGTGAACCTGTCGTGCGCATCCGCGAGCTGCGCCGGGGTCAGCGGGTAACTCGCACCGTCCGAGGTGAGGACGGGCAGGCCGGCGTTCGGCTCGCAGGAGATCGGAATGCGGGCGTGCGCGGCCAGGTAGCGCAGGTGCTCGCTCATCTCGCCGGGACCGGTGGCGCAGTTCAGCCCGAGCATGTCGATGCCGAGCGGCTCCAGCGCGGTGAGCGCCGCGCCGATCTCGGTGCCGAGCAGCATCGTCCCGGTCGTCTCGATCGTGACCTGGGCGATGATCAGGGCGTCCGACGCCAGCTCGGCTACCGCCCGCCGCGCCCCGACGATGGCCGCCTTGGCCTGGAGCAGATCCTGGCAGGTCTCGATGATCAGCGCGTCGGCGCCACCGCGCAGCAGGGCCTCGGCGTTGACCTGATAGGTGTCGCGCAGCTCGCGGAAGGTGGTGTGGCCGAGCGTGGGCAGCTTGGTACCCGGCCCCATCGAGCCCAGCACCCAGCGAGGGCGGTCCGGGGTGGCCCAGCGGTCGGCGGCCGCGCGGGCGAGCCTGGCGGACGCCTCGGACAGCTCCGCGATCCGGTCGGCGATCTCGTATTCACCGAGATTGCCCAGGTTGGCGCCGAACGAGTTGGTGGTGACGCAATCCGCGCCCGCTTCCAGGTAAGCCTCGTGAACCGCGGTCACGATATCGGGCCGCGTGACGTTCAGGATCTCGTTGCAGCCCTCGTAGCTCTCGAAGTCGTCAACGGTGGCGTCGCTGGCCTGGAGCATTGTGCCCATGGCCCCGTCGGCCACCACGACTCGCTCGGCCAGGGCGGTTCGTAGCGTGCTCATTGCCCCCCAATCATAGGCAAGTCATTCTAGGCGTCTCCCGGGAACTTTCCGTAGCCTTCGGCTGACACGCCGCCCGGTAACCCGATAAGCGAGGCTGACCACGTAGGCTGTAACGGACAGCCCGAGCGTCGGCGTGGGAGGTGGCGAGCTATCGAGTTCAACGACATCGGCGAACTCACATCGCCGGTCGCCATTGCCGGATTCGAGGGCTGGAACGACGCGGGCGAGGCGGCGAGCGGGGTGGTCAACCACCTGGGTATCGCCTGGCAGGCGACTCCCATCGGCGCCATCGATCCCGAGGATTTCTACGACTTCCAGGTCAACCGGCCAGTGGTCGAGATCGAAGGCGGGCAGACCCAGCGGCTGATCTGGCCGACGACCAGGATCTCCGTCGCCCGCGCCCAGCCGGCCGACGAATCCGTGCCCCCCACCGGGCTGTCCCGCGACGTGGTCCTGGTACACGGCATCGAGCCGAACATGCGCTGGCGGGCGTTCAGCGAGGAGCTGGTGCAGGGCCTGGAGAGCCTCGGCGTCAAGATGATCATTCTGCTCGGCGCGCTGCTCGCGGACGCGCCGCACACCCGCCCGGTGCCGGTTTCCATAGGCTCGTCGGACGCCAGGCTCGGCACCGAGATCGGCGTGGGCCTATCCGACTACAAGGGTCCCACCGGGATCGTCGGGGTGCTGCAGCACACCTGCACTCAGGCGGGGATCCCGACACTGTCGCTGTGGGCCCAGGTACCGCACTACGTGGCGCAGCCGCCGAGCCCGAAGGCCACGCTGGCGCTGCTGCGCGGTGTGGAGGACATCCTGGACGTACCGCTGCCGCTGGCCGACCTGCCCGAGGAGGCGCGCGCCTGGGAGCGCGGCGTGGACGAGCTCGCCCAGCAGGATTCCGAGGTCGCCGACTACGTGCGCACCCTGGAAGAGGCCAAGGACGCGATGGACCTGCCCGAAGCGAGCGGCGACGCGATCGCCCGCGAGTTCGAACGCTACTTCAGGCGTCACGGGGGCGCCGGGGAGTCTGCGGGCCCGGGCGGCATCTGACGGATAGCCGCCCGGATCGTCCGGCGGCTGATCCGCTCGCTCAACCCGGCAGGTGCGGACGACAGCGTCGGCCTCCTCCTGAGTACTGGTCATGTGATGGCGCTGCTCATCGCCCGCTCCGGACGGCCCCTATGCCCTGTTCATCGCTTTTGTCCGATACGCCCGCAGATTATGGTGGTGGATTCGGGCTATGCGGTCGATCCGGGGTACTGGGATACACCCGATCAACCACGAAGCCCCGATCCACCACGCTAAACGGAGGATCCCTTCGGGCAGGCGGTCCGCTAGACCGGGGGCCAGGGGACGGCGGGCCAGTCGGCTGGGGGGTAGGGGTGCACGCGGTGCTTGAGCAGCGTCTCGACCCTGATCTTGGTGGCGGCGATCTCGTCCGCGCTCAGCAGCGAAGACAGCTCGGCTTCCAGGCCGACGTCGTTGAGCTGGGCGTTCAGCCGATGCAGGGCCTCTAGCGAGCGCCTCGGCAAGGTCTTGCCCCGCCACTGCCACAGCACGGTGCGCAGCTTATAGTCCTCGGCAAAGCACACCCCGTGGTCACAGCCGTACAGATGCCCGTCGGCGACCGGCAGCAGATGACCGATCTTGCGGTCGGCGTTGTTCACCACCGCGTCGAACACGGCCATGTCCCGCAGGCCCGCGTGGTCGGTGCGGCGGGACAGCCCGATCAGGTCTATGTCGGTGTCGTGGTCGATCCACAGCTGGCACATGCCCGGGCCGAACGGTCCGTCCCGCATGACCGTCGGCGGGACCACATCCCAGCCGGCCGCGCGCGACACCGCATAGGCCGCGACCTCCCGCCCGGCCAGCGTGCCCATCGGGAAATCCCACAGCGGCCGCTCCCCCGCGATCGGCTTGTAGACGCAGTGTATTTCCGGGGGGACTGTGTTATCCGGGGGGACGATCCCCCCCAGACCCCCCCTGATCCTGGGGGGGCTACCCGCCCCCCCAGACCCCCCTGGGCCCCCCTTTCGGGGGGGGCTGGCTGGCCCGGAGGGACGGATCGTGCAGTACAGCGTCGCGTTGGACGCGTCCACCAGCCGTCCCTCGATCTCCAGCGTCCCGCTCGCGAGCAGGTCGAGAGTGGCCTGCTGGCCGTCCTCATCGTCGGGCGCGGACCGTTTCGGCTCAAGCATGGCTGGCGCGGTGACCGTTCTGCCGCGGGCAGATGTGCCCCTCGGTGTCCAGCGGCAGCCCGCACAGTGGGCATGGCGGCCGGCCTGCCGACACGATCTTGGCCGCGCGCTGGGCGAAGGCGCGGGCGGCGCCCGGCGTGATCCGGACCCGCAGCACCCCGGGTCCGTCAGCGGGCAGATCCTCGGCTAGCGGCTCTACCGGCTCGTCTGATTCCTCCTGCGCCTCGATGACCACCATGCCGCCATCTCCGTCCCAGGCCAGGGCGATGGCGCCCACGCGGAAGTCCTCCAGCAGCGGAAGATCGAGGGGCGCGTCGTCCTGCAGCGCGGCGGGAGCGGTGGCGGGTACCTCCGGCGATCCGCCGGTGCGCCTGAGCACCTCGTCGAGGAGCTCGTCGATGCGTTCGGCCAGCAGGCTGACCTGAAACTTCTCCAGGACGACGCTGGTCACGCGGCCGCTCGAGGTCGCCTGCAGGTAGAAAATCCGCTCTCCGGGCTGGCCCACCGCGCCGGCCACGAACCTTTCCGGCGGGTCATAGAAATACACCGGCATAGTCCTATCCTCGCGTGTCCGCCGGCGGCTGGCCACTCGTCGCAGCTGCGCCCGCCGGGATGCTGCTGGCACCGTTCACCATGGCGGTGTCCATTTCCGGCCGCCCGTTCGCCGGCTCGGCGGCATCGGCCCCGCCCGAGCCACCGCCGACCGCCGCATCACTGTGCGCCACGCCGCGGACGTGCCCGTCCGCACGTGGCATGAGGTCGTCCACCCCACCCCCTCTGTCGTTCATCCGGACCAGGAAGGGCCGCAACGGCGTGTACCTGATCACGGTCAGCGAGCAGGGATCGGCCTGGATCCGCTGGCACTGGTCAAGGTGCAATCCCAGGCTATCGGCGACAATGGCCTTGATGACATCTCCGTGCGAGCAAATGAGATAGGTAGCGTCTTTTCCGAGCCTGGCATTCCAGTGCCTGACCGCGGCCACCGCCCGGTGCTGCATGTCCGGCATGGACTCTCCGTCCGGCCCGGGGAACGTCACCGCGCTCGGGTGGGCTTGCACCACGCGCCAGAGCTGCTCGCGCGCCAGCTTCTTCAGCGGCTGGCCGGTCCACTCCCCGTAGTGACACTCCCCGACCCGATCCTCGGTGATTACCTGCTGGCCGTCCCTGGTCGCCGCGATCGCCGCCGCGGTCTGCTGGCAGCGTTCCAGCGGGCTGCTGACGATGGCGGCAAGCGGAAGCGGGGCCAGCCTGGCCGCCAGGGCCGTCGCCTGAGCCCGACCGCGATCGTCGAGCGGGATGCCGGGCGTCCACCCGGTCAGCACGTGACCGGTCGTCGCGGTGAGCCCGTGCCGGACCAGAAGAACCGTTGTCACGCTTCCCGACTCTAGCCGGTTCCGCGTCCTTTACCCTTAGCGCCCCGAATCGGCCAGGCCTGGTCCCGCTGCCTCATCCTGGCCGGCGGGCGTGGGCGCCGCGGGCTGGTCGTCCCTGATGATGAACGCCGTCGAGCCGAACTCGACCCGGTCGCCCGCGCGCACCTGGACGGGCTCGCGGACCAGCCAGCCGTTCAGCCTGGTGCCGTTGTGGGATCCCAGGTCGCTGAGCACCCAGCCGTCCTCACGCCGGACCAGCAGCGCGTGCATCCGGGATACGGACAGGTCGGTCAGGCACAGGTCGCAGTCCCGGGTCCGGCCGATCGTGAACCTGACCCCGTTGCCGGGCGGGAACACCAGCGGCGCCAGGCCGGCGAGCGGCGGCGCCGGCGGACTCTGCCAGGCATGCGGTGACGGAGGGATCCGCAGGGGCGCCTGTTCGTACGAGGACCCGGCGGCCGGCTGAGTCCGCAGCAGGGCCCGGATCCTGGCCATCAGCTTCCTGGCGCCAGGCCGACGCGGTGGCAGGTCGGTGAACAGGCCGGCCAGCTGGCCGCGGTGCCGCGCGTCCAGCGCGCTCTGCATGCGGTACATGAAGGTCTCGTGGGATAGCCGACCCTCGACGAACTCGTTCCTGAGCTCGCCGACCGCATGATCCCGCTCCGCGTCGGAGGCGCGGAGCGATTCGGGCGTAGTGGGCGTGTCCGCCGTCGACCCTCCCATGAATGGAGTATCGGCACCATCGGGCCTGAGGGCAAGAGGACGCCCCGGAGCGGAGCTATCGGGCAGTCAGATGGTGGGTCAGTACAAGCGGACGCGCGGGTCGAGCACCGCGTAGAGCAGGTCGACCACCAGGTTCGCGACGACGACGAAGGTCGCGGCCAGGATCGTGATGCCCAAGATGACGGGCAGGTCCTGCAGCTGGATCGCCTGGATGACGGTCCAGCCAAGTCCGGGCACGCCGAACAGGGTCTCGACGATGATGACCCCGCCGAGCGAGGTGCCGATGTCGAGGCCGGCCAGGGTGACCACCGGGGTGAGCGCGGCCCGCAGGGCGTGCCGCGTGATCACGCGGTTTTCCGTCATGCCCTTGGACCGGGCGGTCCTGACGTAGTCCTCGCCCAGTACCTCCAGCATCGACGCGCGGGTCAGCCGGGTGTAGGAGGCCGCCAGCACCAGGGCGAGGGTGAGCCAGGGCAGGATGAGGTACTGGGCCCACTGGGCCGGGTTCGTGGTAAAGGGTACAAACCCGTGGAACGGGAAGAACGTGGTGATCGGGCTGAGCTTGTAGGCGAATATCCAGATCAGCCCCAGGCCGAGGACGAACGTCGGCATGGAGTAGAAGAACAGCGCTGACGCGGTGAAACTCCGGTCCATCAGGGACCGGGACCGCACCGCGGAGATGACCCCGGTGAACACGCCGTAGGTGATCCAGATAATGGCGGCCCCGAGAACCAGGGAAATGGTGGCCGGGGCGGCTGCGGCGATCACCGAGCCAACCGACTGGCCCTTGTAGTAGTCGTAGCCGAAGTCTCCGTGCAGCAGGTTCCACGCCCAGTGGCTGTACTGCAGGTAGATCGGCTGGTCGAGATGCAGTTCGTGCTTGATCTGCGCGATCCGGGCGGCGGTGCCGAGCCTGCCCGCGAATTGCCGCGCCACCTGATTCGGCCCCGGGCCGATGAAGTAAATCCCGAACACGACGATGGATGAGAAGAACAGTACCAGGATGGACTGGCCGATCCGGCGCACCAGAAAGCGGGTCACGACGTCTCCTAGACGTAAATTCCGGCGCCGCGCGGGTCCAGTGCGTCGCGGACGCTGTCACCGAAAATGTTGAAGGCCAGCGTGGTGGTCAGCAGGGCCACCGAGGGGAAGAGCAGGAACCACCAGTACCCGTACTGGAAGAACCCGGACGCGTCGCTGATCATCGAACCCCAGTCGGCCGTGGGCGGCGGCACGCCCACGCCGAGGAACGACAGCGAAGCCTCGAACACGATCGCGGCCGGGATCAGCAGCGTGGCGTACACGATGACCTGGGCCATCACGTTCGGCAGCAGGTCGACGAACATGATCCGCCACGGGCGGGCGCCCAGCGCCCGGGCCGCCTCGATGAACTCCCGGCTCTTGATCGAGATCACCTGCCCCCGGACGATGCGGGCCAGGTAGGTGAAGCTGAGCACGCCGACAATGATGATGACCAGCCAGAGGCTCGCATGCCAGATATACGCGATGGAGATGGCGAGGATCAGGACCGGGATCGACAGCATCACGTCGATGAGCCGCGCGATAACGGTGTCGACGAGACCGCCGATGAAGCCCGCGGCCAGGCCCAGCACCACGCCGAGGGCGACGCTGATCCCGGTGGCGAGCACGCCCACGATCAGGGAGATCCGGGCGCCGTAGAGGATCCTGATGAAAAGGTCGCGTCCGTTGTTGTCCGTGCCGAGCCAGAACGTGCCGCTCGGCGGCACGGGACCGCCGTTGGCGTTCTCACCGATATCGATGAACTGCTGGTTAGGGCCGTGACCGACGATCTTCGCGAATACCGGGGCCAGGAGGGCTAGTAGCACGATGACCAGGATCGTCGCGAGGGCGATCTTGGCCGCCCGGTCATGGCGCAGCCGCTCGTAGGCCAGCCGCCAGGGGCTCCGTCCCTCGATCTTCTTGCTGGCCGGCGCGTCGCCTTCCTCGATGATGGTCTCGGACGTCCCGGCGCTGCTGAGCTCGGGCATGCTCATGGCTTGCCTCCCTCTCCCCGCGCGGGTAGCGCGTCGGCGATGGCTGTGGCCTCGGGTCCGGCGTCGTCCGGCAGGAGACTGCCCTCAACTTCGACGACCCGCTCGTCTTCGGAGATCGAGGGGCGGAAGTCGGCGAGGTTCTCCCCCTCGGCCATCGGCAGGTGGCAGGCGGCCGGGTGCTCCGGGCCGTCGCCGAGGCGCGGCTCGAGCGGCGGTTCGTCGCTCACGCACACCGGCGCGGCCTTGGGGCACCGGGGGTGGAACCGGCAGCCGGACGGCGGCGCGATGGGCGAGGGCACGTCCCCGGCCAGGATGATCTGCTGCCGCTGGTCGGACAGATCCGGGTTGGGGACGGGCACCGCAGACAGCAGCGCACCGCTGTAGGGGTGACGCGGCAGCGTGAAGAGCTTGTCCGCGGGCGCGATCTCCGTCACCTTGCCCAGGTACATGACCGCGATGGAGTTGCTGACGTGGCGTACCACGGAAAGGTCATGCGCGATGAAGATATAGGTGAGCCCGAAGTCGGCTTGCAGGTCGGCGAGCAGGTTGATGACCTGCGCCTGGATGGAGACGTCAAGGGCCGATACGGGCTCATCGCAGATGATCAGCTTCGGCCGGAAGGCGAGCGCCCGGGCCACCCCGATGCGCTGCCGCTGGCCGCCGGAGAACTCCGCGGGGAACCTGTTGTAGTGCTCTGGGTTGAGCCCTACCCGTTCCATCAGTTCCTGCACGAGGCGCTTGCGCTCCGAGCCCGCGGCCAGGCCGTGGATCGCGTAGGGATCCCCGATGATCGACCCGACCCGGCGGCGCGGGTTCAGCGAGCCGATCGGGTCCTGGAAGATCATCTGGATCTCCCGGCGCAGCGGCCGCATGCGCCGCTGGGAGAGCTTGGTAATGTCCTGGCCGTCGAAGACGATCCGGCCCGAGGTGACATCGTGCAGCCTGGCGATGCACCGGGCCAGGGTCGACTTGCCGCACCCGGTCTCGCCGACTACGCCGAACGTCTGTCCCCGCGGCACCGACAGGCTCACGCCGTCAACGGCGTGCACGTGTTCCTTCTCCCGGAACAGCCCGGTGCCCTTGATCGGGAAGTACTTGACGAGGCTCTCTATCCGCAGCAGCATGTCATCGCCGTCGGGGGCAGCCGTGGCGGGTGCCGGGCTGGTTTCCCTCGCTTGGCCGGTTGCCATCTTCGTCCTCACGCTCCCGCTGGCCCAGCCGACTTGGCCAGCTCGACGTTCGCCACTCGGCGCCGGATAGCCTCACGGTCGGCCGCGATGTGCGGCAGCCAGCAGGCTGAGAGGTGCCCGGGCTCCTCGCCCGCCGGGTCGAGCGGGGGTTCCTCCTGGCGGCACCGGTCCATCACGTAGACACAGCGTGGCGCGAACGGGCAACCCGGAGGGGGGGCGAGCAGGCTCGGCGGCTGACCCGCGATCGGGCGCAGCCGCCCGCGCTCGCCGCCGTAGGCGGGCATGGACTGCAGCAGCCCCTCGGTGTACGGGTGATGGCTGGCGAAGAACAGTGTCCGCCGGTCGGCCCGCTCCATCACCTTGCCCCCGTACATCACCAGGACATCGTCGGCGACGTCGGCGATCACGCCGAGGTCATGGGTGATCAAGATGACCGCGGTGCCGAATACCTCCTGCATGCGGCGGATCACCCGGAGGACCTGGGCCTGCACGGTCACGTCGAGCGCGGTGGTGGGCTCGTCGGCGATGAGCAGCGCCGGGTTCAGGGCCATCGCCATCGCGATCATCGCGCGCTGGCGCATGCCGCCGGAAAACTGGTGCGGGTAGTCGTTGACCCGTCGATCCGGCTGCGGTATGCCGACCAGCCGGAGCAGCTCTACCGCCCGCTTTTCGGCCTCATCCTTGCTGATCTCGCGGTCATGCAGCTTGATCATCTCGATGATCTGCCAGCCGACCTTGTAGTAGGGATGCAGGCTGGACAGCGGGTCCTGGAAGACCATGCCGATCTTGGCCCCCCGGATGGCGCGCATCTGGTCGGGGCTGGCGGTCAGCAGGTCCTGGCCCTCGAACATGGCCCGGCCTGAAACCAGCGCCCCCCGGGTCAGCCCCATGATCGTCTGGGTGGAGACGCTCTTTCCCGACCCGGACTCACCGACGATGCCGAGGGTCTGCCCGGCCTCGATGTGGTAGGAAACTCCACGCACCGCCTGCACGACGCCGTCCGGCGTATTGAACGACACTCGCAGGTCTTCTACCTCAAGCAGGGTCACGCCGCTCGCCTCTCGTGCCGTCGCCGGCCCGCTCAGCATCGGTGTCGTCGCTGGCTGGGCAGGAAGCTTAAGCCTGAATGTACCTCGCCGGCCGCCTGTCAAACAGAGGCGGCCGGCGAGGCTACAGTTGCGGTTTAGCTGCTGCCGGGCGTGCTCAGCCAGACATTAGCCGGGTCGAAGTTCTGCCATTGCGTCATGAACACCGCGTTGTGCACGTACGGTGCGTGCTCGGCGAGCTGCAGCACCGAGGTGATCGGGTAGACAGCCGCCTCCTTCATGACCTCCATGTCGGCCTGGGCCCAGAACTTGTCAGCCTCGGGCTCGGTGGGCTGGCTCAGCGCCTGGTTGATCAGGTTGTTGACGGTGCTGCTGGAGAAGTAGCCGAAGTTGCTGCCGCCGTTCGCCGGGAACCCGCCCGGGCTCGAGTACAGCGGGTTGAAGTAGCTCACCGCGGCGTTCCCGAACCAGTCCGGGCCCCAGCCCGCGGAGGCCATGTCCCAGGTGCCCTTGTAGGCGGGCGACGGGGCGCTCTTGGTGTTGGGGACGTACAGGTACTTGCCGTAGAAGTCCGACTGGTTGGTCGGCACGCCGGTCACCTTGACCGAGCCGAGCGCGTTCAGCTGGCTGCTGACGTTGTTGAAGACCGCCGTGCTGCCCTGGCTGTCGCTGCGGTACAGGAACTTGATCTGCAGCGGGCTGCTCGCGGTGTAACCCGCGCTCGCCAGCATGGACTTGGCCTTGGCCTGGTCGTACGGGTACGGGTTGTAGTTGGCGGGCACGCCCTGCGAGCCGTCGATGCCGACCGGCAGGATGTGCGTGAGCGGCGGGTTGACGATCGGCCCGCCGAGGACCTTCTGCAGCTGGCTGCGCTCGATCCCGTAGGAGAGGGCCTGGCGCACGTTCGCCTTGCCCAGGGCATCGCTATTGTTCGGCGAGACCGTATTGAACACCAGGTAGGGGTTCGAGCTGTAGGTGGCGCCCAGGTTCACGTTGTGGCTGCCCGACTTGATCTGGTTGAGCAGGTTCGGGGTGTCGGCGGGCGGCGTCAGCGCGTCGAAGCTCATCCCCAGCGACGGCGAGCCGGTAGGCATCTGCTGGTAGATCGTGGTCTGGTTGCCGGTCTCGTCCACGTTGATGGCGTTCACGTACGCCTTGCGCAGCGGGTCACTGCTCGCCTGCCATACCGGGTTGCGCGTGAACTTGATTTCCTTCTTCGGCGTGTACGACACCTGCTGGTAGGGACCGTCGGAGTACATGTGGTTGTACACGCCCGGGGTGCCGGGCAGGGCGTTCTCCGCCTCGATCGGCACGGCGCTGAACGGCGCCAGCGTCATCGCGCCGACCAGCCAGGGCGCCGGCTTGGTCAGGGTGAACGTGATGGTGTTGCCCGAGGTCGTGATGCCGGAGACGTTGTGGCTCTCGATGTACTTCTTCATCACGGAGGCGCTGGTGGCCGACGCGGCCGGGTAGCCGGCGCAGAAGGCGCTCAGGCCCTGGATCGTGGCCTCGAAGTCCGCCATGCCGCCGAAGCTGACCGGGCTCGGGTTGCAGGCGCGCTTGATGCCGCGCACCACGTCCGCCGCGGTCACCGCGCGCGCCGGGCTCGTGTTCCACATCACGCCGCTGCGGACGGTCACGGCCTGCTTCAGGCCGTTGTCGCTGATCACGGGCAAGGCCGTGGCCAGGTCAGGCGACGCGACGGTGTTGTGACCGGGGGTCGCGGGCCAGCTGTAGAGCTGGCGTACCGTCAGCCGGCTCACCTGGTAGTCCGTGGTGTAGTAGCCGACGTCATAGTCCATGTAGTCGACGTCGCTGATACCGATCATGTTGAGCGTGCCACCGCGCTGGGGCGCTCCCGTACCCGGGTTGAGCCCCTGCCAGCCAGCGGTCAGTTGCTGCGGTCCCGTGGTATTGGAACCACCGGAACCGCTCGTCGATGAGCTACTGCACGCGGCAGCCAGCATGGTCAGGGCCACAGCACCCGTGACAATGGCAAAAGCCCGCGGGCGGAAGTGTCTCACCACCCTGTTCCTCCTCAGTCTGCTAGGCGAAGATCGTTCGCGAAGGCAAATAACCAGGGCGCCATGCCCCACACGGTGCCACCAGCATGCGGGCCCCGTACAAGGCCCTCCACGGCCATGGCCAACCTACTCTTGCGTAAACGTTGCCAGACTAAGCCGCGGCTGACCGATTTGGGAACATTGCCTATCTCGCGGAACACAATCGTGATGTGAAGGTGATCCACAAATTACCTGGCCGTAAGCCGGAGATTTTCCTGGGTAACGCTCGCTGGCGCCAAGATAGTGTGGCGGCCGCGCCTGCTGCGAGCTCCGGACATGGAAGGGGCACGAGGGGCCAGCTCAGCGGAAGATGACGGTGCGACGGCCGTAGAGCAGGACGCCGTGCCCGGCGTGCCAGCGCACGGCGCGGGCGAGGGCGACCTGCTGCGTCGCGGCCGATGACCCGAGACCATCCGGACTGTTCGAATGATCGAGATACCGCCGCGCGACGGCCGACAGTTGAGCTTGAACGTGCCCGCCGCCTGCTCCGGGAAAGAGCAGGCGGCGGGTGCTCGATCAGCCGCCGGTGTTGCTCAGCCAGACGTTCGCCGCGTCGAAGTTCTGCAGCGTGTTGATGTACACCGCGTTGTGCACGTACGACGCGTGCGACATGAGCTGCAGCGGCGAGGTGACCGGGTAGACAGCCGCCTCCTTCATGACCTCCATGTCGGCCTGGGCCCAGAACTTGTCAGCCTCGGGCTCGGTGGGCTGGCTCAGCGCCTGCTTGATCAGGTTGTTGACGGTGCTGCTGGAGAAGTAACCGAAGTTGCTGCCGCCGTTCGCCGGGAACCCGCCCGGGCTCGAGTACAGCGGGTTGAAGTACGTCACCGCGGAGTTCCCGTACCAGTCCGGACCCCAGCTCGAGCCCGCCATATCCCAGGTGCCCTTGTAGGCGGGCGACGGGGCGCTCTTGGTGTTGGGCACGACTAGGTACTTGCCGTAGAAGTCCGACTGGTTGGTCGGCACGCCGGTCACCTTGACCGCGCCGAGCGCGTTCAGCTGGCTGCTGACGTTGTTGAAGACCGCCGTGCTGGCCTGGCTGTCGCTGCGGTACAGGAACTTGATCTGCAGCGGGCTGCTCGCGGTGTAACCCGCGGCCGACAGCATGGACTTGGCCTTGGCCTGGTCGTACGGGTACGGGTTGTAGTTGGCGGGCACGCCCTGCGCGCCGTCGATGCCGACCGGCAGGATGTGCGTGAGCGGCGGGTTGACGATCGGCCCGCCGAGGACCTTCGTCAGCTGGCTGCGCTCGAGCCCGTAGGAGAGGGCCTGGCGCACGTCCGCCTTGCCCAGGGCGCCGCCGTTGTTCGGCGAGACCACGTTGAATATCAGATACGGGTTCGAGCTGTAGGTGGCGGCCAGGTTCACGTCGTCGCTGCCCGACTTGACCTGGTTGAGCAGGTTCGGGGTGTCGGCGGGCGGCGGCAGCGCGTCGAAGCTCATCCCCAGCGACGGCGAGTTGGTGGGCATCTGCTGGTAGATCGTGGTCTGGTTGCCGGTCTCGTCCACGTTGATGGCGTTCACGTACGCCTTGCGCAGCGGGTCGGTGCTGGCCTTCCACTGCGGGTTGCGCACGAAATGGAAGCTCTTCTTCGGCGTGTACGACGTGATCTGGTAGGGCCCGTCGGAGTACATGTGGTTGTACACGCCCGGGGTGCCGGGCAGGGCGTTCTCCGCCTCGATCGGCACCGCGCTGAACGGCGACATCGTCATCGCGCCGACCAGCCACGGCGCGGGCTGGGTCAGCTCGAACGTGATGCTGTTGCCCGAGGTCGTGATGCCGGACACGTTGTGGCCCTCGACGTACTGCTTCAACGCAGCGGCGTCAGTGCCCGCCTTGGCCGGGTAGCCAGCGCAGAACTCGCTCAGGCCTTTGATCGTCGCCTCGAAGTCGGCCATGCCGCCGAAGAAGACCGGGCTCGGGTTGCACGCGCGCTTGATGCCGCGCACCACGTCCGCGGCGGTCACCGGCCGCGGCGGGTTCGTGTTCCACATCACTCCGCTGCGCACGGTCACGGTCTGCTTCAGGCCGTTGTCGCTGATGACCGGCATGCCGGTGGCCAGGTCAGGCTCTGGGGTGGTCGTCTTGGCCGGATCGGCAGGGAAGCCGTAGAGCTGACGTACTGTCAGCCGCGCGACCTGGTAATCCGTGGTGTAGTAGCCGGTGTCGTAGTCCAGGTAGTCGACATCGCTGATGCCCACCATGTTGAGCGTGCCGCCACGCTGGGGCGCTCCGGTACCCGGGTTGAGCCCCTGAAAGCCGGCTTTCAGCTGCCCTTGCTGTCCCGTGCTACCGCCACCGTTACTGCTCGATGACGAGTTACTGCACGCGGCAGCCAGCATGGTCAGGGCCACAGCACTCACGACAGCGGCGTAGGCGCGCGTACGGAAGTGTCTCATCACCCTGCTCCTCCTCTAGTTCTCCTTGGCGAAGATCGTTCGCGGGGAAGCAATCGGGGCACCATGCCCCTTCACGGGTGCCAGCAGCTCCGGGGCCCCGTCCACGGCCTCACGGCCCTGGCAACCCAGGCTTGAACGCAAACGCTGCCAGGTTAAGCCCCGCCTGCGCGATGTGAAACACGGGCGAACTCCCGGACGGCAATCGTGATGCGAAGGTGATCCACTCGTCATTGCCAAGGTGATCCAGTGATCATCCGGCGGTGAGGGACAGATTCCGTGGCTGCGGTAGCCGGGCTTGGCTCACCGCCCCGCTCGTCCCAGTCAGCGGAAGATGACGGTGCGGCGGCCGTGGAGCAGGACTCGGTGCTCGGCGTGCCAGCGCACGGCGCGGGCGAGGGCGACCCGCTCGGCGTCGCGGCCGATGGCCGCGAGGTCTTCCGGGCCGTCGGAATGGTCGACCCGGGCGACCTCCTGCTCGATGATCGGGCCCTCGTCCAGGTCGGCCGTCACGTAGTGCGCGGTCGCGCCGATCAGCTTGACGCCGTGCGCGTGCGCCTGGTGGTACGGCCGCGCTCCCTTGAAGCTGGGCAGGAAGGAGTGGTGGATGTTGATGATGCGGCCGGTCATCTTCGCGCACAGGTCCGGCGACAGGATGCGCATGTAACGGGCCAGCACCACGAAGTCGATGCCGAGCTCACCGACCAGGTCGAGCAGGCGCCCCTCGGACCGCTGCCGGGCCAGCGGGTCACCGCCGGCCGGCACGTGCTCGAACGGCACCCCGTGCGCCGCCGCCAGCGGCGCCAGGTCGGGATGGTTGCCCACCACCAGCGGCACGTCGATACGCAGCGATTCGGCCGCGCGCCGGTACAGCAGGTCGTTCAGGCAGTGCCCGGCCTTGGACACCATGATCAGCACCCGCGGCTGGACGGCGGTGTCGTGCAGCTCCCACTCCATGCCGAATGCAGCGGCCACCGGGGCGAAACCGCCGTGCAGGAACTCGTAGGCCGGCGGCGAGCCAGGCACCGTTTCCACGTGCACCCGCATGAAGAACCGCCCCGAACCCTGATCGACCCGGTCGCCGAACTGCTGGCTGTCGAGCACGTTGCAGCCGGCCTGGTGCAGGTAGGCCGCGACCGCGTGCACGATCCCGACCCGGTCCGGGCAGGACAGGGTGAGCACGTACTCGGTGCTGGCCTTGCCGCCCGCGGCGGCGGGACTGGGCATCAGGCCCCCACCGCGTGCACGCCGCCGTCCACGTGGACGATCTCGCCGGTGGTAGCGGGAAACCAGTCGGACAGCAGCGCCACGCAGGCCCGCGCGGTCGGCTCCGGGTCGGTGATGGTCCAGCCGAGCGGCGCCCGGGCACCCCACACGTCCTCGAACCGGTCGAAGCCGGGAATGGACTTCGCGGCCATGGTGCGCAGCGGCCCGGCCGCCACCAGGTTCACCCGCACCCCCTTCTCCCCCAGATCCCGGGCCAGGTACCTGGCGCAGGATTCCAGTCCGGCCTTGGCCACGCCCATCCAGTCGTAGCCGGGCCAGGCCACGCTCGCGTCGAAGTCGAGGCCCACCACGGACCCGCCGCCGTCCATCAGCGGCAGCGCCGCCATCGTCACCGCCTTCAGCGAGAACGTGGAGACCTGCACCGCCGTCGCCACGTCGGGCCACCTGGTGTGCAGGAAGTTCCCGCCGAGCGCCTCCTCCGGGTTCGCGTACGCGATCGCGTGCAGCACCCCGTCCAGGCCGTCGACATGCTCGGAGACCCGGCCGGCCAGCGAGGCCAGCTGGTCCTCGCTGGTCACGTCCAGCTCGAGCACCGGCGGCGGCGAGGGCAGCCGCCTGGCGATGCGCTCCACCAGGCTGAGCCGCCCGAAGCCGGTCAGCACTACGGTGGCGCCCTCGGCCTGCGCGACCCGGGCGACGTGGAACGCGATCGAGGCGTCCGTGATGACCCCGGTAACCAGGATCCGCTTGCCCGCCAGGATTCCCATTAACGGTTCACTCCCGTGAAGATCAGCACGCTTCTCACCTTGCCTTGTCGGGTCCCGTTAGTGCTAGCCCGGGGGGACGACCCCCCGGAGCCCCCCGCGACCGGGGGGACCCATCCCCCCGGACCCCCCTTGTCAGTGCCCCATCCCGAGCCCGCCGTCGACCGGGATGACGGCGCCGGTGATGTAGCCGGCGTCCGGGCCGGCCAGGAACGCCACCGCCGCGGCGACCTCGGCCGCGACCGCGTACCGGCCGAGCGGCACCGCGCCGAGGATCGCGGCCTTCCTCTCCTCGGACAGGTTCGCCGTCATGTCGCTGTCCACGAACCCGGGCGCGATCACGTTGGAGGTGATGCCACGTGACCCCAGCTCGCGCGCCAGCGACCTGGCCAGGCCGACGAGCCCGGCCTTGGACGAGGCGTAGTTGGCCTGGCCCGCAGAGCCGTACAGGCCCACCACCGAGGAGATGAAGATGAGGCGGCCGCGGCGCATCCGCATCATGCCGCGCACCGCGCGCTTGGCCACCCGGTACGCGCCGGTCAGGTTGGTGTCGAGCACCTCGGCGAAGGCGTCCTCGCTCATCAGCGCGAGCAGCGTGTCGCGGGTCACGCCCGCGTTGGCGACCAGCACCTCGACCGGTCCCTGGTCCGCCTCCACCGCCGCGAAGGCGGCGTCGACGGAAGGCCCGTCGCGCACGTCGCACCGGACCACCGCGAGCCCGTCCACCGGATCGCCCGAGCGGGAGGTCACGGTGACGCTGTCGCCGTCGGCCGCGAACCGGCGCGCGATGGCCAGCCCGATGCCCCGGTTCCCGCCGGTCACCAGCACAGAACGCCCCAAGTCAGCCACCCCTCTACGAGAGTCCGGCCGATGCTACCCCCGAAGGGGGGCCGGGGGGGCATGGGGGGGGCGGGTAGCCCCCCATGATCGGGGGGCTCCGGGGGGTCGCCCCCCCGGGCCAGCACAGTAAACTCACGCCGCGTGGGTGACTCTAGGATTGATCAGGAATTTACCGCCCTGCCGCTGCGGGACCTGGCGGACGCGGCACTCTCCCAGGCCAGCAGCCTCGGCGCCCAGCACGCCGACTTCCGCGCCGAACGCATCAGGGGCCAGCAGGTCAGCCTGTCCGACGGAACCCCGCAGACCTTGTTCGACGCGGACGACACTGGCCTGGCCGTCCGGGTGATCGTCGACGGGACCTGGGGCTTCGCCGCGGCTGTGGACCTCACCGCGGACGCCGCGGCGCAGGCGGCGCGGCAGGCCGTCGAGGTCGCCCGGGTGGCCGCCGCGATGAACACCGAACCGATCGAACTGGCTCCCGAACCCGCCTACGGCGACGTGACCTGGGTGTCGGACTACGACGTCGATCCCTTCACGGTCAGCGTGGCGGACAAGGTGGAGCGGCTGGCACAGTGGAGCCGGGACCTGCTCGCGCACTCCGCCGTCAGTCACGTGGACGCCTCGCTGCAGCAGGTCAGGGAGTGCAAGTTCTACTGCGACGGCGCGACCACGGCAACACAGCAGCGGGTCCGGCTGCACCCGGCGGTCACCGCGATCGCGGTGACCGGCGACGGCAGGTTCGACACCATGCGGACACTGGCGCCTCCCGTCGGCCGGGGCTATGAGTTCCTCACCGGAACCGGCTGGGACTTCGCGGCCGAACTAGCCGAGCTGCCCGACCTGCTGGCCGCCAAGCTGCGGGCTCCCTCGGTCGAGGCGGGCCGCTACGACCTGGTCATCGACCCGTCCAACCTCTGGCTGACCATCCACGAGTCGATCGGGCACGCCACCGAACTCGACCGGGCCCTGGGCTACGAAGCCGCCTACGCCGGCACCTCGTTCGCCACCCCGGACAAGCTGGGCCGCCTGAAGTACGGCTCGGACGTCATGAACGTCACAGGTGACCGGACCGCTAAGCACGGCCTGGCCAGCGTCGGCTACGACGACGAGGGCGTGGCCGGGCAGTCCTGGGACCTGATCCGCGGCGGCGTCCTCACCGGCTACCAGCTCGACCGGCGGATGGCGGCGCTGCGGGGGTTCGGCCGGTCGAACGGCTGTGCCTTCTCCGACGGCCCGGGCCACATGCCGCTGCAGCGGATGGCCAACGTGTCGCTGCAGCCCGCGGCGGGCGGGCCGTCCACTGCGGACCTCATCGCGGGCATCGGGGACGGAATCTACATCCTGGGCGACAAGAGCTGGTCGATCGACATGCAGCGGTATAACTTCCAGTTCACCGGCCAGCGCTTCTTCCGGATCAGGAACGGGCGCCTCGACGGCCAGCTGCGCGACGTGGCCTATCAGGCGACCACCACCGACTTCTGGGGTTCGATGGAGGCCGTCGGCGGCCCGCAGACCTACATGCTCGGCGGCGCGTTCAACTGCGGCAAGGGCCAGCCCGGTCAGATCGCCCCGGTCAGCCACGGCTGCCCGGCGGTGCTGCTGCGGGGCGTGCGGATACTCAACACGGCGGAAGAAGGAGCGGCATGACCACGGCGAACGGGCCTTCCCCGCAGGAAACCGTCGAGCGCGCGCTGGCCGCGGCCAAGTCCGACGACTGCGTGGTGATCGCCGAGGAGACCTCTACCGCGAACCTGCGCTGGGCGGGCAACACGCTCACCACCAACGGCGTGGCGGGCTCCCGGCAGCTCACCGTCATCGCCATCAACCGGCGCGGTGCCGGGAACGGACCCGGCGCCGCCACCGGCGTGGTGTCCCGGGCCGGTGTCCGGCCCGACCAGATCGAGGACGTGGTCCGCGAGGCCGAGCACGCGGCCGCCGAGGCCACCCCCGCCGCCGACGCGGGCCAGCTGATCGGGGCGGGAGAACCAGGCCCGTTCGGAATCAATGACGGCGAACCAGGCTGGGACGGGCAACCTGGCCGCACCGAGATCGGCGTGCTGCGCGACTTCGCCGCCGCGCTCGGGCAGACGCTGCTCGCCGCCGAGGGGGCGAGCCGGAAGCTCTACGGGTTCGCCGAGCACCAGCTGCAGAGCACCTTCCTCGGCACCTCGGCCGGGCTGCGGCTGCGGCACGACCAGCCGACCGGCCGGGTCGAGCTGAACGCTAAGTCCGCCGACATGACCCGGTCGGCCTGGACCGGCGCGGCGACCCGCGACTTCACCGACGTGGACATCGCCTGCCTGGATGCCGGCCTAACCGAGCGATTGGGCTGGGCCGAGCGCACCGTCGAGCTGCCCGCCGGGCGGTACGAGACGCTGCTGCCGCCGACCGCAGTGTCCGACCTGCTCGTCTACCTGTACTGGTCGGCGGGGGCGAAGGAGGCGGCGGAGGGGCGGACGGTGTTCAGCAAGCCGGGCGGCGGGACCCGTATCGGCGAGCGGCTGTCCTCCCAGGCCGTGACGCTGTCGAGCGACCCGCGGGCCGCGGGCCTGCAATGCGCCCCGTTCGTGGTCGCGCACGCGTCCGGGCCGGACTCCTCGGTCTTTGACAACGGGCTCCCGCTGGGCCCCACTTCCTGGATCCGTGACGGCTCGCTGGCCGCACTCATTTCCTCCCGGCACTCGGCCGCGACCGCCGGGGTGCCGGTCACCCCCGGCATCGACAACCTGACGTTCGCCACGTCGGCAGCCGGGGCGCCGTCACTGGAGCAGATGATCGCCTCGACCGGGCGCGGGCTGCTGCTCACCTGCCTGTGGTACATCCGCGAGGTGGACCCGCAGACCCTGCTGCTCACCGGGCTCACCAGGGACGGGGTCTACCTGGTGGAGAACGGCGAGGTGACGGCCGCGGTGAACAACTTCAGGTTCAACGAGTCGCCGGCCGGCCTGCTCGGGCGGCTGCTCGAAGTGGGCGCCACCGTGCCGACGCTGCCGCGCGAGTGGGGCGACTACTTCAACCGGGCCGCCATGCCGCCAGTGCGGGTGGAGGGCTTCAACATGTCCTCGGTAAGCCCTGCCAGCTGACTTCCGCGGAGGCGGGTTCACCCTGGTTTGGCACCTGGGCTTACGGTGGAGGGGTGAGGATGAGCCATTCGGGCCGGCGGGCCTCGGTGCACGTCGTGACGCAGGCGCACCGGTCGCTGTCTGACGACATCGCCTACCGGCAGCGCAGGTACCTGCTGATGATGGGCATCCGCGCGGTCTGCTTCGTAATAGCCGTCGTGTTGTTCGTCAATCACTTCGGCTGGCTCGCCGCGATACCTGCCGTCGGCGCCATCTTCATTCCGTATTTCGCCGTCGTGTTCGCCAACGGCGGCCGGGAGCCGGACAACACCCGCGGCTTCATGGAGTACCACCCGAACCTGCCCGTCACCCGCGACTCCGGCACGTCCTCAGAAGCACAGCGGGGAAACGGCCACCGCCCGGTGACGCCCGGCTCAGGGGATAACTAATCCGGGGGAGATTGGGCCTGCTCAGGCCCGTCCCGAGATCTGGTTGTAATTGGGTCTTGACACACTAGGGGGTGTTTCCGTGTACGATTCATATCGATGCTCTGGTCCCCCGTCGGAGCATCACTGCCGGCGTTCCGGGCCCCCGTCGGAACGCCGATGAACGCGACGCCGGGTGGTTTGCCCCCGTAGCCACCCGGCGTCGCCCTATGCTCGGGCCCTTCTGGCCCTTCGGCGGGGGCTCGCAGTGCTTTTCCGGGGGGGCGACCCCCCGGACCCCCCGGGTGGCCCGCTGTCAGGGGTGGTGCTCGCCGTTGGCCTTCTTCTGGAGGGCTGAGGTTACTGCTCCTTGGTTTCTGGCTCCTGGGTTTCTGGCTTCTTGGTTCTGGCTTCTGGTTGCGCTTGGCAAGGGGAGTGGACACCGGCTTTGGCTTGGCCTAGGCGGTGGTGGATCTGAGTGAGGGCGGGGGGTACCAGGGAGGACACGGGGGGTGAAGATCATTAGGGTGGGGCGTACGGTCGATGGGGAGGGGCGGAAGGATCTTGGTGACTCGGTGTCACGGAGGCGGGGCGGGCGCTGAGGTTGCGCGCTGGGTGCGGGGGCACCGAGGTCCGGGGACGCGGGAAGCCGGGACGCTGGGGAGGTTCAGCGAGGACTCTGGGGATGCTCTGGTGCTCGTCTGAGTGGGGGGGTTGCGGGCGCGGGGCGGATCAGCGGTGAAGTGGGTTGCGCCGTAACTGCGAATTAGGTTCCCAAGGGTGCGAGAGTTGGAGTTTTGGTGCGGGCGCGCGCAATCCGCAAGGTTTCTTGTCCGAGTGAGAGCGGATGGGTTGCGTAGCGGGACGAGGATTGTTCGTCACTTTTCGTTATAGAGACGAGCGAAACTCGGGGAATGATCAGCAGCTGCTTACTAATTAATGGGCCTGAATGCCACTGCATCGTATGCAATGTGCGATGGTTATTCTGTCTTACGGAACTCGGCTATGGCTATGCCGAGCATCGCCAGGCCCATGGCGGCCACCATGGCCAGCGATAGTCCCACTGGGACCAGCCAGCCGGCCCAGGTAACGCCGGGGCTCAGCACGTTCAGCGCCTGCGGGCTGACGGCCAGGTGGTCGAACACCGCGTGCCGCATCGGGTCGACGATATAGGTGAGCGGATCGATCCTCGTCAGCACGGTCAGCCAGGACGGCAGCCCGTTCAGCGGGTACAGCGCGCCGGACAGGAAGAACAGCGGGAGGACGACCATCTGGGTGAGCGCCATGAACGCCTGGATCTGCTTGATCCTGGCCGCCATCATGACGCCGAACGCGGTCAGCGTGAACGACAGCAGCAGCAGCTCCCCCACCAGGGTGAGCAACAGCACCGGATCGTAGGGCACGTGCGCCACGCCGGCCAGGGCCAGGAAGATAACGCCCTGGAAGGTGGCCACGGTCGCGCCGCCCAGGCATTTGCCGATTACGATGGCCCAGCGGCGAACCGGCGCGACCAGCATCTCGCGCAGGAAGCCGAACTCCCGGTCCCAGACGATCGACGCGGCCGAGAAGATCGCCGTGAACAGCACCGACATGGCCAGGACACCGGGATAGATGAACGTCTGGAAGTCCACGCCGGACGGCAGGCCCGGGCCGGCCAGCCGGGACAGTCCGGTACCCAGGATGAACAAGAACAACACCGGCTGCACCAGCGAGGTGATCGCGCGCAGCCGGTCGCTGCGGAACCTGATCAGCTCGCGGCGCCAGACGATGCTGACCGCGCGCAGGTCGGCGCGGATGCTGCGCTCGGGGACCGCGACCCTGATCACCTCGGTGAGGTTGCGCTCCCCGGCCTGCCGGACCGTGATGTCTTTCGTGGCCATCGCTACCTCCTGCCGAACCGCGTGGCGATCCTGCGGTTGCGATCGCCGATCGAGGCCTCGGCGTCGCGGATCGTCTTGCCGGTGTAGGACATGAACACGTCGTCGAGGGAGGGCCGGGATACGCTCACCGACTTGATCACCACCGGCAGGGCGCCGAACAGCTTCGGCACGAAGTGCTCGCCCGACTCCACCGAGAACGTCACCAGGCCCTCGTGCAGGCCCGCCTCGAGCCCGAACACCTCCGCCAGCGCACGGATCGCGGCCGCGTCGTCCGCGGTGCTGATCTGGACGCGATCCCTTCCGACCGATGCCTTCAGCGCCTCGGGCGTGTCGATGGCCACGATAACCCCGTGGTCGATGATGGCGATCCGGTCGCAGTTCTCCGCCTCGTCCATGTAGTGCGTGGTGAGGAAGATCGTGATGTCCTCGCGGCTTTTCAGTTCATTGATGTACTCCCAGATGGACGCCCTGGTCTGCGGGTCGAGCCCCACCGTCGGCTCGTCGAGGAACAGCACCCGCGGCGCGTGCAGCAGGCCGCGGGCGATCTCCAGGCGGCGCTGCATGCCGCCGGAGTAGGTGGACACCACGCCACCGCGGCGATCCCAGAGCCCGACCATCTCGAGCACCTGACGCAGCCGGGGCCCGAACGCCGCCTTGGGCACGCCGTACAGGTCGGCGTGGAAGCGCAAGTTCTGCTCGCCGGTCAGGTAGTTGTCCA
>Ga0335078_10001406_pt1 | contig 36404 bp, 32 predicted proteins | sample Lox_Sample_32_FD_206711 | JGI IMG/M metagenome (GOLD analysis project Ga0335078, IMG submission 206711) | Soil microbial communities from Loxahatchee National Wildlife Refuge, Florida, United States - Lox_Sample_3.2 | ecosystem: Environmental > Terrestrial > Soil > Wetlands | place: USA... | reverse complement strand
AGACGATTTCCGCGCGTGGTGTGAAGGACTTGTCAAAGATGCTAGAGATTTCGGCGCAACGGGCACCGCTGCGGCGGAACACCGATATTGGCGAAGTGGCGGATACCGCTGTCTTTCTCGGCAGCGATCTCGGACGGGGCGTGACCGGCAACGTGCTTTACGTCGATGCCGGGTTCCACATCATGGGGCTTTAGCAGCAAGACCCTCGAGCAGATGCGCGGTGTCGGTGATCGAGATTCGGCGCTCGTCGTCTGAAACGTGCTCGAGACCGATGCGCAGCACGGGCCATTCCGTTTCGAGCGCCATGCGATCGGGCCACTCGACGATGACGACCGCTCGCTCCGTGAATACATCCTCCAGACCGAGCGTTTCAAAGTCATGCGGATTCGCGATGCGATAGAGATCAACGTGGTAGGCGCGCTGGGTCCCTTCGTATTTGTGAACGAGCGTGAAAGTGGGGCTCGTAACTTCGTCTTCGGCAGCTGCGCCTAGGCCGGCGGCGATGCCTTTCGTCAGCGTGGTCTTCCCTGCTCCGAGTTCGCCGGAAAGCAAAATCAGAACGGGCGGTTTCAGGTGTGCGCCGATGTCGCGGCCGAGCCGAATCGTTTCGTCGCTGGATTTTGTGATGAACGCGCGCTCAGGCACGACGCGCCTCAGCGTAGAAGTGCGCGAAGGCGCGTGGCAGACAGCGAATCAAATCCGTGGCCATCAAGGGCGCACCGCCGGAATCGGCGTAAGCGATGTCTCCCGCGAGGCCGTGGAGATATACGCCGAAGGCGAGCATTTCCGGCCAGGATTCGGCGCCGTACTGGGCTGTTAGACCCGCGAGAATTCCCGTCAAAACGTCCCCGGTGCCGCCGGTCCCCATGCCAGGATTGCCGGTCGAATTGATCCAAGCTCGGCCATCGGGCGCGGCGATGACGGTCTGATAGCCCTTGAGAATCACAAACGCATTCCAATCGGCTGCGGCTTCCAGGGCTAACGCGATTCGGTTTGACTGAACTTCTTTCGTCGAGCGACCAAGCAGGCGGGACATTTCACCCGGATGTGGTGTCAGCGCCAAATTGCATTTCAGATTCCGCAGCTCGCCGGCGCGCCCATCGAAGGCGTTCAAGCCATCCGCATCCAAGATGATCGGAACGCCGCGGTCGCTGACGACGCGCCTAACGAATGCCGAAGTTTCGGTCTCGGTGGTGAGTCCCGGGCCAATGCCGATGGCACGCTTGCCTTCGACAAGCTTGCCAAAGAGATTGCCTTGCAGGCAGCGCTCGGAAACGGCTCCGCTTAGCGTGGCAGCCAAAGGCACGCTCATTAGTTCGGGAGTATGCGCAGCGATGAGCGGAAGCACGGGCTCGGGAGTTGCGACAGTCACCAACCCTGAGCCGGCGCGCAGCGCCGCTGTCGCAGCGATTACCGCTGCTCCGCTCTTGCCGACCGATCCGGCGCAGATGAGCGTGTGGCCGTAATCGCCCTTGTGGCCCGAAGGTTTGCGGGGCTCAGCGTATTTCGTGAACTCGCGCGCCTCGCTCCAGCGAAGATTTCCTTTGCCGGTTTCGTCGATCAGTGCAAGTGGAGAGCCAATATCGCGAACGACAAGTTCGCCTGCGTGATCCGGCCCTGCGCCGAGCAGCAACCCCGGCTTCGGTGCCGTGAAGGTGATTGTGTGGTCGCCGACAATCACAGGACCCGGCGCGTCCCCCGTATCGGCGTTGAGTCCTGACGGCATGTCGACAGCGACTACGCTTGAGCCAGGCGGGTGATGATTCACTGCGTCGATGATTTCCGCCAAGCGACCTTCGAGCGGCCCGCGAACCCCGGTGCCGAGCAGCGCATCTACGATGATCTCGTTGCTTTCCAAGCGGAATGGGCCGGCCTTGTGATCACTGTCGACCGTAAGCTTATTGCTCGTTTTCCAGCGTTTGAGATTCGCGGCTGCGTCGCCCTTTAGTTCGGAAGGCTTACCCACCAACCGCACGGAAACATTTGCTCCCATCTTTTTCAAATGGCGAGCCACGACGAAACCATCGCCGCCGTTGTTTCCCTTACCGCACAGGACGGTAATTCGGCGCGAGGCGAGATCCGGGAAGCGCTGCTGAATGAACTCGGCGACGCTGTGGCCGGCGTTTTCCATCAGCGTGAGGCTCGGCACACCATATCTTTCGGTGGTGAGCCGGTCGACTTCACGCATCTCCGCAACTGTCAGGATTTTCATCGAGGGGAAAGTGTCTGAACTCCAGTCTAAGTCATACGCGCGACGACCACGGTCATATCGTCCGCCTGTTCGGCGGTGCCTGCCCATTGCTCGGCGGCTGCGACGAGATTTTCCGCCAATCGAGCGGCGGGCAAATCCCTCTGTCGCAGGATTTCGGCCTGCAATCGCTCGACGCCAAATTCCTCGCCATAGACGCTCTCCGGCTCCGTTAAGCCGTCACTGAATCCGACTAGCAGGCTGCCCGGTTTCACCGGAATCGTGCACTGGGTGTAAGGCACCTCTTCGAATAGTCCCACGACCGTGCCGCCCTGGCTGAGTGTCTGCACCTTGCCATCGGAGACGAAAATAGGCGCGAGATGCCCCGCATTTGTGTAAGTCAGAGTCTTCGAGTTCGCGTCGTAAACGGAATAAAAAAAAGTCGCGTAGCGATCGTCAGATGTGTTCTTGAACAGATGCTCGTTCAGCCGCGAAACAAGCTCCGAGGTGCCGCCCTTTCCGTCAAGCGACGCTGTGCTGCGCAAGGCCGCCTGCAGGCTCGCCATCAGCAGCGCGGCGAAGATTCCCTTGCCGCTGATGTCGGCTAGAGCGATTCCTATGCGGCCCGGTCCCAGAAGAATAAAATCGTAATAGTCCCCGCTGACCACGCGCGCCGGGCGGCAAATCGCCGCCACGTCGAGTCCAGGCACCTTCGGCATGTTGTGCGGGAAGAGTTGCTGTTGGACTTCGCGGGCGATCGAAACCTCGTGCTCGAGCCGTTGGCGCTGGCGCTGCTCCTCGACCAATTCGCTGATCGAGCTGGTCATGTCGTTGAACGATTCCGCGAGGGACCCGAGTTGATCGCGGCGAGGCACGCGGACGCGATGACTGAAATCGCCGCGGCGTACATGCAGGGTGCCGTCATACAAATCCGCCACGGAGCGAGTGATCGTGCGCGTGAGCACAACGCCGGTGGCAAGCGCGGCCGTCTCAATCAATAAGAAAACCAGGGCCGCGATGAGCAGCAGTTCGACAAGGAATGGCCCCAGGTAGCCAACCGACGAAAGCAAGTCTCGATTGATGGCGGAAGGGCGCAGCGAGAACGTGACGAGAACCGGGCGCGGAGTGGCGTCGCCCCCCGTATCGGCTTTGCTGACTTCCAACGTGGCGCCACCGGGGATGCCCATGTCAAACCAGCTGGTCTTCGGCGCTAACTTTCGGGTCCTGCTCGAAATCGTCTGGCCGAAAACATAATACTGGCCGCCGTTCAGGGGAAACGCGCCTGCCGACTGATTCGTGGCCGGCTCGAGCAGGCTGATTTGAATCGGGCCGAGCTTCGAGGGAAAACTATCGAGAAGCGCGGGCGTCAAAGGCGCAAGGACAAGCAACGTCGCGTGGCCATTCGGTATATCGATGAATTTAGCCGAAGCAAACCAAAGCTGATTGCGAAACTCGGTCAAGCCAGAGAACTGGCGGCCGTTCTCGGCGCGCACCAGTTGGCTGCCGTGATTCAGATAGGCTCGCAGATCAGGCCATTCGACTTGCGCCGCCGCAATGATGTTGGCCACGCCGGGCCGCAGGAGCGCCGGATCCACGATGGCTCTGGAATCGAGCGGGACCGGCTCGTCGATGTGCAGGCCCGGCTCACGCTCTAATGCAGCCGCGATTGAGTCCGCGTCGGCGGCGATGATGCTGATGCGGGTCTGCAGATCATCGCGAAAAAGATGCGCACCGATCTGCAATTCCAGGAGAACCAGTCCCAGGCCCACGATCGTCAGCAGCAGCACAACCGGCACGACGGCAATGAATACGTACGCAACGATCAACCGATTGCGCAGGCGCCACAGAAGCTGCTTCCGTGCCCAAGGCACCAGGCGGATGAGCAGATAGGCGACAGCGGCAAAGCTCAAAAATACGAAGAGCGAAGAAAGCGGAATGCGAATTCCGAAATGAATAGGAATGCGCTCCAGCAGGCAAATCAGGATGACGGCGATGGCAACGCGGTCTAGCGGGGATATCCACCGCAGGCGGCTCAAGAGGCGCAGTAGTGAAAATCGACTCATGGCAAAGGGCTGGTTGCGGTACCGGGAGCTTCGAGAGCCGCACAAACCCAGAAGCCGCAATCTAACACGACGTGGGCTTTAGGCGTTTTCTTTGTTCGTGGCTGAAAAAACCGCCGCTTTGGGCGCCTGTGCGATGGCTTTCTGGACGTGGCTGTGATGCCTGCTATAGCTGAAATAGATGACCAATCCGATTACGAGCCAGACGAGAAGACGGAGTTGAGTCCAATACGAGAGCGAAACGATCAGTATCCCTGAAGCCAGGATCGAAAGGATCGGGACGAGCGGCACTAGAGGAGTCTTGAATGGGCGATCCACATTCGGATGCCTTTTGCGCATGACGAGAACGCCCGCGCTGACGAGAACGAATGCGAGCAGAGTGCCGATGCTCGTCATTTCATCCAGCACGCTCAGCGGAACGAGCGTGGCAAGAAGCGCGACGAAAACGCCAACAACGATCGAGCTGAGGTACGGTGTGCGGAAGCGAGGATGAATCTTGCTGGCCCAAGGCCAGAGCAGACCGTCACGCGACATCGAATAGAACACACGCGACTGGCCAAGAAGCATGACTAGCATTACGGTGGCCAGTCCAGCGAGCGCACCGAGCTCGACGAGAAACGTGGCCCATTGGTGGCCGGTCGCGCGCATTCCGATTACGACCGGGTCCGGGACGTTGAGCTGTTGATATGGCACGAGGCGGGTTAGCAGGCCGGAAACCAAGATGTAGAGGACGGTGCAGATTACCAACGAGCCCAGAATGCCGAACGGCATGTCCTTCTGCGGTCTCTTCGCCTCCTGCGCGGCCGTCGAGACGGCATCGAAACCGATATACGCAAAGAAGACCACGCCCGCGCCCCGTAGTATCCCGGACCAACCGAACAAGCCCCGCGTGCCTGCGTTCGGCGGGATGAATGGATGCCAATTATCCGGCTTCCAAGCGTGCGCAACGAAAAATGCGGTGGCCAGTGCAATGAAGAGGCAAACGACGGCGACCTTGAGAATGACGATCGCGGTCGTGAAGTTGGCCGATTCCTTGATCCCGATCACCAGAATCGTGGTGATGAAGAGAATGACGAGGAAGCCGACGTAGTCGTACTTCAGGTGCACAGGATGCCCGAACAAGGTCAGGTCCGAGGCCGGCATTTCGGGAAGGTTGAGCCCGACGTCATGACAGAAAGCTCGCAAATGCCCGCTCCAACCGACAGCGACGGTGGCGGCGCCAAACGCATATTCCAAAATCAGGTCCCAACCGATTATCCAGGCGACGAGTTCGCCGAGCGTTGCGTACGAGTACGTATAAGCGCTCCCGGCGATAGGAATCATGGACGCGAACTCGGAATAGCATAGACCTGCAAAGGCGCAGGCAATTCCGGCGAGCACGAAAGAGACGACAATGGCCGGGCCGGCAAACTGGGCTGCGGCTTGCCCCGTAATGACGAAGATGCCCGCGCCGATAATCGCGCCGACGCCGAGCGTCAGCAGATTGATCGGCCCAAGTGCACGGCGCAGCGAGTGTTCGTGCGACTCCTCCGCTTCTCGCGTAATGACGTGGAGCGGCTTCGTGGCGAGCAGCCGATTACCCATCTTCAGGGTTCCTCCCCAGGGAGCGCGCTTCTAGATGACTACGATGAACGCACGAGTGCTGCGCGGCCCCTGGCCCATTTCCATATCGCGTAAACCGGCAAACCCAGCAGAACGATGATCAGCCCCGGCCAAGTGTACTGTGGTTTGTACCGCAAAAGTTGAATTTCGAGAAATATCGCCATCACGAGATAGAGCAAGGGAAGAATCGGGTACCCGAGCGCGCGATAGGGCCGCTGCATGTCGGGTCTCCTCCAGCGCAACAGGAAGAGGCCGCTTAGCGTAAGGATGTAAAAGATGACGACGGCAAAAATCAGAAAGTCCAGCAGCTGCCCGTACGTCCCGGAAAGGCACAGCAACGACGCCCAGACGCACTGAACAACCAAAGAAGCGCCGGGGGCGTGATTCTTGTTCACCGTTCCTGCGGACTCGAAGAACAACCCGTCCTTAGCCATCGCGTAGTAGATGCGCGCCCCCGAAAGAATCAGACCGTTGTTGCAGCCGAACGTCGATATCAGAATCGCGATAGCCATCAGGATGGCGCCAGACGGCCCGAAGATGGCCTGCATCGCCGCCGTCCCGACCCGGCCGTCTGCGGCGAACTCAATGCCTCGCGCGATCACGGTGGAACCATGCGGATCGCCGGACATCGGCAAGACGCGCAGGTAAGCGACGTTCGCCAGCGTGTACAGCAGGATCACCGTGCCCGTGCCCAAAGCGAGCGAGAGCGGAAGATTCCGGCTGGGATTTTTCACTTCCGCGGCGGTGAACGTCACGTTGTTCCACGCATCCATGGCAAAGAGTGACCCGACCATCGCGACGCCAATCAGCGTAAGCGTCCCGATCATCCAGGAAGGATCGTCTGGCGGATAGGAATGCATCGTGTGCCAGCCCGCATTGCGCCAGAAATTAGTGAAGTTCATGCTGTGCGCGATTGAATTTGAGTAAGCAATTCCAAGCAGGACGAGCGCGGCCAGCGCCGCCGTCTTCGCTACCGTGAAAATATTCTGCACGACTTTTCCCAGATTCAGGCCGCGCGTGTTCACCCAGGTAAGAAAAACGATCGAGAGGATGGCGAGCAGATTCTGGTGGTTTAAGCCGACGTTATATGGGCCGAGGGAACCGAACCACAACTTCCACGGTCCGAATGTCCCGATCTTCCAGATCCATTGCGACGCGGAAAACCACGGCATGATCACAGCCGCGAATTTCGCGAAGGCGATCGCGACAGCGGCAATCGTCGCCGTCTGGATGACCAGCAACATCGTCCAGCCGTAGAGGAAGCCCGCAAGCGGACCCATCGATTCACGCAGATATACGTATTGGCCGCCGGCATGCGGCATCGCGGCAGCCAATTCGCCGTAGCTCAGCGCGCAGATCAACGTCATCAAGCCGGAAAGGAGCCAGACAAGCAGCAAAAGGCCGGGGCTTTGCACTTGATGTGCGATATCGGCAGATACGAGGAAAATGCCCGAGCCGATCATCGAGCCGATCACAATCATGGTCGAATCGAAAAGGCCGAGGCCTTTGACCAATTCGGAATCACTTCGAGCAATCGAGCCGGGGATTTTCTGTGTGACAGCCATTTCGCCACCTTACTCGCGCCGAAGGCGCGTCCGCTCCGCAATGGCCATATATTGCCGCGCCCGAGCCGCCGGGTCAGGCGCCGCAATCAAATCACGAATCACGGCTACAGAATCCGCCCCAGCGCGAAACACATCCGCCGCGGATTCCGCCATAATGCCGCCGATCGCTACGATCGGTTTCCCCGTGATCGCCCGCGCTTGCCGCACAAACTCGAGGCCCACGACGGGATCCGGGTTCTCCTTCGCGCCCGTCAGGAAGATAGGCCCCACAGCAATATAGTCAGCCGAAGTGAGGCTTGCTTCGCGTAGCTGGTCGAAATTATGTGTCGAAACGCCTACCCACCAAGGCGTTGGGCAGATTTTCCGGGCGTCTTCCAGGGGAAGGTCTTCCTGGCCAACGTGGACGCCAGCCGCACCGACCATCGCGGCGATGTCAGCCCGGTCGTTGACGATGAATCTGACGCCTCGCGGCGAGAGAATTTCGATCAATTCCTTGGCCTGCCGGTACACCCGCCGGGCGGGCCAGCGCTTCGCGCGCAGCTGCATCAGGCTGACGCCCGCATCCGCCAATTGAATCGCCAAATCGTTTAGGGACAGGGTGGTGAATTCCGGATCAAGGATTGCGTAGAGCGCTGGGAACGGCTTTGGCATCCGCTTACTTCGCCGGGGCAGCGGTGAGGCGTTCCAGGAAATGTGTATCGAACTTGCCCGCAATGAAGTCCGGCTCCACGAGAATGCGCTTGTGCAGAGGAATCGTGGTTTTGATGCCCTCGACAACGAAGCCGTCGAGCGCCCCGTGCATTCGGGCGATGGCTTCGGCGCGGTCGCGGCCGTGGGAGACCAGTTTCGCGATCAGCGAGTCATAGTAAGGCGGAATGACCGCGTCCGCGTAGGCGGCGGTGTCGACGCGAATCCCCGGTCCGCCCGGCACGCGAAACGCAGTAATTCTTCCCGGTGAAGGCACGAAGGTTTCCGGATCCTCGGCGTTGATACGGCATTCGATGGAATGGCCGCGCGGCTGAAAAGCACCGACTGCCGTTTCCAGTTTCTCTCCAGCGGCAATGCGAATCTGCGCTTTCACGATGTCGACCTGCGTGACCATTTCGGTGACAGGATGCTCCACCTGCACGCGAGCATTCATCTCGATGAAATAGAGCTTTCCCGAATCATCGCGCAGAAATTCGACGGTGCCAGCATTCCAATAGCCAACTTTGCGCAAGGCCTCGACCACCTGCTTGCCGATCCGCTCGCGCGTGGCCGCGTCCAGCACCGGCGACGGCGACTCTTCGACGAGCTTCTGATGGCGCCGCTGCAGGGAGCATTCGCGTTCGCCCAGGTGAATCACGTTGCCGTGCTTATCGCCAAGCACCTGAAATTCAATGTGCCGCGGCTTCTCGATCAGCTTCTCCATGTAGACATTGGGGCTGCCGAACGCTTGCTGCGCTTCCGATCGCGCCGTGAGAAATGCAGGGATCAGTTCGCGTTTCTGACGGACCATGCGCATGCCGCGCCCGCCGCCCCCCTCCGCGGCCTTGATCATCAAAGGCAGGCCGATTTCCGCAGCGACGCTCTTGGCTGCGTCTTCATCGGGCACGACGCCATCGCTGCCCGGAATGATGGGCAATCCCGCAGCACCCATCTCCGCACGCGCGCGGTCTTTTTCGCCCATCATGCGAATCAACGCGGGCGAGGGTCCGATGAAAGCGATATGCGACGCTTCGCAGACTTCGGCGAAATTAGCATTTTCGGAGAGGAAACCGTAGCCGGGATGGATCGCATCCACGTTCGTGATTTCGGCTGCGCTGATCACTTGGGGAATGTTCAGATAACTCTCGCTGCTGCGTGGCGGACCGATGCAGATCGCCTCGTCGGCAAACCGAACGTGCAACGCATGACGATCGGCCTCGGAATAGATGGCCACAGTGCGGATGTCGAGTTCCTTGCAGGCAGACATCACGCGAAGCGCAATCTCACCGCGATTGGCGACTAGGACTTTTCGGAACATGTATCCCGGAGTAAGAAACGCGCGCCTAAGAAATGATCGAATTCAGGCAAGCGCGGCTTATTTCTTTCCCTGCGCACGGATGCCGAACAGCGGCTGCCCGTATTCGACGGGGCTACCGTTCTCAACAAAAACTTCCACGACTTCGCCCGCTACATCGGATTCAATCTCGTTCATCAGCTTCATCGCTTCGATAATGCAGAGCACCTGACCGCTATCGACGCGACCGCCGCGTGCCACAAAAGGCGCCGCACCAGGGCTTGGAGCCGAATAGAACGTACCTACGATCGGCGATTTGATCAGATGCAGATCGGCTGCAGGGCGGGCCTCGGCCGGCTTGGCTTGACTTGGCGCCGGACTTTGCTGAGGCGTTGCGTGCACCGCTGGCGCGTGACTCTCGACCGGATGAAACACTCGGGCCGGGGCGGCTGTGCCGCTGAATGCTTTCCTCAGCTTGATGCGCGTGCCCGGGCCTTCGACTTCAAACTCCTCAAGCCCATGCTTCTCCATGAACGCGAGGATGCGCTCGACTTCCACAAGATCAACGCTGCGGACGTTGTTAGCCGCTGCTTTCTTTTCTTGTCTTTTTGCCATTTACAGTTCGAGAAATTCCCGAGGAGCGTTGGTGAGGACCTCGCAGCCGTTCTTTGTCACGACAACGTCGTCCTCGATGCGAATGCCGCCAAATCCTTCAAGGTAAACGCCGGGTTCGATCGTCACGACCATCCCTTCGCTAAGGATTGTCTCTTCCCCTTTTGCTAACCGCGGCATTTCGTGGATTTCAAGCCCCAGCCCGTGACCCAAACTGTGGGTGAAGTACCGGTCGAGGCGTCGCTTCTTGAGCGACGACCGGGCTGCCTTGTCCACGGCACCGGCCGCCACCCCCGCCCGCACGGCCTGCAAGGCCGTCTGCTGGGCCTCTAAAACGCCACTGTAGATGCTTCTGGCCCTGCCTGTAGCCCGTCCCACATGCACTGTGCGGGTCAAATCGCTACAGTAACCGCGCATTATAGCACCCTGGTCGAGCACCACAAATTCGCTTTTGGCGAGCGCCTTCGCAGTAGGCCGCGCATGGGCCCAAGCGGAACGTCGGCCTGAGGCCACAATCGTATCGAACGATGGCCCGGACCCGCCGCCCTTCTTGATGGCAAACTCGATCTCGGCGGCCAAATCCAACTCAATAGCGCCCGGCTTGATGAGTTTCAAAGTGGAACGGAAGACATCACTGATCAGCAGCGCGGAGCCCCGCATGATGGAAAGCTCGGCTGCATCCTTCACCGCCCGCAGCTTCTCGACTGCATTCCCGTCCACTACCCAGCGCACATTCGATCCAGACCCGGCCTCGAGAACGGCCTTTTCGGCGACGGTCATGTGCCCGGATGAGAATGCGACACGGGTCAGACCCCGACGCCCGCGCAGGGCTGCCCCGACCGCGCGCAGCAGCCCCTTCTTCGCGATCTTGATGCCCGCGCCCCGTACTTCCTCTCTCGCTTGAAATGTGTATCTGCTGTCGGTGAAGAGCGTGACTTTCGAGCCCTCGACCAGGAGGATCCCGGCGCTTCCGGTAAATCCGCAGAGATAGCGAACGTTGGGGAGATGCGTGACGAGCGCAGCGTCGACGCGCAGGTTCGAAAAGCAAGCCCGGAGCCGTCTCAAGCGATCCTCGGGCTGGCTCCGGGCTAAAGTCTTCTTGGCCGACTTGTAGGTCACTAGCTCGGCAGTATCCTCGGTGTCAGGAAGAAGAGCAACTCCTGAGATGTGGAACTGACCGACGTTTCCTTGAATAGGTTGCCCAGTACCGGAATGCTTCCGACGAAGGGAACCTGATTGATGGTCGTCTGTTGGTTCGTGACGATCACGCCGCCGATGACAACGGTGGCGCCGTCATTCACGGTCACTTTGGTTTCGGCCGATTGAGTCGAAATTGCCGGGATGCCCTCGACGCGCTGAATGGCGTTGTCGATCTGGTCGTTCTCGACGGTGACATCGAGAAAGACCGTCCCGTCCGCCGTGATCTGAGGCGTTACGTCAAGTTCCAGCACCGCATCCACGAACTGAACCGAAATCGTGTTGTTGATGATCGTTTGCACCGGAATCTTCGTGCCCTGCTTCACGGTGGCCTTCTCGTTGTTCTGAGTGATCACCGTCGGCTTCGAGAGCAGCTTGCCGACACCGCGGTTCTCAGCGGCCGTGATGATCATGTCGAGAGCGAAGTTCGTCGACGTGAAGGCGTAAGTGAGGCCGCTCGTCGGCGCCGTGGCCGGCAGATTCGACAGCAGCGGAATCTGCGACGAGGTGCTGCTCGACGATCCGCTCCCCACGATCACCGGAGGCACGGGCGGTCCATTCCTGAAGAACGGGCTGGCTCCCGCCGCGCCGCCCACCACGTTGTTGCGGCTCGCGCTGCCTGCGGAAATACCGAACTGCGTGCCGATATCGCGCGAGAACTGACGGCTGGCCTGCACGACGCGCGCTTCAATCTGTACTTGCTGGGACTTGCGGTCGAGCTGACGGATCAGATTGTCGAGCACAGGCAACGTACTCGGGATATCCCGAATGATCAGCGTATTCGAGCGATCGTCCGCGATGATATCGCCGCGCGATGAGAGAAACTTCTTGAGCGTAATTGCCAGTGCCGTTGCCTTCGCATAGCTGAGGACGCGGGTAGTGGTAATCACGTCTGCTGCTTCGGCTTGCGCCTTCGCGAGATCGCGATTCTCTTCGGCTTCCTTGCGCAACGTTTCTTTCGTCGCGATGCGAAGGACGTTGCCATCTAGCTGCTTATCGAGATCGTTGTTCTTGAGGACGATGTCTAGGGCCTGATCCCACGGCACGTCATCGAGCACGATCGTCAGGCTGCCCTTCACGCTCGGATCGACGACCACGTTCAAGCCACTGATCTCGTGGATGAGCCGGAAGAAGTCGCGCAGGTCGACGTCCTTCAGGTTCACCGAAATCGGCTCGCCCGAATACTTGACTGCACGCGAGGGCGTCGCATTCTGCTGCGCTGGCTGTGCGTCGGAACCTGCCGGAATGGGGGTTGGCGTCGCTGGAACCGGACTGGCCGCGATCGCTGCCGGCTGAGGCGCCGGCGTTGCCAGAGCTGCAGCTGGCTGCGTGAAAGATACCGGCAAAGTCGTCGCCGGCGCTGGAATCTCGGCAGGAGCCGCGGTCGCCGTTTCGATTGGCTTCGGTTGCGCTTCGGGCTGAGTGGCCTTTGTCGTAATCGTCGTCGAGGGTTCGGCGGCTGGCGCTGCGGGGGCAATCGCCTTCGGGGCGAAAGCCACGATGACGCTGTTGCCATCCTTGTTGATGCTGTAGGCGGCAGACTCGCGGAGGTCGATCACCACGCGAGACGTTTCCGGCGTGAACTGCGCGAGACGAATTTCACGAACCGGGTCGAGGTTGCTGGCGATGTGCTTTTCGGAAGCGACGACATGTGAACCCTTGAAATCAAGGACGAGCCTTTCGGGATTGCGCAGGCGAATGGCCTCGTATTCGAGCGCGCGCGAGCCTGAGATCTTCACGTCTGTCTCTTCGCCATTCTGCGCAAGATTCACTTGCCGGATCGATGCGAAACCGGATGGCTTCGCGTCAGAAGACTTGACCGACGCGGGCACCAGAGCAGCCGCGGAAGGCTTGGCGCTGGCCGGGATTGCCGCCTCGGGCGTACGAGAAACCAAGAGCGTCAGGTCTTGATCGTCCTTGCGCTCGAGCTTTGGCTCGATGCCCTGACTCAGGAGAACTTCGACGCGCACCACGGGCTTGTCGCCCGAGGAGTAGGTGACCACGCGGTAGCTCTTGACCAGATCCGACGCGACCACGCGCGCTCCCGCAGGATCGGCAGCGGCAACGCCGCTAAGATCCATGATATAGAGGCTCGCGCTCGGGCGATAGGTCGTGTATTCGAACGGACCATTCGCCTGCGCTACCAGACGAACGCCGCCGTCCGCCACTTCGGCCTTTACGTGCACCGTCGGCGAATCCGCCGCAAGTGCGCCGCCCGCCACGATCAGACCAGCCGCCAGTAATGCGCCCAGCCCCCACGCCCGCCCTATGATCCTCATTGCTGCTCTCCTGCAATCGCGTAGATTCGCTTCGTCACAGTTCGCTCCACGGCATTACCAAAGGCATCGCGCGATTCTTCCTTGAAGGTCACGCCGTCCAGTCCGATTTTTTCCACGTCGCCGTCGTACAGGCGATCGCCTTCACGAATGAAATACACACTGCTGCCCGGATTCGAGACCACTGCGATCATCCCCGCACCCGAGCGCACCGTCCCATCAACTCGTACTGTTGCAATCACTAAACCTGCCTTACCGGGCGGCAGATGAACTCCCGCATTGGCATCTTTCTTCGTGTTGACCAACGGAGAGAAAGGATCACGCTTGCCTGCCGTCTCCGAAGCAGTGGCTTGCTCGCCGCCCGGTGCAGCGGAAGCATCGGCCGGTTTCGCGTGTGTGGGCTTTGCCGCTGTAGTCGCTGCCGCGGCTTTCGGCTTCGCAGCCATCGCGGCCTTTGACTTTGCGGCCATCTTCGCTTTCGGCTTGCTGGCAGGCGCCTGCTGCGACAATGCAGCGGGCAGGAAGCAACCTGCGAGTATGATTCCCATGAACCAGCGGGTCGTTTTTGTAGCGAGTCTCATCGTGTTTGTGCCTACTTTTTCGCGCCCGGCTTGGCAGGCTCAGCTGGCGCTTCCGCCGGACTCGTAAAGAAAGTCGTCACAGTAAACTTGCCCGTCACCGTTGTGCCCGGAGCCAGGCGGAACTTGGAGTTCGTATTGCTTCCGCCCACGGAAGTCAGCTGCAGGTCGCCGACGTTGATGATTCGGGAAAGCCGCCCCAACTTGGCGAAGAAATCGAGCACCGAGTAGTACGGTCCGTCAGCTTCGATCTCGAACGGCATCTCAAAGTAATAGGGCTTCTGGCCCACGGGCTGCGCCGTAAGAGTGCGGATCGAGACGCCCGAACTGATCGCGGCACGCTGCACCATGAGGATGAATTCGTCCGTCTGCTTTTCTTCCGGGACGATCGTCTGCAAGGTGGTCAGCTGCTTTTGGAGCGCGTCCATCTCGGTCTGCAACTCCACGCGGCGCTGCTTGTAAACGCGAAGGTTCTGCACCTCGGCATTCAAAGGCTTGTATTCCGCCTGTGCGGCTTCAAGTTGATTTCGCATATTGGCCAGCGGCAGACCGGGAATGTACAACCCGGCCAGGGTGAGAACGATTGCGACGCCGAAGAACAGGAGGGCCTGCAGCGGCCACGGCCACTCACGAAAGCTGGATGGCATGGCTAGCTCCTCCCCTTAGGCGCTGGTGCGGGCGCTTGCGTGGCGGCCGCAGCCTGAGTCTTCGGCTGCTCAGCCGAAGTCCCGCCGGGTGAAATGACGACATTCATCTCAAAACTGTATGTTTCTACGCCCGGCTCGATGTCGTCTTCTTTGGCGTTCTTGATTTCGATCTTGTCGAAGTATCCCGATCTCTTCAGCTCAGTAATGAAATTCGCGACCGCGTTGATCGAGCCCGCTTCGCCCTTGATCTGCAGCGAATCAGACTTTCGCTCCACCGATGTCAGCCAGAGCTGATCCACTCGGACCACCGTGTTGGCGACCATCTGCAGCAAGTCTTGGGCGCCGCTGCGATTCTTTTGCAGCGTCTCGATCACGTCGATGCGCTGCTGCAATGTGCTCTTCTCCGCTTCGAATCGGTCGACGTCCTGCTTGATCTGTTCGAGGCTGGCCTTCTCGGCGCGCAGTTTCGCGATGTTCTTGTTGATCGTGTCGAGATCAGATTTCTGCCGGAAATAAACAACAGAGAGAATCACCGCGGCAACAGCGACCGCGGCGATTGCCAGAACGATCTGAAGTGTCGCCTCGAGCGGGACCGCCTGCTTCGCGGCCTTGGGGCGCGCTTGGCCGAGTAAGTTAATTCGAATCATGGGGTGTCAAAACTCCTCAGCGCCAGTCCCACGGCAATCGCCAGGCGCGGCGCCAACTCACGAAGCTGACTTTCATCGTGACGCCCAGGATTGATAGCAATCTTGCGGAAGGGATACAGCTCTTCGACCGGCATCGCGAACTCTTCCTTTAGCAGGTCGAGCAAGCCGGGCACCCTAGCCGTACCTCCCGCCACAACGATGCGACGGATGTTTTCGCCACTCGCCGTAGCGCGGAAGAAGTCGAACGTCTTCTGAATTTCCAGAATCAGAATGTCCGAGACCGATCGCAGGATTGCGGTCCGCTGCTCGTCGCTCACGCCGGCATGCGTCCCGCCCATCTTGAGCTTCTCGGCATCTTCGAAGCTGAGGTCCAATTCCTTTTGGAGTGCGTCGGTGTATTGGTTGCCGCCCACGGAAACGTCGCGTGTAAACAGTGGCGTCCAGCCGCGAATAATGTTGATGTTCATCACGCTCGCGCCGATATTCAGCAGCGCGACCACCTGCGACGGGTCGAGGTCATAGTTCACTTCGTAGCAGTTCTGAAGCGCGAAGGCATCGATGTCCACGACCACGGGCGCCTTGCCGGCCTGCGCGAGCACGTTCGTGTGATTCAGAATCTTGTCTTTCTTCACGGCAACGAGAAGCACGTCCATCTGGTTTTCAGTGGCTTCGAGCAGTTGATGGCTCAGGTTCACGTCCGCGATATCGAAGGGGATGTGCTGGCTGGCCTCGGCCTGAATCCGGTCGTAGAGCTCTTCCTCAGTCATCAGGGGCATGCTGACGCGCTTGACGATCACCGAGTGGCCGGAAACGGAGGTCGCGACGTCTTTGGTTTTGATCTTCTGGCCGTCGAAGATCGAAACGATCTTTTCAGCGACGGAAGGGGCATCCATGATCGCGCCGTCGACCACGGTGTCCTGGGACAGCGGCTCCAATCCAAAGCTGACGAGTTCGTAGCCGTCCTTGGATTTCTTCAACTCGACCGCCTTCACCGAACTTGACCCGATGTCCAGACCGATTAGAGATTTTGTTTTAGAGAACATCTATGGCCCTCGCTCTTCCCTGCCAAACGCGGGCAAAGTGGTCAGCTGACAACTGCTGAAAAACCACTTGGATTCTTCGTCTGCCCTTCGCTTCGGCCCATCGAAGCTGCTTCTAGTACCGTGGTACTGTCAGATACGGTACGTCTCCCCTTGCAGCGTTTATCACATCCACCGACGCAGACTGTCAAACAACAGTTATTTCCCGCGTGTGCTTTTGGTAAAACCCGGTCTAAAGGACAGGCCAGGCTCTGGGAAGGCAAACCTGAGGAGAAATGCCCTTGCAAACCTGCGTCGAAGATGAGGTGAAAAGCCGGTGAAACTCGATTCGCCTCGACCTACTTCTGGGTGGACCCTAATTTCAACTGTGACCAGAGGGAGTCGATCCGAACCTTCGTAGGCTGATCCATTTTGATTTCGTCGGGCCATCGTCCGGCGAAACCCTCTTCCGGCCACTTTCTGGTCGCGTCGATGCCCATCTTAGATCCATAATCCTGGCGCCGCGCGGCATGGTCGAGTGTGTCGAGCGGTCCCATGACGAACTGGACGTCCCGCTCCGGGTCAATCGCGCATAACGCCTTCCAGACGACCTCTCGCGAATCCTGCACGTTGACGTCGTGATCCACCACGACGATTACCTTGGTGAACATTGCCTGACCGAGCGACCAGATCGCGTTCATGGTTTTTCGGGCGTGTCCCGGGTAGCTCTTTCGAATCGAAACGATCATGAGGTTCTGGAAAATACCTTCGGCCGGCATGGCAACATCTACGATCTCTGGGTGCTGCATCTTCATGACGGGCAGGAAGACCCGCTCGATCATGTGGCCGATGAAGTAGTCCTCCTGTGGCGGGGGCCCTACGATCGTGGTCAGGTAGATCGGCTCCTCGCGGTGCGTGATGCAATCAACATGGAACACTGGGAATTCACCTTCGAGCGAATAAAATCCCGTGTGGTCGCCGAAGGGACCCTCGGTCCGCATTTCGCCCAAGTTCACGTGCCCTTCGAGCACAATCTCCGCGTTTGCAGGGACTTCCAGGTCGAGGGTTTTGCAAGGGACTAGTTCCACTGGATCGCGGCGCAGAAAGCCTGAAAACAGAAATTCGTCCATATCGGGAGGCACCGGCAGGATTCCGGCAAGACATGTGGCTGGGTCGGAACCAATCGCGACGGCGACTTCGATCTTTCCTTTCGGATTCCTCGCCCGGGCGCTGCGGAAATGCTCGGCGCCGTGCTTCTGGGTTTGCCAGTGCATTCCGGTGGTCCGTTCGTCAAAAACCTGCATGCGATAGCAGCCGACATTGCGTTTGCCCGTTTCCGGATTCTGGGTGATCACCATGGGCCACGTGATGTAGCGGCCGCCATCCTGGGGCCAGCACTGCAAGATGGGGAAATCGAACAGCGAAAACCCCTCAGTGCGCACCACTTCCTGGCATTCCCCGTTACGCACCGTTTTCGGGAACATATTGCCCAGCTCGGCCAGCTTCGGCAACATCTTCACGCGGTCGAGCAGCCCCTGAGGCGATTGCATATCGAGGATGGAGGAAATGCGCCCGGCAACCTCGTCTAGCGAATCGACTTCCAGCGCCAGATTCATTCGCTCTTCCGTGCCCACGAGGTTTGTCAAGGCGGGCACGCGCGATCCCTTCGGCCGCTCGAAGAGAAGGGCTGGACCGCCGGCCTTGACGACGCGATCGCTAACCTCCGTGATCTCCAGAACCGGGTCGATCTCAGCAGAAACGCGGCGCAGCTGATCCTTCTTTTCGAGCTTTTTGACAAAATCCCGCAGGTCGCGATACGCCACTTCCCCTCCCTGAACGTATTTCCTGGTGAGCGCTCACTCTATCACGGAGCATCGCGCGCAACGAGCGGCCAATGCCACGAACCGATTGAGTGGCCGAAGCTTAGTTGAAAGCGCCGCTGCTCCAACGTAACCTGCTCGCCCTAAATTGCGTCTGTAAGCTGAAAGGAAGAAATAGGCCAGCCATGGCGTCCCGTGCTCGGTCGAGAACGCTTCCTAGACTATCGGAGAGCCATGCCCCTGAAAGAGTCCTATCAAAAACACCCAAAAGCCTACCTGATCGGGCTTCTCTGCCTGCTCTTGATCATTGGCTATTGGTTTTACCAGAAGCATGAGGATGCGGGGCCGAAGTACACGACGGCGACGGTTCGCCGTGGCGATATCACTGCCGCAGTGCAAGCGACAGGCACGATCAATGCTCTGACCACGGTATCCGTGGGTTCTTACGTTTCCGGCACCGTGCAGTACATTTTCGCGGACTTCAATACCCGCGTAAAAAGCGGGCAAGTGCTCGCGCAACTCGACCCTGCGATCTATGAGGCTGCGGTCCTCCAGGCGCGAGGCAATTTAGAAAACGCGCAAGACAATCTGGCGACCCTCGCGGCCAATGTTCAAGTAGATCAAGCCGCCGTCGTCAAAGCCCAAGCCAACGTGAAGTATCAAGTCGCGACAGCCAAACGCTCTCAAGATTTGTTCACGGCGGGCGTGGTCTCCGCCGATTCCAACGACCTTACGCAATCCACGCTCGGTCAAGCTCAGGCCGATGTGCAATCGGCGCAAGCGGGGCTCGAACAAGCCAAAGCGCAACTTCAACAAGCCAAGAGTCAAGTTACTGCAATGCAAGGCGGGCTCAACGCGGCCGAAACGAACTTGAAGTACACCACGATTCTCGCGCCAATCAATGGCACGGTCGTCGCGCGCAATATCGACGTCGGCCAATCCGTCGCAGCCACGCTGCAAGCGCCCAACGTGTTTACGGTCGCGCAGGATTTGACTCGCATGCAGGTCTACGCTGCGACCGACGAATCCGACACGGGGAATATCCATGTGGGTGCGCCCGTTACGTTCGCGGTTGACGCGTTTCCGAACGAGCTCTTTCAGGGCCGCGTGAGTGCTGTCCGGCTAAATCCAACGACGGTGCAAAACGTGGTTACCTACAATACCGTGATCGATTTCAGCAATCCCGACGAAAAGCTCCTGCCGGGTGAAACCGCCTACGTCACCATTCCGACCGGCCACGCTTCCGACACGATCGAGATCCCCAATCCATCGCTGACTTTCAAACCCAATATTCCGCGGCCGCAACTCCAGGAGCTGTACCGCCAGTACAACATTTCCCGCGAAGCTTCAAACACGCACCTTGGCGGATGGCAGGTAGTTTGGAAACTCGGCCCGAATAAGGAGCTAATCCCCGTTGCCGTGCAGTGCGGCATCACGGATTACAGTAACACTCAACTACTTCAGGGCGACATCAAAGAGGGCGATGTTCTGGTGATCGCTCAGCAATCTACTCCGGGGGCGGCTGCAGGCACGAATCGTCCACCCGGCTTTGGCGGCGGTGGACCGCCGCGCTAATGAGCACGAAAGAGGTGCGCTGATGAATCCGCGAGAAATTATTCGCGTGGCGTTGCGAGCCTTGGCCCGCAATAAGCTGCGGACTGTCCTCACGATGCTAGGGATCATCATCGGCGTCGGCGCCGTGATCTGCACAGTCGCAATCGGCCAGGGAGCGAGTGAGCAGGTTGAGCAACAGATCGCGTCGCTTGGAACGAACGTGATCATGGTGTTCGCCGGTAGCGTCAATACCGGTGGCGTGCGCATGGGAAACGGGGCAACCAAGAGTCTCACCGATGATGACGCGGAAGCCGTCCTCCAACACGTCCAGGGCGTCACCATGGTTTCGCCGATGGTGTTTTCCTCTGTCCAGGCCGTCAATGGGAATGAGAACTGGCTCACGCGCGCCAATGGCGCTTCGCAGGATTTTCCGCAAATTCGCAATTGGCCCGTGGTCTCCGGCAGCTTCTTCTCGCAGCGGGACGTCGACATGGCGACAGATGTATGCGTCATTGGAAAGACGGTCGCCACACAGCTTTTCGGAGATCAGGATCCAGTCGGACAAATGATTCGGATTCAGAATCTTCCTTTTCGTATCCTCGGCGTCTTGCAGGAAAAAGGACAGAATCCGAACGGCCAGGATCAGGACGACATCGTCTTGATGCCTTATACAACCGTGCAGAAAAAAATCTCAGGCATCAGTTGGATTCAAATGATGATGGTGGCCACCGCCAGCCAGCAACAGAATCAATCCGTACAGAGCGGAATCTCGGCACTCCTTCGGCAACGACATCATCTTCGAACGGGCGAAGACGACGATTTCATCATTCGCAATCCGAGTGAAATGGCGCGTACTGCCGAGGCGACAGCGAACACGATGACGCTTCTATTGGGCACCGTCGGCGCCGTGTCGCTCGTGGTCGGTGGAATCGGGATCATGAATATCATGCTCGTTTCCGTCACCGAGCGAACTCGGGAAATCGGCGTCCGCATGGCCGTTGGTGCTACGGAAGCCAACGTTCAGTGGCAGTTCCTAAGCGAAGCGCTCGTTTTGAGTTCGCTTGGCGGAATCATAGGGATTATCGTCGGCATGGTGTTTTCGGCAGTGATTTCGAATTGGCTCGGCTGGCCGACGCTCGTTTCGAAGCTTTCGGTTGTCGTGGCAGTCGTGTTCTCGGCACTGGTTGGCATCAGTTTCGGCTTTTATCCCGCGCTTAAGGCGGCGCGACTGAATCCCATCGAGGCTCTTCGATATGAGTAATGCTTGGCATCGAATTCTGCGGCGGTCGATTCTCAGCGCAGCTTTGCTGGTCCCGGCGATTTCATTGGCTCAAGGCGGCTACTCGCCGGGGCAGCATCCGCAGGGAGCCGGGCATCCGCCATACGGCCAAGGCAGACCTCAGGGCTCACCGCCCGCGGGAATGCCGCAAACCGGAACGCCACCCGGCGTCTCGGCAGCTGCCCTGCATCCCGCGCCACTCAACATGGCTGTTCCGGGCAGAGCCACAGCGGCGGGCGAGCGGTTTTACATCGTGGCTTCTGTCGATCTGCAGAAATCTCAGATCCTTTTGAAGTATCCGACCGAAGTGACAGTACTCATGAAGGTCGACGATTCCACAAAACTCGCCAATGACTCAGGCAAGGCGCTTCAGCTATCCGATTTCCGCGCAGGCGACACAGTCTGGGTCAATTCGTCGAACGGCAAGGATGGCGTGACGGCCATTCGCATTCGTAAAGGTGAAATGACCGTTGCCGATTTGCACCGCTACTATCTCGATTACGGGGAAATCAAGTAGATCGCAAAACTCTCATACGTCGCGTGTCCGCCGCGCGATTCCCCTACTAGCGATTTGGCTTCCAGCGCAGAATCGGCTTGCGCGCCGCGGCCGTTTCATCGAGCCGGCTAACGCGTGTTGAGTGCGGCGCGTGTTTCACGAGATCCGGATCAGACGCCGCCTCTTCGGCGATCGAGAGCATGGCCTCGATGAACAAGTCACATTCTTCCTTCGATTCCGATTCCGTGGGCTCGATCATGAGCGCGCCGTGCACGATCAGAGGGAATGCGGTCGTGTAGGGATGAAAACCGTAGTCGATCAGCCTTTTGGCGATGTCCATGGTGCTCACGCCTCGTGCCTTCTGGCGCGCGTCGCTGAAAACCACTTCGTGCATTGAGGGCAGGTTGTAGGGCAGCTCGAATGCATCTTCAAGCTTTTTGCGTATGTAATTGGCATTGAGCACGGCGTCTTCGGTTGCCTGACGAATTCCAGGGCCGTACGCCAGGATGTACGCCAGCGCGCGAACGAGCACACCGAAATTCCCGCCAAACGCCCGCAAGCGGCCGATCGACCGCGGGCGGTTCTCTTCGAGCGCAAGCTCGTGGTTCTCTTTCTCGACGAGCACAGGAATCGGACGGAAAGGTTCGAGGATTTTCTTCATCGCTACCGGACCTGCTCCCGGACCGCCGCCTCCGTGAGGAGTCGAGAAAGTCTTGTGCAGGTTCAGATGCATCACGTCCACGCCAAAGTCGCCGGGGCGCGCCACTCCGGCCAGCGCGTTCATGTTGGCGCCGTCCATATACAGCAGCGCACCCTTCGCATGCAGAATTTCGACAATTTCTGAAATCTGCTTTTCGAAGATGCCCAGCGTGGAGGGATTCGTGAGCATCAGCGCGGCCACATCCTCGTTGACGCGCTCGCCCAATTTCGCGAAATCGATCTGGCCGCGCGAATCCGACTGAATGTTCTCAACCGCGTAGCCCGCGATCACGGCCGTGGCGGGATTGGTGCCGTGCGCCGAGTCCGGGACGAGCACCGTCTTTCGCGGATTTCCTTGGGATTCAAGATACGCGCGAATCAGCAACAGTCCCGTCAGCTCTCCCTGCGCGCCTGCCGATGGCTGCAAGCTCACCGCATCCATGCCGGTGATTTCCAAAAGGCAATCTTCCAGAAGACGCAGGATCTTGAGGCAGCCTTGCGAGAGATCCTGGGGCGCGAGCGGATGCTCCGTCGCGATCCCTTCCAAGCGCGCCACGAACTCGTTCACGCGCGGGTTGTACTTCATCGTGCAGGAGCCGAGCGGATACATCCCGAGATCAATAGCGTAGTTCCAAGTGGAAAGCCGCGTAAAATGACGCAAGACCTCAATCTCGCTCACTTCCGGAAAGCCGTCGACGCCCTCGCTGCGATAGCTCTCGCCCAACCAGTTTCGAGGATCCACAGGAGCAACGTCCAATGGCGGCAGATCAAAAGCTCGTTTGCCTGGGGAGGACTTCTCGAAGATCAGTCCTTCGTTCTGGTTTACGTGGCGCGAAGCCTTGGTGATCTTCCCCCTCATGCTCGCATCTCGACCGGGGCAAGCGCTTCCGCAAGCACTCTCGCGAAGCTCTCGATATCGGCGCGCTTGGTCGTTTCGGTTATGCAGACGAGCGCGTGATTAGGCAATTCCGGATAAAGCGGCTCGAGCGCGAGAGGTCCGATGATTTTTCTGCGCAGAAGGTCTGCGTTGATCTTCTCGACTGCCCGCGGAAATGCCAACGTGAACTCGTTAAAGAAAGGCGCAGAAAATGGGCGACGAACGCCGGGAATTTTCGCGAGCTCGCTCAAGGCGAATTGCGCCTTCGACAGATTCTGAACGGCAAGCTCTCGAATGCCCGCTTTGCCGAGCAAAGTCAGGTGCACGGTCGCAGCAAGCGCGCAGAGGGCCTGATTCGTACAAATATTCGAAGTGGCCTTCTCGCGCCGGATATGCTGTTCGCGCGCCACAAGCGTTAGCACGAAACCGCGCCGGCCCTGAGAATCGGTCGTCTGTCCAGCGAGACGACCCGGCATCTGCCGCACAAATTTGTCCTGTGATGCAATCACTCCCAGGAACGGGCCGCCATAGCTCGGTGCGAGACCAAAACTTTGCCCTTCGAGCGCCACGATATCCGCCTCACGCGGTGGCCGCACAAGACCGAGGGACAGGGCCTCGGTGATCGCAACGACGAGCAGCGCTCCACACGAATGCGCCGCCTCGGCCATCGCCGGAACATTCTCCATTGCGCCTAGAAAATTGGGCGACTGGACCACCACCGCAGCAACATCGTCACGCAGCTCAGCTCGAAGGGTCGACGCGTTCATCGCGCCATCCGCAGCGAGGGAAACTTCTTCGATGGTTAGGCCCGAGCTTTTCGCGTAGGTCCTTAGCACGTCGCGGTACTGGGGATGAAGCGTACGTGCGACTAGGACGCGATGGCGCCGCGTGATGCGCTCGGCCATCAGCACAGCCTCAGTTGTCGCCGTGGACCCGTCCCACATCGAGGCGTTCGCGACTTCCTGGCCGGTCAGCTGACACATCAGCGTCTGAAATTCGAAAATCGCCTGCAGCGTGCCCTGGGAGATTTCGCCTTGGTACGGTGTGTACGATGTCAGAAACTCGCCGCGCTGAATGATCGTATCGGTGATCACCGACCGCAGATGATCATAGACTCCCGCGCCCAAAAAGCTCGCGTACTCGAGAGAGTTTTCCCGTGCGCGATCCTGGAAGTATTCGATGATCTCGGGCTCCGACAAAGGGCCCGGCAAATTCAGCAGTTCGCGCAAACGGAAACGTTCGGGAATGCTCGAAAATAATTCCTCGATCGACTGCGACCCAATCGCTTCCAGCATTTCTTTGCGTTCGGTGGGGCTTTTGGGAAGATATCGCATCAGGGCTGGCACTCCGGGCAGAATGCTTCGTACGCGGCAGCGTCCATCAAACTCGAGAGTTCGTTTGGATCCACGATCCGCACTTTTGCGAACCAAGCCTCTCCTTGAGGGTCTGCATTCACCTTCTCCGGCGACGATTCCAGCGAAGTGTTCAGCTCGAGCACTTCGCAACCGACTGGGGCGAAAACCTCGAAGACCGCCTTCGTCGACTCGATTGTGGCGAGCTCTTCTCCCGCTTGGAATGTCGCACCTACTTTGGGGAGGCCGACGAACACCACATCACCAACCTGCTTCTGAGCAAAGTCGGTGATTCCGATACGCCCAACACCGTTCCCATTCGCTTCGATCCATTCGTGCTGTTTCGTATATCGGTAGTTCGTCGGATAACCCATCTTGCTTTCTCCTCAGATGCTACGACGGCTCGTTCGCTCGGGCACTTGCCGACTGCGTCCGCAGCTGCGGTCTTTTGTAGAACGGTGTCGGAACCACCTTCGCTTTTACCTTTTGCCCTCGCACCTCGACGTAGACGGTACTGCCGACGGCGCCCATCTCCGGCGGCACAAACGCGAGCGCGATGTTCTTGCCAAGCGTCGGCGAAGGGGAACCGCTCGTGATCAGACCGATTTGCTTGCCATCGTTATCCACCACAGAATAGCCGTCACGCGCGATTCCCCGCTCGACCATCTCGAGGCCCACGAGCGTCCGCGAAAGGCCACTTTGGCCTGCGCGCGCGAGCGCGTCCCGGCCGATGAAGTCGCCTTTGTCCATCTTGCAAAAGCGGCCGAGTCCCGCCTCCCAAACGTTGATCTTCTCGCCGATTTCGTGGCCATAGAGAGACATCCGCGCCTCGAGCCGCAGCGTATTCCGCGCGCCCAAGCCGCACGGAACGATCCCGAATTCACGCCCGGCAGAAAGAACTTTCTGCCACACGTCCTCGCTCGTTTTTGCGTCTGAGGGAATATAGACCTCAAAGCCGTCTTCACCCGTGTACCCGGTTCGCGCAATGAGAGTGTTTTTGAGCCCGCAAAACGTGACGTGCGTACACCAATAGTTTCCGAGCTGACGAAGCGTGGCATCGGTGAGTTTTTGCATCACGTCGATGGCGCGTGGACCCTGAATCGCAAGCTGCGTGTAATCGTCGCTCCGATCGACCACGCCACAATCAAACCTTCGGGTGTTTTCTTCTACCCAGCTGAAATCCTTTTCTCGAGTTCCCGCGTTGATCACCAGAAGAAACTCTTCTTCGTCGAGCCGGTGAACAATCACATCGTCGACGAAGGTTCCTTCGGGATAAAGCATCGCCGAATATTGCGCTTGGCCGATGGCCAGCCGTGACACCTGATTCATGGTGATGTGCTCTACCGCCGCGAGCGCTGCCCCGGGAGTACGCCTCGCATGCACGCGAATATCGCCCATGTGGCTTACGTCGAAGACGCCCACTCCAGCGCGCACAGCTTTATGCTCCGCGACCAGCCCTCCGCTCGAGGGATATTCCACCGGCATGTCCCAGCCGCCGAAATTCACCATCCTCGCGCCCGACGCGCGATGAACGGCATTCAACGGAGTTTTACGGAGATTTACGTCTGACGATGGATCCAAAGGTTCTCCTGCTTACGAGCAGATTCTAGCAAGTGCTCGTCTCGGGCGGTACATCTGCTGCGCACCGGTAAATATTTGTTGGCCGCAAAACTCGAAGCCAAGCCTCATCGCGTTTCTCTGGCGAATGACAACGGGCTCGCCCGGACGTACTCGTTTCTCGTTCGCTCAACCGTGGGACAAGTGAGGTTCACGCGCTCTGAAGTTGTTGTACAATCAGCGAGTCACTGAAGCCGAGCGGGCGTAGTTCAATGGCAGAATAGAAGCTTCCCAAGCTTCGGACGTGGGTTCGATTCCCATCGCCCGCTCCATAAATCCGCAAAATTCACGTTGATTCGGCTGCCCTTACTCACCGGCCATCCCTCAATTTGTGCCTAGAAACGGGAGTTTTGCGCCCATTTTGCACCCAAGTCGACTGGGAAGGCGTTGGTGTGTTCTTCTGTACTTTTAATTCTACTTCATTTGGAGTATAATTATGGTATGCCAACCATGAAATACACTCCAGCAGAGGCCTCGGCCTTAACGAACCTGCCGATTCGCACTGTGCGGCGGCTCATGGATCGCCGCTTCATTCGTCCAAGACGCCTTCGTACCGGGCGTTCAGTTCAGCGGCTTCTTTCTTGGGAGCAGTTAGTCTACCTGAGGCTTGAAGCCGAGGGTCTATCGCTCCTGCCCGTGCCGGCCCGGCGGAAGATCGCAAGGCAGATTGAAAGCGACGCCGGAATGGACATGGTCGCGATTTCAGAAGGCCGCGCCCTGGTGGTTCAAGTTAAGACCGTGCGCAATGAACTCGACGAACGGCTCAGGAAACTCAAGCGGGCAGAAAGCCTAATTGTCGAGGACTTGGAGACCCTGCGGGGTACACCTGTCTATCGTGGCACGCGAATCCCCGTGGACCTGATCGCCGACATGCTGAAACAGGGTGCAGCCGTTGAAGAAATCATCGAAGGGTATCCCGCACTCAACAGGGAACAAGTCGAACTTGCTCCGCTCTACTTGCGCGCTTTTCCTCGCCGGGGCCGTCCTGCAGCGCGTCTTTGGGCAAAGCGAAAGCCCGTCCGAACCACTCGCCAGGCACGAGACATGGCGAGACCAACGTGAAGATTCTGATCGACGAGTGCCTTCACACATCTCTCGTCTCCGTAGCTCACTCAGCGGGCCACACGGCTGATCACGTCGCTCATCGCGGGCTCGGCGGCCTGAAGGACTGGCAGTTGATGCAGGTCATCCGCGAGCAGGAATACACCTTCGTCACCAACAATCGCTCCGACTTTCTTGATTTGCATGGCAAGGAGCCGCTCCACGCCGGTGTAATCGTTATCGTTCCCAACGTAATTCCGTCGGAGCAAAGCGAACTTTTCGCCGCAGCCCTGAAACACATTGGGACGCGAGACTTGACAAATACTGTCGTGGAAGTTCAATTCGTAGGAGGTGGCATCAAATGCTCGGAATACGAACTTCCGTACTGACTCTTGTGGTCTGGCTTGGACTTACCAGCCCATCTTTTGCGAATTGCGCCAGCTCGAGCCAGCAAGCAGAGGATTTGGCTCTGGAAAAACTTCCTGCTCCTCTCCAAAGTTTGGCAAAGGAAATCCAGGGCCAAAACGGGGACATCGAGAGGGCGATTACGAGCCGGTTCGGATCCGGTCGCGACGTTGGCTCTGGGGTTCGCATTGAGTTGTGGCAGATCGACCCAGGAGTCTTGACTTATAGCAGGGGCCTCGTGAGCTTCCGCGCGCACGGTGAAACCGTCTGGTTGACCCGCACGATCAATAAGGCGACGCCGACACTTATGAGTGGGACCTTCGAGATGTACACGCCTCCAGAGCCCCAAATGAAGTATTGGCTGGGCAACCTGAGCCTTATGCCGGAGTCGGCCTTCAAGTTCGTAGATAGCGGCCAGAATTTGGATCATAGGGCACACCAGACCGAAAACTTCTTCATGAAACATCCTACTGGTCACATTAAGGTCCAGTTTGCCCCTGGTTGCTCTTCTGACACAATTCTCGAACGCCTATCTGACGGAACCCTTCTCTGCACCCTCACCTTTTCAGCTGAGGACGGGAGCGCACGCACGATCTACGACGTTGTCGCTTATCCTAGCGAAAGGCGCCTCGCTTTTTCAGTAAAGAAGCGGCCCTCCAACTTCTTGCTGGAAAAGGGTTGGTAGTCGGACGGCGCTATTCTGCGCCGAATCCGTCTGGGTACAGGCACTCGAGCCCCTTTTTTGATTCTCTTTCTTACTTTTACCTTTCTCGAAGGCTCCTTGATACCAGAGGTGTGGGCGATGCTCCGCCTTCACGACCCGTATCTTGCGTCTTCGCGTTGCCATGGTGAACGTCACATGAAAGACACAGATCACTGTGGTGTTCACCCCGTGGTTCACTCAGCGAACCACAGAAGTGTGAAAGAAGGGAACAGCTTAGAAACTGCAGAGCAGAAAGCATGGGCGCGGTGTGGCGACAGGCTTGGGCTGGAGGCGACCCCACTGTTCGGCGCGCGGTCGCGCCGAACATGATTCCTGGGGTCGCTCCAGCCCAACCAGACTCTAGTTGCGGACGAGATGTGGATGCAGCGTGATGGCGAGACTCTTCCAAAGCGTCCGACCAAGTCAAAAGTGCGGAGCGTTGCTTCACTCAGAACGCGCGTGTACTGTGTCCGCAGGGCAAGCCGAACCAACGAACCAGGAGACTGGCTCGATGGCAAGGCGGAGACACCAGGTAGGGAGGATTATCGTTCGTGGCAAGAATCCACCGGTATTCGTCGGAAGATGGCGGGAGGATGTGATCCAAGGAGAGCAGACGATTCGCGTAGAACGCTCGATGGTGCCCGGCACTGTCGCAGAGCTCAAGACCAAGCGAATCGCTCAGCGCCTTCTTGATCCCATCTTGGCCAAAATCAATTCCTTCGACTACCGGCCGAGTAAGTTCATCACGATTGGGAAATTTGCGGACATATGGGAGAGCCAGGTGCTCGTTCACCAGAAGCCTTCCAGCGTCAAGGCCGCGAAATCCCACTTGCGGACACATATTCGGAAGCATTTCGAGAATGTTCTTCTCCACGAGTTAACGCCGCAAATCCAGCAAAGCTTCGTGACTTTGCTTTCTGGAAAAGGGGTATCCCGCAAGACCGTGCTCAACGTCCTGGGCATTCTGAGCTCGATGATGGGCACCGCGAGATCTTGGGGGTATTGCCCTCAAACGATCACGACAAGCGAGTTGGCATTGCCGGCGGAGGAAGTCCGCAAGCAAACTCGATTCTTCAACGGTGAAGAGGCACGCAAGATCATCACGGTTGCTCCAGAGCCATACCGCACCATGTTCGCAATCGCCGCGATGACGGGACTACGCGCTGGAGAGGTTGTGGGCCTGCAGAAAGCAGACCTCGACTTCGACCGCCGCGTAATTCACGTGCGGCGATCGGCCTGGTATGGGCGGGTGCAAACGGTGAAGAGCAAAGCGAGCCGCGCACCCGTAGCGATGTCGGAAGTGCTTTCCACGCTACTGAACGAGTATCTGGCGACGTTGAAGCCGAATCCAGCAGGCTTTCTGTTCCTGAACCGGAATGGAAGGCCCTATGCAGCCAACAAGGTTGTCGAATATGGCCTTCGGCCCGTACTCGACAAGCTGGGAATCGAACGTGCCGGAATGCACGCTTTCAGGCATTGCCACGCAAGTTTGCTGATGGAAGTGGGGGCGAATCCGACGGTCGCGAAAGAGCAGATGCGACACTCGGATGCGCGAATCACGCTGGGAATCTATGGTCACGTGATCGGTGATTCTCAGCGAAATGCAGTGGACGGTGAGTAGATTCACACACTTGCGGAACGCTGGACGTGGGTTCGATTCCCATCGCCCGCTCCACTAAATAAAGCAGTTACGCAGCGTGCTTCGTTTTCCTATTTTCCGAAACTACAATTCGCGGGCCATTCGAACGGGAAAATGCGGCTTGGACTGACGCGAGCGGAATCTCGCACGTCACTCATCGCGGACACGTCGTCATGACATCAACCGGCGGCGTGGCGCGGAGACCAGCTTACGCGAATCGCCTTTCGGGCCTTGTCCCGATCATCCACAAAGATGCCGAAGAGTTTGAATTTCATCGCATATCCCTTCTGCGCAGAAAAGTTCGCGACCAGATAACGTTCGACGGCAGTTAGGTGCTGGGGAGTATGTAATACCGCAATGTCCCGCTGCAGCCGCGCGCACCGCAGCGGCAGGGTATTCGCCGGATCCTTTTCGGATAGTTATAATTTACGGACAGTTCCTTGCCAGCACGAATTCTCCGGCGGCTGAAAAAGAACAGCCGACCCCGAATCCGCCGCCAGCGCAGGTTAGGGTTGCATGAATGGTTGACGAATTCGGCGCCGCTTCCTCCAACGGAGGGATCGATCGCCCGTCCGTCGGCAAGACTTGCGAGGTAAATCGTTCTTGCTTCACTTGCTGAGTCGGCTTGGCGTGGACTCAATCGCCTTCCGGTGAATTCGATCACCATCCGGCCTCGTGGAATTTCCTCCAGGGCAAAAACGCCATACCGATGTATGGCCGAGCGCCCTATCCGGAGGCGGTATTTCGCTATCTTGCTGTTAATGCGGGGAGTCATGACGCAATTCTGGAAAAGTTCAAGATGTCTTGCCGTCGGCGCACACAACACGAGGGATCAGAAATCCCTCCCTGCTCCGTTCGTCACAACCAGGTATCTATTGGGCCATCTTAGCGGCTTTCTTGACCGCCAACGGCTTCACGTGAAACAAGGTCTTGGGGGAGTTTAGTTTCTTCTTCATCTTCGCTCCTGAAAATAGTGGAATTTTGGAGTGTTTGTTAACTTCGGCTCCCTGACCGCCGACAAATTTATGCGCGAGGAACATACCTGTCAAGTAATCTGGGCGACATATCAGCGTCAACCGGGACCTAGTTCCGACTCGGCGTGTCCGTGGCTTTCTTTTCTTTGTCAGAGGACATAGAAGGAATAGCCGGACATCGAAAGATCGCCGCCGGGCACGCAATTGCCCTCTTTCGTGGGGCGCACAGCAACACGGGCACAGGCGTTGATGTCGGTGACCGAATCTGGAGATATCTCGTGGTTTGGTGGCCGACGGTGTATTCGATCCTATCCGCGAATTCGCGCACCGCATCGGCCCGCAATCCCGGAATCGGTCTATCGATGACCGCAAGCGCGTGTTTTACAGGACTCATGTAAACATTGGTAAGCGACGAGAAGCCCGCTAACGACGAGGCCTCCGCCGCCAACCTTACGTGTATCTCGCGCACGACGATCATCAAAACTTCAACTTCTTATTTCGCCAGCGCTAGCCCCCGAACAAGTGCGGCAACCTTGTCGAGTATCTGATTCCAGCCCTCTACTTGCCCGCTGTTTTTTGCGTTCTCCATGGTTTCATTTCCAATGAAGGTGAGTTTCGTCTGGCCGTTTCCAAAATCCTCAAAAATAACCACGTCGTGCGCATCGTCTATGGCCTCATGTTCTATTCCATAGTGGGCAGGCTCAACCTTGTTTCCCTTCGAGTCGGCAAAGTACATGGAGGAAACGATCTTCTCGTGCAGAACAATCTCGTGGTATTCCCCAGCATTCCAGAACTCCTGCCCATCCGGCGCTCTCATGCAGCAGAGAAATTTTCCTCCTACGCGAAAATCCATCTCGCAAAAAGGCGCAGTAAAACCCTTCGGCCCCCACCACTGCATCACATATTTCGGGTTTGTCCACGCCTCCCAAACCAATGCGCGTGGAGCATCAAAAACTCTGGTGACAACCATCCGCTCTTTCTCGTTAACCGCGTTTTTTGTCATCTCTGACCTCCGCTTTTTTCATTTGATTCACAACCACATTCAACTTGTCGAGACTCTCTTCCCAGAATCGGCGATAGCTAATCGCCCAGTCGCTGACTGTCTTTATCGCCTCTGGCCTAAGCGTGCACACGCTCTCTCTTCCACGCTTCGTCTTGACCACAATCCGAGCCCGCACCAGGTAGGCAATATGTTTTGAAATCATCTGCTGCGAGAGTGCAAACGGCTCCGCCAATCCATGCACAGAGGCAGGCCCATGGGAGAGTCGTTCGATCATCGCCCGGCGGGTTGGATCAGACAGAGCCGCAAACGTTGTATCTAACTTATCCACAACCATATGGTAGTGAATCGTCTGGCGATGTCAAGTATGGATTTTGCTCCCTCGCCCACGGACACGATTTCGTTTTTGTCTATTCGGGGAGGATCACCGCTTTGCTGCGCGGAATCGCGTCGTAGGCCGCCCGATCGATTCTCAAGTGCGCGATCACCAGCTCGGGCGGCGTGTGGGTGAGCCACTCGGTGAAAGAAAGATCCTGGAAGACCGGGCTTTTGAACATCTCTAGAAATACCAGATCGGAATCGCCGGTATTTTCGACGTAGTGCAGCAGCGTCTTGTCCACGTAACCAACGTCGCCCGCCTGAAAATCCATGGTGCGTGCTTTGTTGCCCGTTGAGATGACCGTCATTCTGCCTTTGCCGGCAATGTAGTACTGCCATTCATCGGAATTCTGGTGCCAGTGAAGTTCGCGCAGCCCGCCGGGATGCACCGTAACCAGGGCCATCGAGGTTGTGGTCACCTGGAAGTTGCTTGAATCGACAATGCGCACTTCCCCGCCCTTCGCGCTTTTGGTCGCGGGCATATCCAATGTGCGGAAGGCGAAATTCATTGGCGACCTAGCGAGCGAGCCGGCGGCAACACGCTGGTCAGTCTCAAGCGAACCAGGGACGTCGGTCTTGAAAATGAACAGCTCTTCCTTGGGGACGTTTTGGAAGGCTTGCTCAGAAACGCGGAAATTCTTGGCCAGGACTTCCCGTGGGATGTGCGCCATCGCGTCGCTGAGCAGCACGGTTTCGGACTCCGAGAAATTCCCATCGTCGAAAACGAGCATGAATTCGCACCCGTCGGGACCGAGGCCCTGGATCGAGTGCGGAATTCCGCTGGGAAAAAACCAGAGATCGTATTGATTGCTGTCGGCGACGAAGCTCCGGCCGTCGTTGTCAATCGCGGTAATGCGCGCCGAACCGTAAAGCATGATGGCCCACTCGGCGGCCGTGTGCCAGTGCAACTCGCGAACCCCGCCTGCGTCGAGACGCATATTCACGCCCGCCAAACTTTTTGAGACTGGCAATTCGCGCACGGTGACTTCGCGGGACCAGCCGCCCGCGTAGACGCGCTTGTTGGCGAAGGAAAACGGATATTTGAAGTTCTGGACGAGGCTTTTGGAATCGGTCGCAGGAGGCCAAATGGAATCCGTATTCTGGCCATCAAGCGGCGAGTTGGCGGGCCCTGGGTCGCTTGGTGTCTGACCTCCCGGACCTTGGGACTTGTTTTGCGCGGCGGCAGTGGAAGCGGAAAGCGCGCCGACAGCAGCAGCTACAGCCGCAGAACCCACTCCGAGAAATCCGCGACGTGAAACTTGGCCTTTCTCGTTATCGCTATGCACTTTCCCCTCCCGTGAATTGCAACAGGCCAACTATCTCACGAGGTTCCGCAAACTTCTAACCTCCGATTCGAAATCGCGACGCGAAGCCGAATGGCACAACCTTGCATTTCGTGCGCAGAAAAACATCGCGTCCTTCAGTGACGCTCAAGCTTCTAAGTGGCTAGACCTCAAACAAAAGCGCCATGGATAACGCCCTCAAAGTCCTTTTCCTGATCATCAGCGCGCTCTTCCCGATCGTCGATCCACTCAGCGGCAGTCCGATTTTTCTCGTCTTCACGAAGGACTATCCCGCCGACGTGCGCATGGCTCTCTCGAAAAAAGTTGCGTTCAACAGCTTCTATCTCATGATCGGCTCTTATTTCATCGGCTCGCACGTGCTCGGCTTTTTCGGCGTCTCGCTTCCGGTCGTGCAGGTCGGCGGAGGGCTTGTCGTCATCGCGATCGGATGGAATATGCTGATGCAAAAGGACGACACGGGTGAGCCTGCACGCAAGAATGTTCAGCCACAGGATATGTTCCGCCGCGCCTTTTACCCTCTAACGCTGCCCCTCACCGTAGGCCCCGGATCGATTTCCGTCGCAATCACGCTCGGCGCCAACTCCACACACCGCTACGGCGTTCATGTTTTGCTTATCCTCGCGGCGTTTCTAGCCACGGGACTGATCGCGCTCAGCGTCTACTTGTGCTACGCATTCGCGGACCGGATCGCGCGATTGATCGGGGAAACGGCTATGAGCGTCATTCTGCGGCTCTCGTATTTTCTGCTGCTCTGCATCGGCGTGCAGATCGCATGGAACGGAGTCAGCGCCTTGCTTGGCTCTCTGAAACTGCACATCGCTTCCTAGTTTCCTCGCGAACTTATTTCCGGACGACGCCCGAAAAAAGCGCACGCGTCCCCGCGTTTCTCAATCACACGAACGAGGTACCCCGGGGCCGAACCTTGCTAGGTACAGAAAGACCATTCCATATCGGGATGTGTCGCTCCTCGCAATCTTTGATAGTTGAGTGAGCGCACCTAGAAACGGCCGGGCTGCTTGGCTTCCCCCAAGCGTAGGCAGCCCGGCGCCCCCTCCCATCGCAGTCGAACCGCTGGAAGGTCTGCTACCTGCCGAGCAGCCCTCGGGGCTTGCTGACCATCGCGGGAACCGGATCTCCCGGCGTGCGTCACCCTGGTTGTCGCGATAAAGCACGCCTGCTACACTGGCCGCCACGCTGGCGGAGCCAAAAGTTGACGCCAACTACTGCGGAAAGACCAGGTATAACCCAGTAGGTGTTGAACGCAACGTGCCCTTCGAAGTCATAGGTCGTTACGTGGCTCGCGCTCGCGAGAATGCTCCTCCCCGAACGATTGAATCCCGCCCGATCGAAAGCGCAGTCAATTCTCTCGTCGAAGAAGTCTCCGACTCATGGCACCGGTGCTTGGTTGATTACCGCCTCGACCCAAAAAGCCGGTCTGCGCCCAACGTTGTCACCCAGAACGAACTCAACGCCTCGAAAGAGCCCGTCGCGGATGTCATCGTGCAAGCGAGAGAGGAAATCGACCGTCTCTACGCGATCGTCCGGCAGCAAGGGTATGTCGTTCTGCTGTGCAACAGTCACGGCGTGGCAATCCATCATCGAGGCGATGAAAGCCGGGCCGACGACTTCAAGCAGTGGGGCATCTGGCTTGGCGGCGTTTGGTCCGAACAGGTTGAAGGCACAAACGGCATCGGGACTTGCATCACCGAAGAACGACCGGTCCTCGTTCATTGCGGACAACATTACCGCTCGCGTCATGGCAAATTGACCTGCGCGGGAGCACCGATCTTCGATGCTCTCGGCAAATTGGCGGGCGTACTGGATGTCTCCGCCGTCTCATCCGAAGGACCGGCGCGGCCGCAGCAATTGGCGTTGGCCGCGACCATTGCGTCAGCTCGCGCAGTGGAAGAAAGGCTGTTTCGAGAACACTTTCGTTACGCGTGGATTGTCGCCGCGATTCCGGCGGACGAGAGTGTCTCGGGATTGCTGCTCGCAGTTGACGAAGACCAACAGATCATCGGCGCCGATCGAATGGCGCGCGTGGTCTTTTCTCTCGACGACAAAGGTCTGGCCGCGGGAATGCATCTTTCCCGCATTTTCTCATACAGCTCCTCGCTATTTCGCAGGCGTGCCGGACAGGATGTCCCGGCGTTGCTCAAGCAGACCGGCGCCCAGGATTTGTGGCGCGTTTTGCTCACCCCCCCGCTTGCGCGATCGAGCGTGTCGCGGATGTCTCCCGAAGCGGTCGTTCACTCTCAGCCTCGATTAAGCATGCTGAGTCACATGCCGATGCCGGAGACGGCGGATGTGAGCCGCGGCGGCCTTTCGCCAGCTCTGAAGAATCGCATTTGCGATTTCATCGAAGAACATATCGGCGACAAAATCAGCCTGGGCGCTCTCTCTTCCCTGGCTGGACTTTCTCCACATCATTTCGCGCGCGCGTTCCAACAATCGCTCGGAATGCCGCCGCACCAATACCTCTTGCGGCGACGCCTCGATCACGTCGATCGCATGCTTTGCGAAACGCAACTGCCCCTCTCGCAAATCGCGGCGGCGGTTGGCTTCGCTGACCAGAGCCACCTGACTCGGCACTTCCGCCGATTGACGGGACTGCCACCGAGCCTTGCCAGGATTCGCCGTCGCGTGGGCGAATCGCTTCAAGCGTAAACCTCGAATTATTAAGAGCTTAGGTCGATTCTGTGGCAGGCAACTGTTCTCGCCTGGGCTGGCGTTCCACCTTGAAAATTCAGCAAGAACGTACCAAGCCAGAAGAATTCGTTCAAGACGTGTGCCGCCGGTTCCAGGCAGGATCGGCACCCAGGAGGAGCCAGATATGACTTGGGTAAGCGCGTACGCTTCTTTGGGAGAGCGAATCCGATCACATTTCCGCGTAC
>Ga0335078_10001405_pt1 | contig 36411 bp, 40 predicted proteins | sample Lox_Sample_32_FD_206711 | JGI IMG/M metagenome (GOLD analysis project Ga0335078, IMG submission 206711) | Soil microbial communities from Loxahatchee National Wildlife Refuge, Florida, United States - Lox_Sample_3.2 | ecosystem: Environmental > Terrestrial > Soil > Wetlands | place: USA... | reverse complement strand
TTGCGCCACGATCATGTTGACGAACTCCTGCACGACATCCACGTTGGACTGCTCCAGCATTCCTTGCTGGATCGTTCCCAGGCCTTCGGCGGCTCCCGGGGCACCCACGATCGGATCGCCCGAAGCCGTAGTCGCTAAGTACAAATTCGTGCCAACGCTATTTAACCCGCCGGGATTCGGAAACATGGCCAGCTGAATGCTGCCCACTTGCTGCGCCGCAGTTTGTCCGGATTCGGTGACCGATACGGTTCCATCGGAGCCGACCGTGATCGAAGTAGCATTCGCCGGAATCGTGATGTTCGGCTGCAGCGGAGTTCCGTTGGCGGTAACGATGTTGCCCTGGGCGTCGAGGTGAAACGAGCCTGACCGGGTGTATGCAATGGACCCGTCCGGAAGAGTTACCTGGAAAAAGCCCAGACCCTGAATCGCCAGATCCAGCGGATTTCCGGTAGAACTGAAGTTGCCCTGCGTCTGCACGACCTCCGAAGCGGCGGGCATAGTGCCCAATCCTACCTGCAAGCCGGCTGCAACCGTGGTTTGCTGTGTGGCCGCAGCGCCCGGCATGATCACGTTCTGATAAACCAAGTCGGAGAACTGTACGCGGCGCGCGTAGAAGCCGGCAGTGCTGGAGTTCGAAAGATTATTGGCGATGGTGTCCAGATTCAGTTGTTGCGCGGACATTCCGCTCGCTGCTGTATAGAGTGCACGAAGCATGATGATCGGGCTCCTTTAGCCGTTGTTGGTGACTCTGGGTAATTCCTGGGCTGCAACCTGGTTCATGTCAGTCTGGAACATCGACAAAGCCCGCTGCATGAGTTCGGCGTAGCGCTGCACCGTGACCAGTTCGACCGCGCTGGCCATCGGGTTCACATTCGAGTTCTCGAGCGTACCCTGCACTATGCTTGCCTGCGAGGCAGGGATGGCGCTGCTTTCAGGCGCCGAGTAGTAAGTATTGCCGATACTCTCAAAGTGCGTACCTGGAGGGAAGTCGACGATTTTGAGTTTCCCCGCCAGCGCGCCGTTGACTGAAATCGTTCCATCGGGGCTGACAGAAACAGGAGCTCCTACAACCGGAATCGGCTTATTGTTGTCTCCGAGGACCGCATCACCGGCCGTGGTCACTAACTGGCCCTTGCCGGAAACGTGAAAGCTGCCATTGCGGGTGAAAACCTTACCGCTGGCGGTCTGCACGACAAAGAAACCCGATCCCTGAATCCCGAGATCCAGGTCGTTCCCGGTTTTCTCCAGGTTGCCTTGCGACAGATCAATTTCGCTGCTGCCCAAGACAGAGTAGTTATTGACCGCGTAATTCAGATTGGAGATGGGGAACGGCGACGACGTGGCGAGGAGCGAGCGAAACACATTGTGTCCGGCGCGGTAACCAGGAGTATTGGTATTGGCAAGATTGTTTGCCACCATATCCAGAGCCTGGCTGCGAGCCAGGAATGCCGTGCAAGCCGCGTAGAAGCCGCTGTCCATGGAATCTCCCCCAACCATAGGAAGCACGAGCAAGGCCACTAGGCGGCGGAGACGCGCGACCTAAGTGATTGAAGAATGGTTGTGCGAGGATTGGCAGGATGAGAAGCAGATTAGCCAGGTGCTCGCTCGAGGGACTTTCTCGAGCGGCAGATCAGGATTTCTAACCTGCGACGATGTTTAAGCCGCCCTCTTAGCAGGCTCCCGAAAAAATGCAGGGTTTGCCGGATTGACTTGCACAAATCATGGCTCTGAGATTTTGCCGTCCGAGGTGAACCACGATCTCACTGATATCGACCGCGCTACAGGGCACAGTAGCGGGCCGCTGTGCGGCAAACTGGAAGAGCCGCAGCGTTAGTTCGAGATCACTCTGAATGGCCTCGGTGACGGCCTGCAGGTTCAGGATGGGCTGAGACAGCAGCGCTCGCAAACGCCCGGCCGCTTCCGCGGAGACGGGCATTGCTTTCGAGAAGAACTGTTCGCGTTCGCAGAGTGTGAGTTGAGAGTCGCTTTTTGTCCTGTTTGCCACCGATTCGCTCCGGGCTAGTTAATCGGCAGAAAACGGTCGCGGCTTTAGTCCTACTCCGGTTGCAGGTGGAAGAGCAGATCCATCTCATTTTGGCTGCCCCAGATCCTCATCCACAGGTAGTCCCGGCAGATGCCGAAGCGAGCCTTGTGGGCGGCGATCTGGTTGACATAGTTGCGTGCCAGCTTGGCCATTTCAACCGTGCCGTTGACCCGGTCAAAGACAATCTCATTCTCGCGCTCGCCAAACGTGGCAGAATGCAAGTGCTGGTCATACTCGCGGGCGGTGATGAAACATGGCGTAGCCACGCACGAAGTAATGTGTTCGATGGTGTGCAGAATGTGATACTGCACGCGCGTGACGAAACCTACCATCAGCCTGCGCCCAGTCTCGACGTAATGCACCGGCAACATCCCATAGACCTCGAGCAGACGACGGGGAACATGGACCGACGGCGCCAATAGACGATCTCGCAAGGGAAAAACTCCACACGACCATTGCGCAGCCACAGCCGCGGTCACTTGTTCCTGGGTCGCAAACCCCAGCTGTTGCGCAACGTCACCGATATTGGTGCCACTCTTCTGCTGTTCGTCGAGCACAACCCGCAATTGCTCGGAAGTCAAGTCGCCGCGGGATACCATCACCAGTCCGAGTGGCATCCGCAATTTTGGCGGCTGCTCCTGAGCGTGCCGCGAAGACATGATGGCGCTCAGCTTCTCGCGCGCGATCTCTTCGAAACAATCCGGACCACAGATCCATTTGTCGGCGACCGAAATCCCGGTATTTCGCTTCGCCATCGCGCGCGCCAGCGGCTTCTGCTTGCAGGCAGCATTCGAGCATGGGGGCAGCCAGTGATGCCACAGCGACCGCACTCTGGCCAGGGTCCCCGTTTTGATCATCTTTCCTGGTGACGACCTGCCTGAATACATATCACTCCTCATTACAACTGTGTCTCATCGAACGATGATTTGCGAAGCGCCGCCCGCAGCTTCGGCAGGGCAAGCGAGTGGATCTGGCACACCCTGGATTCGCCGAGCTGCAGCACGGCCGCGATTTCCTTCATAGTCAGCTCTTCTTTGTAGTAAAGAGAAATCACCATCTGTTCTTTCTTGGAAAGAGTTCCGATGGCTTCCGTCAACTGGTCCTTGATCTCGGCGCGTAAGCAACTATCATATGGTCCTTCATCGTGGCTGGGAGCGGATTCGATCAGGTCGGTCTTTTCCGAGCGGTCGTAGGCCGCCCGCACTTCCTGGCCGATCAGGGTCAATCCGTCCAGCCGGATGGCAGTTGCGTACAGTTGCTCCAGCGTAGTGCCAAGTTCTGCCGCGATTTCTTCTTCCTCGGGTTGCCGTCCCAGCTTGCCGGAAAGTTTGGCAATGGCCTCCTCGATTTGACGGCCTTTGCGGCGCAGTGGCCGCGAAGCCCAATCGAGTTCCCGCAGACTGTCAAGGATGGCGCCGCGAATGCGGAACTTGGCGTACGCCTTCAACGGGACGGATTTGCTGGGGTCGTAGCTGCGCACGGCCTCGATCAGCCCGATTACGCCGGCATTCACCAGGTCCTCGAAAGGGACATGTTGGGGCAGGCGCTCGTAAATCCGCCGGGCGATGTAATAGACCTGGGGGACCTCTCTGAGGATAATCTGGTCTCGATCCTCAGTTTCTTCCACGTTTTCTCGATACGCCAGTTCTGCCTGTGTCATGGGCTCCTCAACTTCATTTGCACTGCATCGTTCTCAACTCAACGCACCGCTCCGATGGCTTGCACGGGGATCATGGGAGGAATTTCTGTCGGTGCCAATACCACAATTTTGGGGAAGAATGGTTCCAAAAGCCGGCGCAGATGAAATCGTCCGGGTGATGAGCACAGCAACACCGGCGGAGCGTTCACCACTTGATCGCCGAAGGAATTGCGTAATCCATCCAAGACGCGACGGGCAATGTTTGGCTGCAACGCAGTAACCGGACCTGAAGTTGCCTGTGGATTCAGAGCGCGAGCGCAGTCTTCCTCGATGGATCGGTCCATCGTGACTACCTTCAACTCGCCCTTTTCATCGAGCAGCGGACGGACGAGAGCGCGTCCCAGGGCATGGCGCACGGCCTCGACCAGCATCACAGGATTCTTGTTAATTGGCGCGACATCCACCAGCGTCTCCAGAATGGTTCCCAGATCGCGGATGGAAACCTGCTCTCGCAGCAACTGCTGCAGGACTTTCTGTACTTCGCCAAGGGTGAGCACCTTGGGAATAAGTTCTTCGATTAATTTGGGGTGCGAGTCTGCCAAGCGATCGATCAAGCGTTTCGTTTCCTGGCGAGTCAGCAGCAGGTGAGCGTTTTGTTTCACCACTTCGCCCAGGTGCGTAGCCAGGGCCGAGGTGTGATCGACGACCACGTAACCCGCCGCGACGGCCTGCGCCTGCATCTCCGGCGGAATCCATTTGGCCGCGGCATTGAACGCCGGCTCACGCGTCTCTACGCCCGCCAGCGCCGGCGGGGAAGCCTGCGAACTAATGGCGAGCAGACAATCCCGGCGCATCTCCCAGCGGGCAATCTCTACGCCGCGAAGATAAATGACATACTCGCGTTCTTTCAGCGTGAGATTGTCCGTAATGTGGATGGCCGGAACCAAGAAGCCGAGTTGCGACGCCAGTTGCTTGCGCAAAGAGCGCACTTTCCCGAGCAATTGGCCACCTTGTTTGGCGTCGACCAGAGGCACGAGTCCAAGGCCGACTTCGAGCATTAACTCGTCCAGCTTGATGGCGGAATCGAGCGGGTCGGACGCAGGTGTGGCTGCGGTTTGGGCTTTGCCGCCCGCGGTCACCGCCGTCACTTGACCCTGGACAGGAACTTCCTGCTTCACCCGGCGAGCGAGAATTACCATCAGCGCGGACATCAGAACAAAGGAGAGTTTAGGCAGGCCCGGAATCAGCGCCAAGCCGAGCATGACGCCGGCGGCGATCCACAAGGGCCGGCGTTTCCCGAACAACTGGCGCCCTACATCGATGCCCAGCGTGCTGTCCGAAGAGGCGCGGGTCAAAACGATCGCGCCCGCGACCGACACCAGCAAAGACGGAATCATCGTAACCAGGCCGTCGCCTACGGTGAGGACGGTGTAGGTCTTAAGCGCTTCGAGGAAGGGCACACCGTGCTGGAAAACGCCGATGAGAAATCCGGCGATGATATTGATGGCGGTGATGAGGATGGTGGCCAGCGAGTCGCGCTGGCTGAAGCGGGCAGCGCCATCCATAGCTCCGTAAAATTCTGCTTCGTGAGCGATCTGCTCGCGGCGGCTGCGCGCCTGCTTTTCGTCGATCAATCCCGCATTCAGGTCCGCATCGATCGCCATCTGCTTTCCCGGCATGGCGTCTAAGGTGAAGCGGGCCGTTACTTCCGCGGTTCGCACCGCACCGTGACTGACCACCATGTACTGGATGGCAATCAACGCCAGGAAGAGCACGAACCCAACCACATAATTACCGCCTACTACAAACTGGCCGAAAGCCTCAATTACTTTGCCGGCCGCGGCCGGACCTTCGCTGCCGTGAAGCAGGATGCGGCGGCTGGCGGCCAGGTCAAGCGACAGCCGGAATAAAGTGAGCAACAACAAAAGGCTGGGGAAGACGGAAAACTGCACCGGTTTGAGAATCTGAAGCGCAACAAGAAGCACCAGGACGGCGGCGGTCATGCTGAGCGCCATCAGCAGATCGACCAGCAGAGCCGGCAACGGAATCAGCATGACAAATACCATGCTGACCGCGAGCAAAGGGACGACCCAGTCGCTGCTCTTTCCGGCGACCGAAGCTAACACGTTTGGTTTCGCTGCCATTTTGTTCTTTCTTCCTGCTTACCGAATCGGCTGTTCCGTCGCCTGCTGCCGCGCTCGAGCCTGGGCTTGTGCCGCCTGGGCCTGCGCCCGGAATACGAATGCCAGAATCTCCGCGACTGCGGCATACAACGCCGCAGGTATTGCGCGTCCCACTTCGACGGTGCGATAGAGTGCCTGCGCCAGCGGCGGATTTTCCATGATTGGAATGCCATGCCACCGGGCGACTTCCTTAATCTCCTGCGCCAGCAGGTCGCGGCCTTTGGCTAAGACGACCGGCGCTTCCATCGCCATCTCGTATTTCAACGCCACGGCAAAGTGCGTAGGGTTGGTGATGACGACACTGGCCTTCTCGGTGTCTTTCAGCATCTGGCGGCGGCGCATCTGGCGTTGAATCCGGCGAATCCGTCCTTTGATCGCGGGATTGCCTTCCGTCTGTTTCATTTCTTCCCGCAGATCCTGGCGGCTCATTTTCAAATCACCTTCCAGTTTTTGCCGAACCAGCAGGTAATCCACTGCCGACCAGGACAGCAGAACCAGCCCCGATTTCCAGCACAACTGCCACATCACAGTGGCGAGAAAACTGGCGTAAGATCGAACTCCTAAATCGGAAGCATGAACCACACGTTGCCACTCGCCAGTCACGGTAGAGATACCGATCCAGAGGATGATCGAGAAGGGCAATAGCGATTTCAGAATTGCGCTGAGGGCGGTAAGCGAGAACATCTGCTTCACTTTAGTGACGGGGTTCAGCCGGTCGGGCTTGAACGCCAGGGCTTGCGGAGCAAATACCAGCCCGCCTTGCGCCATGCCGCTGCTCAGCGACAGCACCCACGCCGTGGCCAGCACCGGAATGATCCAGCGCATGATGCTGACTGCGATCCAGAACAAGACGGGTCCGCTGGGCGTCACTGGCTCACGAGTGGAGAGATCGAGCGAACTTTGCAGCAGGCCGCGCCACTGCCGCGCGACATCGGGCACCTGCCAGGCCACCAACGCCAGTGCGCCGCTCCAGGCGAGAGCGTTCGACAGTTCGCGGCTGCGGGCAACTTGTCCCTGCTCACGCGCTTTCTTCCGCCGCTGCGGTGTAGCTTTCTCTGTTCTGCTCTGATCTGCCATAAGGCTTCAATGCGCCAGGTGCAAAACCTGTTCGGTGAATATGATCGACTGCGAAAAATATCGTTCAAATAAACGCGGCCAGAATCCTATAGTCGCGGACAAGACCAGTACCCCCAACATGCTCTTGACCGCGGGGCCGAGAAGCATCAACGGCATTTGCGGCGATGCTTTGCCCAAAAGTCCCAGCACCACGTCCATCAGCAGAGTGGCTGCCAGCACCGGCGCCGCGATCTGAATGCCGAGCTCGAGAACGATCGCTCCCTCATGCAGCAGAACCTTCGCGAACATCGGGTTCACTGTTGCCGTCCCCGGCGGCAAGTACTGAAAGCTGCGGGCGATGGCCCGCAAAATCCAGTGATGCACATCGAGACCGAGGAAGATAAACATCGCCAAAATCTGATGAAACGTCGCTACCACCGTGCTTTCCACCTGGGTGTTGGGGTCGAGAATGTTTACCAGCGAATAGCCCATCTGTACGCTCAGAAGTTGTCCGCCGATCTGCACCGCCTCAAACACTGTGTTGGTGGCCAGCCCCATAGCGATTCCCAGCAAGGTTTCACTGGCGATGAGGACCGGCCAGTGCGATATCGCCACCGGACGCAATTGCGGAGCGAACACTGGGTAAAGGACCGCCGTGATCGCAAGAACCAGAATGATTTTGATGCGCGGGGGAATGGAGGCATTGGAGAAAAATGGCGCAAAGAGCATCAGGCCCGAAACGCGCAGGCCAATGACCATGACCGCGCTAAGAATCTGTGTGAGTGAAATCTCCATGCTCTCTATCTCAAGTACGGATGAAAATCAGACAGCAACTGAAATGTAAATTGACAGATTTGTCTCCACATCCACGGCATCAGAAAGAACAATCCGCTGCCGACCGCCAGCAGCCGCGGCACCGCGGAAATCGTCATTTCCTGCAACGAAGTCAACACCTGGACGATGTTAATCAGCAAACTTACCGTGACCGCCAACGCCAGAATCGGGCTAGCCAGCAGGAAGACTTCCTTCATGGTCATGCGTCCGAGATCAACTGCGAGTTCAACCGGCATAGGCCCCCTCAGCTAAAGCTCCTCATCAACGAACCCACCAGCAAGTTCCACCCGTCTACCATCACAAACAGCAACAGCTTGAGTGGCGTGGAGATGACGACCGGTGGCAGTTGCAGCATGCCCACCGATGTGGAAATCGATGCCACGATCATGTCGATCGCAAGGAAAGGCAGAAACAGTACGGTCCCGATCTGAAAGCCGGCTTTGAGTTCCGACAGGATGTAAGCTGGCGCCACGATTCGCATCGACAAGTCCTCGGGGCTGCGTGGCCGCGGTTCTTTGGACAGCTCGACGAACAGCGCTACGTCTTTTTCCCGAACGTAATGCAGCATGAATTTGCGAATCGGGCCCTCGCCACGCTCCACCGCCTGCATGGCGGAGATGCGCCCACCCTCCAGCGGGACCACCGAAGCCTCGTAAATGTTCGCCCCCACCGGCTGCATGAGAAAAAACGTGAGCACCAGCGATAGGCCGATCAAGGTCTGATTGGTGGGTGTAGTCTGCAACCCCAGCGCCTGTCGTAGAAAGTGAAACACCACCAGCAACCGCGCGAAGGGCGTCATGCACAGCAGCAGCGAAGGGATTAGCGTCAGCAGCGTCAGCAGGACGATGATGGTCCACGGCATTGATCCGCTTCCCACGCCAGTGATGCGTATCTCGTTGGGATCGGGCAAGGAGGAGAAAGACGTTTCCGGCATGGCGATCGAGTTGGGGAGAACCGATGCCACCGGCTCAGGCCCGGCAGAGGAAAGGTTGGCCGCCAGTGTGCTTTGGGCGGCAAGCAGGTGGCTGCCGCCGAGCAGCAGCAGGATGGTTAGCAGCCGAAGATAGCGAAATCCAGCTTTCATGCCTGCATTCCACTTTGCCCATAGCGCCGGAATACGTCGGCAAACTCACGCGGCTGTTCCAGGTGAGCCAGGGTGGAAACCGAACTGGAAGATCCGCCCACCAGAAACTGCTCTCCATCGACCTGCACCACTGCGATAAATCGTTTCTCCCCTAAGGAGACGCTCTCGCAGACACGCAACCGTTTTTTGCTCTGCTGTGTCTTCAAACGTCCTTGCAGCCAGCTCCAGCCCCTGGCTAAGACATGCAGAAAAGCGCTCCGCTGAAATGCGAAAGTTCGACGGATGTTGGTCGGCTCAACGACTGGAACGCTCACGACCGGCTCTTCCATGGGAGCCAAGGCTTCCGTGACAGGCATCAGGTCGGGTATTGTGGTTGCGTCGATCTCGGGAACCGCAGGCTCCGGTAACAAGAGTTCTGCTGATGGATCAACCGCGCATTCGACGGCGAACTCTTCTTCCGCGACTTTTTCCACCACACCGGCCTCCGCGATCGGTTCGAGAACGTCGGAGGCTTCATCGACCATGACGTTCGTCTGAGGGTCCTCCGGCGCGTAAAAGGCAAGATCCATCTCGATGGCTGGCGCCGGCGCTATTGCTGCCGCAACCGTGGATTCTCCCAGGGGTTGCCGGGGTGCTGTCCTTTGCGGAAAGCCAGCCTTCTTGGCCGCGCGGGCTCTTACGGCTGAAATTTTCGGCTTCTTAGCCGTTTGTTTCCTGGCAGGCGTGCTCTCGGCCGAACGGCGGCTTCGCTTAGCGGTCGATTTACGACTGGACGTTTCTTCCGAAGTCCGCCGGCCGGTAGCTGGCAGCACTTCAACGATGCTCAACTTGTGTAAGGGACGCGTGCTCATGCCAGCTCCGTGATGCGAACCGCCAGACGATTTCCGATCACTTCAAATTCCGTCCATCCAATCAGGAGACCATTGGCGCGAAGCGGCACGTCGCTGGTATAGGCACATGCCGTCTCCACAATGGATCCTTTGTTCAAGCGCAGCAGATCGCCAACCGTAAATCGCGACACTGCCACCTCAAGCGATAATTGGCACGGCAGCCAGGCAAACTGTTCGCAGGGGTCTTTGCTGACCCCTTCCGTCGGATTCGGCGTCACCTCAGTTGCGCGTTCTACAGCGGTATCCATAGAAGTTTGTGTCTCCGCTTGTCACCGTTGCATAAGAAACTCGGTGTAATAAACCTCGATCGCGCCCAAGTTTGGGGCGCGATGATGAAGAGCAGTCAGAATCTGGTTTTTGAGTTTCTGTTTGCCTTCGCTCGAAAGCAGGTCATCCGGTCTTGCCGCCATAAGCACGCCCAGGATGGTGTCGCGCACCAGGGCTGTGGGCGTGCCGCCATCATCCTGCCCTTTCAAGTCATGTCCCAGGCCTAGGTCGATTCCCACGCGGAGGTACACCTTCTGGTCGGGCGAGCTCATGTCGACGGTGAAGGTTTCCAGATGGAGCACGGCTTTCACGTTACTGGGCGTGGCGGACTCCTGGCTCTTGGCGGCCGATGGATGAAGAAACGCCATGGCAGCCGCGCCTCCACCTAGCCCCAGGAGCAGGGTGAGTGCGATCATGAAAAACGGGGATTTTTTCGTTTCGCTATCTGTCATGTCTGACTGCGGTCCGTAGACGAGATGAGACGTCAGACAGACGAATGCAATTGCAAGACCGTGGAGCGCGGCTTGGGAGGCGAGGGCCAATTTCGCCTAAGGCATCGCAATCACAACAACTTGAGCGTGCGTGATTACGCCCGTACATGTACGGCGAATGGTCCCGGTATTAGAAGAGCAGTAGAGGGAAAGGCGCTCGCGGACGTGTAAGGAAGCACGTCCGCGAGCCCTCTAATCATCCGCTAACGCTCCGGTTAGTTGCCGGGCGTCGCTTGCAGGTTAATGGTGTCGTTGCTGATCGAGTCAAACGTCGTTACCATGCGAGCGTTCGCCTCAAAGCCACGTTGCACTACGATCAGGTTTGTGAACTCGGTGGAAATATCCACGTTGGACAGTTCCAACGCTCCACCGGTCATGGTCCCACGTCCACCTGACCCCGCCGTGCCGATGACGGGCTGACCTGAAGCCAGAGTAGGAGTGTAACTATTTCCGCCCATGAGCTGAAGACCCTGGGTGTTGGCGAAGTTGGCCAGCGCAATCTGCCCGATGGTCTGAACCTGGCCGTTGCTGAATGCGCCAGAGATCGTGCCATCGGAATTGATAGTGAAGCTCTGCAGGGTGCCACTGGCGTATCCGTTCTGATCAGTGGCCGAGGTCGAGCTCTGCGAGGCCACCTGAGTCAGGGTGGCTCCGCCGTTGGCCGTCGTCAGATTCCAGGTGAGATTCATGGTCGCCGCGCCATCGGCTAAACCGGCGACTGAGATCCCAGCAACCTTGCCGGTGGGAGCGGTCAAATTGCCGCTGCTGTTGAAGGTCAGATTGCCGCTGGTAACTACGGTCGGGTTCCCGCTTCCACCAGTGTCGGCCGCGGGCAGAGTGATCTGGTAACTCCACGCGTTGGTCCCTGTCTTGGTGTAGTTGAAGGTCAGGATATGAGAGTTGCCCAGGGAGTCGTACACCGTCAGCGGCGTCGAGTAAGTATCACCAACGTTGGCGCTGGCGTTGAGGTTCGTGGTCTGATCCATGGTCGTGGTCGCGGAGGGCGGGCTGATCTGGCCTTGCCCCAGTTGGATCGCTGTCAGTCCTTGACCGGCATTGACTACGCCGTTCACGGCCGCATAGCCCATCACGTTCTGCCCGTTCGTGGCGACCAGGTCGCCCCCGGCGTTGACGCTGAAGTTGCCGGCGCGGGTGAACTCGTAGGCCCCATTCGGCCCCTGCGTCACAAAAAAGCCGTTGCCGGTGATGCCCACATCGGTGGGAATGCCGGTAGCCTGCAGGTTGCCATTGGTAAAGTTCGTGGCGACCGACCCGACTTCAGTTCCGGCGCCTTGTTGGATAGGATCGCCGGCGCCGGTCGTACCCAGCATCTGGTAGAAGAGATCCTGGAAGTCCGCCTGTTGATCCTTGAAGCCAACCGTGTTCAGGTTGGCAAGGTTGTTCGAAATAATGTTGAGGGCGTCGGAACTCGCCGTCAAACCGGAAAGTGGAATCGAAAATAACGGCATTAGAGGGCTCCTGTAGTGGATTGGGTGCCGGAGGAGGGGGTTGTAGTTGCAGTAGAGTTCGTGGACAAGCCCAGGACCGTCTGCAACGACTGGTTGATTGAGATCAGCTCATTCAACTGGTTCATCGACAACATCTGCCCCACCATCTGGGTGGGATCCATCGGTGAAGTAGGATCCTGCGATTGCAGTTCGGTGACGAGCAGCTGCAGGAAGGCGCTTTCGGCGCTGTTGGCGTCCGAAGTTGGCGTCGGGTTCGAAGCGGTCGGCGTAGAGTTGGTCGGAGCCGTGCTCGCGGCCGGGAGCGCGCTGCTGAGTTGGTGAATATTCATAATGCTTTTTCTCCTTGCTGTCTTTCTGTCTCTTTCCGTTACTTATGCACTACATGTGAACATCAAGCCGGCCCGTGGAAATGCTGCCTTCTGTGAAAGGCAGCAAGGCAGCCGGCAAATCTGCTTCCGCACTCTGAGTCATAGCAAACGGTTGCGTCGCTTGGTTGTATCGCGATCCCTGTCCAGAACCGGACGAGCCACCGCCAGCCTGTTGTTGCAAAGTGATGTTAGACATCGGCAGCCGCTGCTCCGAGAGTTTGTTCTGCAAATTCGGTAACTCGGCCGCCAAAACCTTTCCTAACTCCCCGCGCTCGACGGAAATTTGAGCTGTGAATTGATTGCGTACCATCGAAGTCCGAATATCCACGTTGCCAAATTCTCCGGTCTGGATCCCGACGCGTAATTCGGTTTGTCCCGCCCGTTCTACCAGTCGCGCTGAGTGCAACAGGGAGTTCGCATAGCTCGCCGCGGCCTGGATTCTTGCATCAGCCTCCGCCGCGCCGGCAACCGACGAGGGAATGGTCTCTGCAGCGTGGTTGTTGGTTTTGTCGGATGCGCCTGGAGCATCGTTCACGCTGGCTACCGGATGCGTAAGCTGCGGCGCAGCCACCGTGGCGGCGGCCGGCGTGTCGCTGCCTTTGCCTGTCAGGATCGAGTTGCTATCGGCAGTCTGTGCTGCGGAAGACGCGGCTGCAAAAGACGATGGGCTGCCTTTGCCGGTGCCCGATTGCGAGGTATTACTTCCCGCGGCATCGCCGTTTTTCCTGGATACTTCCAGGCTCGGCTGGGAAGAATTCGCAGCCGGGCTTGCCGCCAAAACTGGGCTGGTCTGCATGGTCTCTGCCGGCTTCGCCGGAATTTTCGTGTTCACGTCCGGCGCGATCATTTGCAGTGGAATCGAAGAAACAATGGGAACTACCGTGGCGGACAACGCTTCTGTCGCCACGGTTTGATCCTTGGTGCCCATTGTCAGTCCGTTGTGCGCGGGCTGATTGGGGGCGGGTCGTGTGTCGTTTGTCGGCAAAGACGGATTAGCGTTCGCCGGAGATGTCACCGGAACTGTCTGCTGCACGGGTCGGCCAAGCTGAGCGGTTGGGTTTGCTAACGCATGTGATGGGTTCGATGACACCGGGCTTTGCGGAACCGTCCCCGTCATCTCTTTCGCCGCGGGCAAAGTTGCCACTCCGCTGAAGCTCCGTGGGAGCGGCTGGGAGCCTGAAGGCATCACCGATGTGCTGTTTTGGGGCACGGATAACACCCGACTCAGCGGCATTGCCTGCAGCCCGGGGAGAACGCTGGAGCCGGAGCCTGCCGTTCCCGTTGCTCCTCCACCGAACTGTAGTGGCGTCGGCATGAAGCGAGAGGACTCGGGGGAGACCGAGGCTGTTGCCTGAGCGCTCGTTGTGGCCACATTAGCCGTCTGCGCTGCAGATTGCTTCTGCTCCCCGTCCAGTGTTACAGCTTGAAGCTTCGCTTCGTCGATGGTCGCTGGCTGGACCGGGTTTAGGGCAACTGAAGGCGAACCTGCCGGAATAATCAGTCCCGAAGCAGGCAACACCGGGCTGGTTACGCTTGGACTCGAAGCCTGTGTTGCCGCACCTGCAGATGCACTCGCAGCCTTTGAGCTGGACGTAGTGGAGGTCTTCTGCATTGGGCTGGCAATTCCAAGGTGCGATTTCGGCGAGGGATGCAATAGATTCTGCGTCGCTGCCTGCAACGCTGCTGAGAACGGATTGCCCCCAGTCGTGCTCGCGAACGAATTTGCCGGCAACCCTGTGCTCGGGGTTGGAGCGGCCACGATTTTAGGCGAGCAGGCGATCACGGTTTAATCTCGGGAAGGAATTTGCAAGCGGGGGGCCAAAAGTCCCGCATTAGAATCTGGTCCCGCATTGCAACCGTGAAGCGGCAATTAAAGACTTTTAAGGTTTGTGTCGATTAGAAGGGAACACCGATTGTGGGGTGGATTGCGGTGCTGGGCAAGCCTTGCCTACGCCGCGCTGGGCAAACTCTGCCTACTGGGTGCGCCGCCGCCGGGCCAGAAACAACTCATCCAGAAGATGCTGCTGCCGTCGCGCCTGGATGCGGGTATAAGCCTCAAACTGATGGCCGCGCAGTTCATCCAGCACTCTGCGCTTCTGCCGCGCCTGTTCGTAGCTCTTGAGCTGCTGCTGCAGACGCGCCTTGAGCTCGCGCAACTTGCCCTGCTGGAAATCGCGGTGTCTTTCCAGCGCCACTTCATATTCGTAGGCCTGCTGCAGTTGCACCGAACGGACTCCGCGCGCCAGTTCCGCCGCTCGCTGCTGGGCAGCGACTCCACGCCATTCCTCAATTTGGAGGATCTGTGCTTCGGTGCGAGTGATCTCCTGCTGGATCTGCTCCAGGGCAACGTACTCGCGATGCTCCAGGCTTTCGCGGTAGATGAGAACGGCGGCGAGTGTGAACTGGAAGGGCATAATCAGCAGGGAAGCGCCAGCATCTGCTTCAGAGTGTCATCCAGAGTGGACCGCTCATTCGGAGTTTGCTTCAAGAATCCTTCGATCTTCGGCAGAGCGCTGATGGCCTTATCCAGGATGGGATCCGAGCCTTGCTGGTAGGCGCCAATACGGATAAGGTCCTCCGCCCGCGCATACGCCGCCAGCAGCATCCTCAGAGCACCAGCCTTTTCCAGGTGCTCGCGCGAGCAAACACTCGGCATCAGACGGCTGAGGCTATCGAGAACGGAAATCGGAGGATAGTGGTTCCTCAGGCTCAGGTTGCGATCCAAAACGATGTGGCCGTCAAGCAGGGAACGCACGGTATCGACGATCGGATCCTGCTGGTCGTCACCTTCCATCAGGACGGTGTAAAAAGCGGTGATGCTGCCCTTGGTGAAGCGTCCCACGCGCTCCGCCAGACGCGCCAGCATGGAAAGCACGGAGGGCGTGTAGCCTTTCGCGGTTGGAGGTTCGCCCGCGGCGAGGCCGACTTCACGCTGCGCCATGGCGAAACGGGTCAGCGAATCTACGACAAGAAGGACATTCTTGCCATAGTCGCAAAAATATTCGGCGACGGCCGTCGCCGCCAGGGCTGCCCGGATACGAAGCAACGGCGACTGGTCGGATGTGGAAACCACAACCACCGACCGGCGACGTCCTTCTTCACCCAGGGTGGCCAAAAACTCGCCCACTTCGCGACCGCGCTCACCGATCAGGGCCAGCACTGTCAGGTCAGCTGCCGTACCGCGAGCCATCATGCTGATGAGCGTGCTTTTGCCCACGCCGCTGCCGCCGAAAATCCCAATGCGCTGTCCCCGTCCGCAGGTCAGAAAGCCATCCACGGCGCGGACACCGCAGGCGAGCGGCTCGGTGATAAGAGTGCGGTCGAGCGGCAGCGGCGCAAAACCATCGACCGGCATCGATCTTGCCGCTCGGTACTCTCCCATGGAGTCAATCGGCTGGCCTGTGGCGTCGATTACCCGCCCCAGGAGTTCAGGGCCCACGCGCAGAGCCGGACGCGCTCCCCAGGTGACAATCTGGTCGCCGAAGCGGATGCCCTGCGGTTTCTCCAGACTCATGGAGAGTACGCTGGAGCCACGAAATCCTACGATTTCGCCGGGATATCCCGCTCCACTGGAGTCGAGAATTTCGCAACATTCCCCCACCGAACAGAAGGGGCCTGCCGACTCGACCAGGCTCCCGACCACTTGTGTGACCCGGCCTCGCCAGCGCAGCGTGGAGCAGCCGCGCAGCCAGTTTTTACACGAATCCAGAGGCCCGGCAATCATTTCGGTTGCGGCCTCTGCGCCAGCAAGTCGAAGAAGCCTTGTTCGATTTCCTTGAGTTGCGCATCCAGACCCATCTCGGTGGCGCCCAGCTCCGTTTCCAACTTGCAGGCACGGGGTTCAAGAGACGAGTCCTCGACGATTTCCAGGTGGTCATTTCCGCGAAAATAATTCCGCCATCCTTCGGCTTCCTCCGGACGAACCCGTACGATCGCTTTGGTCCCTTGCTGCAATTTCTCCAGCGTCACTTTCACCAGTCCGGCCACCACCATGCGGTCCACCAGGGCCTCGCGATGCAGAATCCGGGCGGCGATGGCCAGTGCGAAATGCACCAACTCGACTTCCACTTTGGAATAATATTGCTCCCGCTCCTGGTCGAAAGCGGCGATGGCTTGCATGAGTTGTTGGCGCTGCTTGGCCAGTTCCTGTTCGAAGATCACCCGAGCCTGGCGTTCTCCCTCACGCACACCCTCGGCACGAGCCTCAAACATAAGCTTATTCAGTTCGTGCTCGCTGACCCGGGGGGCGCTATCGCCTGATGGCTTGGGCGCGGAGGCATCTTGTCCCGCACCTTGTTTCGCCCCGGCGAGCTCGCTGCCGGTGTTGCGATAAACAAAGGACTCGACATCGGTTGCGGGAGCCGCGCCGGCTGACTGGTTAGACGACATATTCATCGTCCCCTTCTGCCTTCAAAATCACTTTGCCTTCGGCTTCAAGTTTCCGCAGCAGGGTCACGGCCTCCTGCTGGGCCTGGGCTACATCCTTGGCGCGCACCGGTCCCAGCGCTTCCATATCTTCCTTGAGCATTTCCACTGCGCGCGACGACATCGCGCGGAAGATATGGTCCTTGAGATCGTTGCTCGCTCCCTTCAGAGCGAGGGCCAGCGTTTTCTTGTCCATCGTGCCCAGCCATTCGCGGACCGACACATCCGGCACTCCCAGCAGATCCTCGAAGGTGAACATGAGATTGCGGATATTGATGGCCAGCTTGGGGTCGTCCTTTTCGATGGCTTCGAGAATGGCTTTGGAAGCGGGACCCTCCAGGCGATTCATCACGTCGGCCACATTCTTGAATCCGGCATAAGTCTTGCGGCTTTGTTCGCCCAGAGCCTGCAAACGGCGGTTAAGAACAACCGAAACGCGTTCCGCCATTTCCGGAGAGAACTGACGCAGCTGTGCCAGCCGCTTTACCGACTCCGCCCGGATCTGTTCGGGAAGCTTCATCAGCAGGGCGGACGCTTTCTTCCCGTCGAGGTGAGCAAGAATCAGAGCGATGGTTTGCGGATGCTCGCCTTCCAGAAATTTAGCCAGCTGGGGCGGATCGGCCTTCTGTAGAGAATCCAGCTGACCGGCGCTCAACTCCTGCAGCCGTGATACCTTCTGCAGAAGATCTTTAGCGTTGGTATCGCCGAACGCTTTGACCAGCAGTCGCTTGGCAAATTCCAATCCGCCCTGGGCTACGTAGTCTTGCGTTATTGCCAGGCGGCCGTACTCCTCAAGGATCTCCAGCGCAACCTCGGGAGAGATTCTCCCCATCTCGGCAATTTCACGCGTGACAGCCTGCACGTCCTTGTCAGGCAAATGCCGGAACACCGCGCTGGCAGCCTCTTCTCCCATGATGGCGATCAGGATGGCGGCCTTGCGAGGCCCGTTCATCGGGGAAGGCGGTCGAGCGGTCATTTGCCCTCCTCATGAATCCAGGCCTGTACAAGCTGGCTGGTTGCAACCGGCTCCGCCTTCACTTTTTCCAGAAGTTGCTTTTTCAGGGTCAGGCTGCGCTGTTGTTCGGGAGGCAGGCTCATCATGTCCTGTGCCGGGCTCAGTTGTGCTCCCGCAACGCCCGCGACCTGTGCCTTCTCCGGAACGACACGGGCCGGAAGTTCGCGCAGCGTGCTCAGGATTTGTTTTTTCATTGGCTTCAGCAGCAGCGCATAGGCCAGAAGGAACAACAGCAGCAGAGCTCCGTAGCGCACGAAGCTCGACCAATCGTTGAGGGTGACGCGCACCCGCTCCAGCGGTGTCGGCTTCACCGGAGCTTCGACGGGGATTTCTTCGAAGGAGAGGTTCTGCACTGTCAGCGTGTCGCCCCGGTCGGTGTCGATTCCGATGGCTGCCGTCGCCAGATCCGATATTTGTTTGAGCTCCTCCGGTGTGCGCTTGCGCCGGGTCTCGATACTTTTTCCGTTTTCCAGTTTTGTGTCGACGGCGTCATCTACCAGTAAAGCCGCGGAAATGCGGCGAATGCGTCCGGCAGGTTCCAAAGTATGGCGAACCACCTTATTGACGGCATACGTATTGCTTTCGCTCTTCGAAAGCTGAGTTTCCTCGCCACCCTCGGAGACGGCGGTCCGTACGATTCCATTCGCCGGCTGAGCGCTGGCAGCCTGCGTGCCGTTTGCCGTGGTAGCTCCCGGCGCCGCAGCTTTGGCGGCGGTTGCTTGAGCCGGCTCTGCCGGATTGCTCGACGGCGGAACATTACTGGACGTTCCAGGAACCCCGCCGGTGATTGCGCCACCTACTTTCTCTTCCGAACTCTGGGAAGAGACGGCCACGGCGCTCTTGGGGTCGTAGGTTTCTTCGTTCTCTTCGCTGGTGCTGGGATCGTACTCCACGTTTACGCTGGCCCGCACATGCTGGGGGCCGACCACCGGCTCAAGAGTTTGCACCAACCGCGTGGTCATTGCCTGCTCCAGGCTGCCGTCGCCGGAGATGGCATCGTGCCGCGGAACCCCCAACGGGCGATTGGTGTCGGCATCGATCACGGTCACATTTTCGGGACTCAGATTGTCCACCGCTCCTGCGACCAGGCGCGCGATGCCAAGCTGGGTTTCTTCCGACAGCCGCCCCGAACGCAACTTCAGAACAACCGAGGCCTTGGCCGCGCGTTCCCGGTCGATAAAGACGGAATCGGTGGGCAGAACCAGATGGACGCGCGCGCTTTCCACGTCCCGCAAAGTCTGAATGGAACGTTCCAGCTCGCCTTCGAGTGCCCGCTGATAATTCACCTTCTCATCGAACTCCGTCTGCCCCCAGTTCAGCTTGTCGAAGAGCTCGAATCCCAGGCGGCCACTATGCGGCATGCCATCGGAGGCAACCTCCATGCGGCTGCTATCCAGCTTGTCGCTGGGGACGTTCACGGTCTTGCCATCCGCACTGATCTGATACGCAATACTCTTTGCCGCCAGCTTCGCGCCCAGAGCCTGAGCGTCCGCGGGGTCCATGCCGCTGACCAGCGGCTTGTAGTCGGGGGTGCCGATCAGGTTGACGAATCCCACCAGGACCGCGATCGTGAGCAGCACAGCTCCGACCAGCATCACGCCCTGTTTGACGGAGAGGCCCGAGGCGAAGTCCTTCAGTTGCTTTTGTATGGTCTCGAATGGCGGCATGCGTTTGGCAAATTACGGTGCTGACTAGAACTGCAACTTCGAAACTTCCTGATACGCGTTCACAATCTTGTTGCGCACCTGCATCATCAGTTGAAAGGCAATGTCGGCCTTCTCGACGGCAATCATCACGTTGTGAATGTCCTGCCGGTCGCCTTGCACCAATTGGGTGGTCGCCGAGTCGGAGTCCTGCTGCAGCTGGTCCACCTTGTTGATCGCATTCTTCAGGGTTGCGCCAAAACCGCCGCCTTCTCCCGTGTCGATCCCCGTGGCTGGCGTAGGGCTTGTTGGCAGACTGCTCAAGCCCGGCAAATTGGAGGTAATGATGTTGTTCATAGCCTCTTCATCCTTACTTCAAGAGATCCATGGACTGCTGGATCATTTGTTTGCTGGCTGTGATGGCGGAAGCGTTGAGCTGATAAGAACGCACTGCGCCCATCAGGTCGACCATCTCCTGGATCGGATTGATCGCGGGGTACGCCACGTAGCCGTCCTTGTCGGCATCGGGATGCCCCGGTTCGTAGCGACGCAGCGGCGGCGTGGGATCGTCCACGATCTGCCGCACTCGGACCGCTGGCATCGCCCCGGTGAGTGTCGAGTGAAATCCTGCCAGCATCATGCGAAAGGGAAGATTGCCGGAACTCGAAAAAACCACTTCTTTACGCCGGTAGGGCCCGCCTGTCGGCGTGTGGGTAGTTTCGGCGTTCGCCATGTTGGCGGCTACTACTTCGGCTCTCTGCCTTTCCGCTGCCAGCGCGGAGCCGCTCAGTTCCAGTGTGCTGAATATGCTCATGCCTTGTTCCCTTCATTGATCGCCGTTAACAGATTCTGGAATTCGTGGTGTAACAGCTGAATGCCCAGGCCGAATTGCATCTGGACCTCAGAGAGCAGGAGACCCTCGCGGTCCAGGCTGACGTTGTTGCCATCCGGCCGTTCCAGTAAGCCCGGTACCGAGCGGGCTACCGGGAGGAAATTGGCGTTGCCATCGGCCACGGCGCGCTGTAGCTCGCCGTGGAAGTCGAGATCCTTGGTGCGATACCCCGGCGTGTCGATGTTGGCCATGTTTGCCGTCACCAGCTTGTGCCGTTCCGAGGTGACGTTGAGGAACTTCTCCAGCAGATTCATCATCGGTGTGGATAGGTCGTTCATGCGTACCTCCGGGGCGGCAAGCCGTATTCGCGAATCTTGTTGCGGATGGTCCGCAGGCTGACGCCCAGCATTTCCGCTGCCCGGGTGCGGTTTCCTCCGGTCACTTCCAGCGTGCTTTCCAATAGTTGCCGTTCGAACTCGCGCATCGAGGTGCCGGGACGCGCCTGCGCTGCCTGCGCCATGTAACGAAAGGTTTTTGCCAGTGCGGGTACGGACAGTTCCGAGGCCAGATGTTCGGGGCCGATCTCGGCGCCATCGTGGAGGGTCATTACCCGCCGCAGAAAGTTTCCCAGTTCACGCACATTTCCCGGCCAGGACTGATTCTGCAACCCAGCCAGAAATTCGGCATTCAAGCGAGGCGCGGGCCGGCCCGACTCCTTGGCGAATTGGGAAGCGAAGAAGTGCGCCAAGGCCGGTATGTCTTCCCGACGCTCGCGCAACGGCGGAAGCGACAGCGGAATAACATTCAGGCGATAGTAGAGATCGGCGCGAAACCTGCCCTCTTCCACCATTTTGTGCAGGGGAACATTGGTCGTGGCTACAACTCGAATGTTGACATCAGTAGTGCGCGTATCGCCTAAGCGCTCAATTTCACGCTCCTGTAACGCTCGCAATAGCTTGGGCTGTAAACTGATCGGCATTTCGCCGATTTCATCGAGCAGAAGAGTTCCGCCCTCGGCCAGCTCGAACTTCCCGGCTTTAGTTGCGGTTGCGCCCGTGAACGCCCCACGCACGTGGCCAAAAAGCTCACTTTCCAGGAGTTGTTCGGGTACCGCGGCGCAATTGACCGCCACGAAGGGATTACTGCTGCGGGAGCTGTTTTCATGAACGAAGCGTGCCAGAAGCTCTTTGCCGGTACCGCTTTCGGCTTCGATCAGTACATCGGCGTTGGTTCTCGCTGCGTGACGGGCACGATCGAGCGCTTTGAGCAGGGCGGCCGAGTTGCCGACAATCGCTCCTGTCGGAATTCCGGCTTCTGCAGAAACATTCCCCGCGGCATGCATCACCCGCTTTACCGCGCTGTGCAACTGATCAAAGGAAATCGGCTTGGTGAGATAGTCGCATGCGCCACCCTGAATCGCCTGCACCGCCTCGGGGACATTTCCAAAGGCAGTCAGAACGATGACCGCGGTAGACGGATTCGAGCTCCGCACCGTCCGCATCACCTGCAGCCCATCGCCGTCAGGCATACGAACGTCGGTTACGACCAGTGGAAACTTACGCCCGTCAAACTTGCGCAACGCTTCTGAAGCTCCCGCGGCGGTCTCCACCAGCCAGCCTTCTCGCTGAAAGTTGGCTTTCAGCGCCATCCGCATACCCGGCTCGTCATCCACCACCAGCACCGAATTAACCGCTTCGTTCATAGAACGGGGAACTCCATGCGAAATGTCGTGCCCTTGCCCGGCTCACTTTGCGCAGTGATAGTGCCTTGATGTTGCTCCAGGATTCTCTGGCAGATGGTCAGCCCGAGACCGGGACTCTGCCGCGCGGTCGTAAATCCAGGTTCGAAGATGTGTTCCAGGTCCTGCGAACGAATGCCGCTCCCGTTGTCGGTAAATTCGACCACTGCGATTCGGGCCGTATCTCGGGTTTCCAATTTTGCGGAAACCGTGATCTTGCCGTCAGCTGTAGTGTGCCGCAGAGCGTTACAGATCAGATTGAGCAGGAGCTGCTGCAGGCTGTTGGCATCGCCGGCGATCTCCGCTTCGGCCAGGGTCAGATTCACCAGCAGCTTCACCCCGGCTTGCTGGGCCAGAGGACGGACAAATTCCACTCCGCTTTTCAGGACCTCGCCCAATCGCAAGGGCGTCAACTTGGGTGAACCCAGACTGTAATACTGAAGCACGTTGTTTACGGTAACCGAGAGCGAACGCACGCCTGCCCGCAGGCTTTGTACCCACTGCCGCGAGTCGTCGCTGAGGCTTGAGTCGCTGGCCAGAAGGCCGGTAAGCAACTCCAGGCTGCCCAGCGGATTCCGAATTTCGTGTGCCAGCACGGTGGCCATTTCGGCTAACGCCATCATCTGGCGGGATGATTCCCGCTCCTGCTCGGCTTGCTTGTGGGCGGTGGTATCGCGAAAAATCAGAATCACCCGTTGCGAAGCGGCCTCGCCGGGGGCTTCGACGCCTTGCTTGCCCATGCCGCTGGCGCGAACCGTAAGCCAGCGTTTCCCGCCGGGTTCCTCCACGCAAAAGTCCTGCTCATCCCCTTCTTTCAGCGTCTGCCACGACAAGCCCTTCACCAGGTTGCGCACCCGCTCCGGAATGTCATCCCATGCAAGTTTCTTCTGGGCGATGCCGAGCAACTGGCGAGCTTCCGGATTCAGTAGAACAACCTCCTCGCCTTTGGAATCCAGAACTGCCACGCCACAAGGCAGAGCATCCAGAATCTCCCGCAAGAGCACTCTCATGCGCTCGTTTTCGGCCAGGCTGGCCGCTAATGCGCAATTGCGTTCCTCCAGTTGCATGCGTAATTGCGCAACTTCGTCGTGCAACTGCCAGTGAGAATGTTCCAGGCGGTTGGCTGCGCTGATAAAAGCCGCGAACGCCTCGTTGAGCGGAGTCTGTGCCGGTCCCGAATTGGTGACGAATGCATTCATTGGAATCCGATGAGAGCTAGGCAACATCTGCCTAGTCGGAATGCAACGGCTCTGCCAAAGGCGGGAAACCGCGCTGGTCCAGCGTCGAAGGTAATCAGGGCCGGGCCAGCCACGTCTTCGACTACTGGGGAAGGCCGCGCAAACTGCCGATAAGAAGCGGAGATGGTCGGGGCGTTCTGTCTATCGCGCCGGGTCGTCTTCTTAGACGACGATGAGAAACCTGGCTCCTGCTTACACCGGTTGCGACTCTGGCGTTACTGTTGGCACTCGCTTTGCATATGCGTAACAGGTGTTGAAGTAGTCGATATCGATAGAGGACGATGAGCGGAATCTACGAATTCGGTTACCGTACGCCGCGTTTCCGGGCGGACTTCCATTTTCTGTTACAAACCGGCGCTCCTGAACCCCGTCTGCTGGACGCTCGCTGTCTCGACATCAGCGACGAGGGCATCGCGGCCCAGGTGGCGGAGCATCTGCCGGTCGGATCCGTCGTCACCTTAATCCTTACTTTTCCAGGGAATTCCACCACTTGGAGAATTCCGGCCAAAGTATGCAACCGTCAGGAAGAAGATCACGGATTCCTGTTTGTGTTTTCTTCGCAGAGCGAACGGGACGACGTACGCCGGTATGTGGCCAGTCTGCATGGTGAAACACTGCGCATGGTTTCCCGATCCAAATAAGGCTTTCTTTGGCACCCTCCGTGCAATCCAGCTAGGCAGATGTTGCCTAGCGCTCATCTGTTTCTAATTTACGACCGGGTCAAATGCGGATGCCAAGAGTGCTTAATCAGGACGAGATTGATGCCATGGTAAGTGCGGCTCGCGATCAGAGCGATCACCTGCAGCCCGGCCAGCGTTCTATCAAGCCGTGCAGTTTTCGCCAGGCCGGCCAGCTTACCGGCGGACAGTCACGCGCCATCAGCGCACTCCATGAAGCCTTTGCCCGCAGTCTTACCCAGTCCCTGGGCGCTTATCTGCGCGTGGTTTTCGAAGTGACGTTGGTTTCCGTCGAGCAGCTCGCGTACAGCGCATTTCTCGAGCGCGTCCCTGAAGTCACTTACATGATGTCGTTTCACGTTCCGCAGATGAACGCAGCCGCCGCCATGCAGATCGACCACTCCCTGGTGTATCCGTTGGTGGATATTTTGCTGGGAGGGACGGGTCAATGCGAAGCCATGACCAGGGAAGTCAGCGAAATCGAAGAACAGATCATGGATGGTGTCGCCCGCATTATCGTTCACGAGCTCGCCGTGGCGTGGGCGTCTTTTGCCGGGGATCTCGAATTGGAAGGACGGCAGCCTCCAGCACAAATCCAACGCTTTCTGGCTCCTACTGAGAAGACCCTGTGTCTCAGCTTCGAAATCAAGCTGGCCGAGACCAAAGGAAATCTAAATCTGGTTCTTCCCGTTTCCATCTCGAACAGTCTCCTGCGAAAGCTGTCCTCGGATACTTCCTATGGTAAGCCTCGTACCGTGAACTATTCGGGCCGCAGACTGACCGAAGCCATGATGGAGTGTCCCTTCCCGGTGATGCTGAGCCTGACGGCGGACAATATTCCGATTCAGACTCTGTTATCGCTGTCCCCGGGAGAAGTTTGCAATCTGGGGGTCACCGCCCGCACACCGGCGTCGTTGGCCATTGCGGGGAGGGGAGCATTTGACGCGCACCCCGTGCGGTCGGGCCGCCGCCGGGCCGCCCATATAACCGAACCACTGGCAATTTCTCAAGAAGAAAGGCGGCAGTGATGGCAGCCACCTCGCCGGTAACACCGCAACACTTGATTGCCGAAGCCCTGCGCAAGGCGCTGGCAGATGTGTTCACGCAAACCCTTGCCGCCCCGTGGAATGTCGAGCGGAGCAACGATGACGGCTCGCAGCCCGACGATAAACCTCGCCTGTGTTTCGGGCTGTGGCTCGAGGGGACCATCAAGGGTAAAGTGGCGCTTCAGATTCGTCACGCCGATGCCCTCTTGCTGGCGCAGAAGCTTCGTTCGGAAGCCGCAAATCCTGCTGCCGAATTGAGCGCAGAGCACAAAGAAGCTTTGCAGACACTGCTGCAAAAGGTTTCAGCTGCGGTGGCTACATCCCTCCAGAATCAGGTGGGAACTCTGGAAGTGAAGCTCTCCGACATCGAATCGCCTTCGTGGCCTGGACCGGCTGTCGTTCTGCAAGCCTCGGAGCCGTCGGCCGCCAAGGTGACGGTGGAGGTTCGATTCGATCCGGATTTAGCGGTGCACGCAACCACTGCAGTTTCGGCGGACGAAGCAGGTCAAGCTTCCGCGACCGCCGCTCCCGCGGTCACCGAAAGCAATCTGGATCTCTTGCTCGGGGTGGGCCTCAGCCTGACGCTGCGTTTTGGCCAGCGGGTACTGACCTTGCGGGAAGTCCTGGACCTGAGTTCGGGATCGGTGGTCGAGCTGGACCGCCAAGTACAGGAACCGGCCGATCTTCTGCTTGGCGAGCGGCTGGTCGCACGCGGGGAAGTCGTCATCGTGGATGGAAACTACGGTGTCAGGGTCACGGAAGTGGTCGATCCCCGGCAGAGAATCGATCGCGTATGATGAACCTTGTTCCGAGCGAGCGGAGTGCAAACCATGAAAGTTGAATTAAACCGGCCATCTCTCGATTCGCTGGCTCCTTCTCACGGCAGTCCGGCCGGAGTGAGCGCGGATCACGACCTTCAGGCTCCAGAGGAAGATAAAGCGACGCTGTCTTCGGATAAAGCGACAGTGGATGCGCTGGCCGCCCTGGCTCTAAAATCGCCGGAAATCCGGCAGGATAAGGTGGATGCGCTACGCCAGGCCATCAAGAGTGGACAATACAGCCTCGAGCCCGACGGAATCGCCGAGGCGATGATTCGGGAGTCCCAATAGGCGCAGGGCGGGGACCAGCTGTAACTATTCGTGACTTCTAAAGTTTTACCAGGACATTGCCGATAGAGGATAGCTGTGCAATCCACCGGAAGCAAACCTAAGAAAGCCAAGGAAGGGAACCCTTCCCTTCGTTACGTAGCGCGGCAGCCGATTCTGTCCGGCGAACAGAAAGTTTTTGGCTACGAGTTGCTGTTTCGCGACGGCATTGAGCAATACTTCCGCGCTACTGACGCTGACGCCGCCTCCCGCAGCACCCTCGACACCTCCATCCTGATGGGCGTCGACATTCTCTGTGACGGACGTCTGGCTTTTATCAACTGCACCCGCGATGTTTTGCTCAAGGATTACATTACCCTGTTGCCTCCCACCCAGGCCGTGGTCGAGATTCTGGAATCGGTGCCCGCCGACGACTTGGTCATCGCTGCCTGCCAGCGCATGCGAGCCGCAGGATATCTGGTGGCTCTTGACGACTTCGAAGTCGATGATCCGCGTGAACCGCTGATACCGGCAGCCGACATCATTAAAGTGGATTTGCGCGCCACTTCGATTGAGCAAAGCGCCGCCCTCATCAAGCGTTGGGGAACGCCCAAGCGCCATCTGCTGGCGGAGAAAGTCGAAACCCGGGAGGAGTTCGTCGCCGCCAAGAACGTGGGCTTCACGTATTTTCAGGGCTATTTCTTCCGCAAGCCCGAACTCTTGCAGGCTCGGGAGATTCCCGCCAACCGCATCGGTTACCTCCGCCTGCTGCAAGCCATCACCCGCGCAGAACCAGATCCCCGCGAAATCGAAGATGCGATCAAGGGTGAAGCGTCGTTGGTTTACCGCCTGCTCCGCTACCTGAATTCTCCCGTCTTCGGCTTCACCAGGGAAATCAAATCTGTCCGCCACGCCATCGCTATGCTGGGAGAGCGCGAGGTATGCCGCTGGATCCGTCTGGCTGTGACCCTGGTGGCAGCGCAGAACAAACCTACCGATCTCGTCCTTTCCGCTCTGGTGCGCGGGCGCTTCTGCGAGCTACTCTCGCCCAAGATTAAGCACGAAGGCTCCGACCTGTTCCTGGTGGGCTTGCTCTCCCTGATGGATACGATTCTCGACGTGCCCATGGGGCTGGTTTTGGAGGGCATTTCGGTGGACAAAGAGACCAAGGCCGTCCTCCTTGGGCAAGATAGCCCGCTGTCGCCATTCTATGATCTGATGCTGGCGCAGGAGGCCGCCGATTGGGAAAAGCTGGGTAAACTCTCGGCACAACTGCACATCCAGGAAGCCTTCGTCGCCGAATGCCGCTGGGAAGCGATGGAGTGGGCGCGGCAGATGACCAGCAGTATGTAGGAATTTTCCTGGCCACTCTGCTTGGAGTGGCTTACCAAAGTTACACTCGCATCATTGCTGGCCATCTCCGGATTTAAAGTCCGGCTCGCCCCTTGCCGATATCCCACATAGCATGGAATCAGCCGGATGAACGAAATTCGCTTTCGCATCATCGAGCCGACCATCACGATAGGGGCGTATGGATCAGTTTTCGATCACCGATCGCCTGGAGTCCCCCCCGCCGGTCAGAAATCCGGGCCCGGGAAATTCCTCGCACGGTGACGCCCCGCCCCAGCGCCGCAAGCCGTCGCCTCCGAAAGGCGACGCCTCCGACACCCCTCCCGAATCCCAACCCCCCGCCGAATCGGCTGACGAGCAAAATCCCCATCAAATTGACGAATTAGCCTGAATCGTTAACCGCGAAAAGTTTAGAATTCACCGAAACCAGTGCATGGCAACATCCGTCTTGACAATAGTCGTTATAACGACTACTATGTGTCAGGATGAAAATTAAAGTCGAGTCAGGCAAGGGCGGGCGGCGGATCGGAAGCTCTGAGGAGGCGGCATTTCTGGACTTGCTGCGCACCACGGATATTCTGTCCCGAGGCCTAGTCCAGGTGCTCAAGGCGGAAGATTTGTCCCCGACCCAATACAACGTGCTCCGAATTCTGAGAGGGTCGCCGGACGGCCTTCCCTGTGGCGAGATTGCCAACCGCATGATTACGCGCGATCCGGACGTTACCCGTCTGCTCGATCGGCTGGAAAAGCGCGGCCTGATCTCGCGCTGCCGGGAAACCCGGGACCGCCGGATGGTCATGGCCCGGATTGCGCCCGAGGGCCTTAAGCTCCTGGCCAGGCTCGACGACCCAGTGCAGGAGGCGCATCGCAATCAGCTGGGCCACCTGGGGCGAGAGCGTCTGCGGGCGCTAGCTGAGCTCCTGCAGGCTGCGCGCACGGCTGTGGCCTGATTTTTTGTGGATAATATATGTTGCAACGATTATCGTCATCACGCATCTAATGCAGAAGAATAAGGAGAACGACTATGAACACGCTGGCTACACCGCAAACATCCACCACTACCTGGAACATCGACCCTGCCCACTCGGTGGCCGAGTTCAAAGTGAAACATATGATGATTTCGAACGTCAAAGGGCATTTTGCCAAAGTCACGGGAAGCCTGATTCTGAATGAGTCCGACCTGGCGAAATCCAGCGCGGAGGCGTCGATCGACGCAGCGTCCATTGAAACGAGGGAACCGCAGCGCGATGCCCACCTCAAGAGTCCGGATTTCCTGGACGTGGAGAAGTTTCCCACGCTTTCTTTTAAGTCCACCAACATCAGGTTGGTTCGGGACGGAGAATTGGCGGTCGAGGGCGACCTGACCATTCACGGAGTCACGCGCCAGGTGCTTTTTACGGTCGAAGGGCCAACGCCGCCCACCAAGGATCCCTGGGGCAATACCCGGGTTGGGGCATCGGCGACCACGAAGATCAACCGCAAGGATTTCGGCCTGACCTGGAATGCCGCGCTGGAGACTGGCGGTATTCTGGTCGGCGACGAGGTGACCATCACTCTGGAGGTTGAGTTCATCAAGGCCTAATTGAGTCGCGCTGCAGCGGCTTGTTGATGCCGGCGGCGCAGAAAAGAGAAAGTTATGTCACTACGCCCGGTGAGACAAATCATTCATCCCACGGCGACGATCGAAGGGGCCGGCGTCAAACTGCAGCGCGCCTTCGGCTTCGGTAAGACCAAGGATTTCGATCCATTCTTGTTGCTGGACGATTTCCGGAATGACAAGCCGGAGGACTACGTGGCGGGATTTCCCTGGCACCCGCATCGTGGCATCGAGACCATCACCTATGTGCTCGCCGGTTCCGTCGAACACGGCGACAGCTTGGGCAACCAGGGGAAAATGACTGCCGGAGATGTGCAATGGATGACCGCAGGCAGCGGCATCCTGCACCAGGAGATGCCGAAAGGTGACCAGCAGGGGCGCATGCACGGCTTCCAGTTGTGGGCGAATCTGCCCTCAGCTTTGAAGATGACCGATCCCCGCTACCAGGATATTCCCTCCAGTGCCATCCCCGAAGTAACGGATGATGATGGCACTCGTGTGCGCGTCATCTGCGGTGATTTCCGGGGAGAAAAGGGACCGGTGGAGGGTGTGGCTGCCGATCCGAGTTACCTTGATATCTCGGTGGCGCCGGGCAAGCGCAAGCAGCTCAAAATCGAGACCACGCGCAACGCCTTTGCTTATGTCTTTGCAGGCTCCGGCACGTTTCGGGACGCTTCGGGTCCTCGGGCGGTTCTAACCGAACAAGCCGCAGACCCCAACGCGCCTGCAAAGTACGATGCGCGCAATCACTCGCTGGTGCTCTTCGACCGGGGAGACGAGTTGACGGTCCAAGCCGGACCCGAGGGAATGCGTTTCCTGCTGGTTTCCGGTAAGCCGATCGAGGAGCCGGTGGCCTGGTACGGTCCGATCGTTATGAACACACAGGAGCAACTGCGCCAGGCTATGTCCGAACTGCGAACTGGCGACTTCATCAAACACCGCTGAATAGGTGCCAAAGAGCAGGTAGCCCGCGCGCAACGCGGGCTACCTTTTGCTCGGCGCCGTACCCTACAATGCCTACATTCTTTCTTGTGCGCCTCGCGGAAGGAGCTTCTCATGAAACGTACCTTGCTTCTGGCCCTGGTTGTGTTTGGCTCTCCGCTTATGTCCATCACATTCTCCTCGAAGGCCTTCGCGGAGCACGCAGAAAAAACCATTGCCTCACGCACTGCCCAGGTCGGGGGCGTCAACCTACATTACCTGACGGCGGGCCGCGGTACGCCGCTTATCCTGTTGCATGGGTATGCGGAGACTTCGCGGATGTGGAGGCCAATTATTCCCGCCCTGGCCGAACGTTTTACTGTCCTCGCTCCTGATCTCCCCGGCATCGGAGACTCAGACATTCCCGCCGATGGTCTGGATATGAAAAGCGCTGCGGTCCGCATTCATGACCTTGCCAAATCGCTCGGAGTGCAAAAAGCTGAGGTCGTCGGTCACGACATCGGTTTGATGGTCGCCTATGCTTACGCCGCGCAGTTCCCAACCGAGGTGACCAGGCTTGTCTTGATGGATGCGTTTCTACCGGGTGTCCCTGGCTGGGAGGCGGTCTACAACAATCCCGACATCTGGCACTTCCGCTTCAATGGCCCAACACCAGAAGCGTTGGTTCAAGGCCGCGAACGTATCTACTTCCAGTATTTCTGGAATGACCTGGCGGCCGATAAAACCCGTTCGCTTCCGCAAGCCGACCGCGAAGCTTACCTAGCGGCTTACTCGCGCCCAGGACGAATGCACGCAGGCTGGGCCTATTTCGTCTCGTTCTTGCAGGCCGCCAAGGATTTTGCTCTGCTCTCGCAGACCAAGCTCTCTATCCCGGTTCTGACCATCGGCGGCGACAAGTCGTTGGGAGAAGCGCTGGGACAACAAGCCAGGCTGGTTGCCACGGACGTCACCGTCGTCGTACTTAAGGATACCGGTCACTGGGTGCTGGAAGAGAGCCCGAAGGAGACCACCGAAGCGCTGGAAAAGTTTCTCTGACGGATCAATCAGGAGCCGTTGCCATGCTGCACACCGCTGCCGATCAAGCTGAATGCTGGCCCGCGTTACCGTTGGATTCATGGAAAGATACCTGCGCCACCCTCCACATGTGGACTCAGATCGTGGGAAAAGTCCGCTTGAAGCTCACGCCCCTCGTGAACCACTGGTGGAATATTCCCTTCTACGTTACCGCGCGTGGCCTGACCACATCTCGAATTCCCTATGGAGAAAGAGCCTTCGAACTCTGCTTCGATTTCATACGGCACCAGCTTGTACTTGAAACCAGTGACGGAATCCTGAAGACACTCCCGCTGGCGCCCCGCTCGGTAGCTGATTTTTACGGGGAATTCATGGGGATGCTGCAATCGGCGGCGATCGACGTCAGCATCTGGCGAATGCCGGTCGAGATTCCGGATCCCGTTCCTTTCGACCAGGATCAGTTACATCGCTCCTACGATCCTGCGGCGGTCGGGAAATTCTGGCGAATTTTGTTGTCGGTGGACGCTGTCTTCACCCAATTCCGGTCGGAATTCATCGGAAAGGCCAGCCCCGTTCACTTTTTTTGGGGCAGCTTCGACCTTGCGGTCAGCCGTTTCTCCGGCCGGCGAGCTCCACAACGACCTGGAGTCGATGCCATGACCAGGGAAGCCTATTCCCATGAAGTGAGCAGCGTCGGTTTCTGGCCCGGCACTGTCGGCGTGAAGGATGCCGCCTTTTATTCCTATACTGTTCCTGAACCGCAGGGCTTCAAAGACGCGCCTGTTCATCCAGAGGCGGCCCGCTATGACAAGCAGCTCGGGGAGTTCCTCCTGATGTACGAGGATGTTCGCAAGGCCGAATCACCCACCGCTTCCATTCTGGCCTTTTGCCGGAGCACCTACGAGGCTGGGGCGACTCTTGGTAAATGGGACCGTCAAGCGCTGGAACGATAAAGTTCTCTTCTACGACTGAGCTACCAGGCACGCAGAGTTGACAGATACTGCCGAAAACTTGGAGCCGCGCGCCTCATCGGGGCTGGCCGGACCTCTGCGGATTCCCACCTTTCGCAATCTCTTGCTCGCCGATGTGGTTTCCGATATCGGCAACTTCATGCAGAACGTCGGTGCCGCCTGGCTGATGGTCTCACTCGGCGCTGGCCCGATTTATGTGGCGCTCACCCAAACTGCTGCTTCACTACCATACTTTCTGCTTGCCCTTCCTGCCGGTGCGGCCGGCGACATTGTCGATCGCCGGAGACTGATTCTCTACACCGAGACGTGGATGATGGGCGTGGCGCTCCTTCTCGCGGTCCTGACCATCGGCGGATTTATGTCGCCCTGGATTCTGTTGGCGTTGACCTTCGCGCTTTCGGCGGGAGACGCATTTGAAACCCCAACCTGGCGGGCAATCCTGCCGGAGTTGGTCTCTAAGGACGATCTCGCGGCAGCGTCGGCGCTGAACGGTATCGAATTCAATCTCGCCCGAGCGGTAGGGCCGGCGCTGGCGGGCGTCGTGATCGCCGCCGCGGGTGTCGCCGCGGCATTCGTGACCAATTTTCTGTCGTTTGTCGGGGTCATTTTGGTTGTCGCCAAGTGGAAACGTCCGGCTCGCGAGCGGACTGCGCCGCCAGAGACATTAACCGGAGCCACGGTTGCCGCCATTCGTTATGTCCGCAACTCGCCTGCAATTCTGAATGTGCTGATCAGCACGGGCCTCGTCATGTTCTTTTCCAGTCCACTGTTTGCGCTGCTGCCGACGGTTGCTCGCAGCGTGAATAAAAGTGCAATCGGCTACGGAATTCTGCTCGGATGCTTTGGGGTTGGTGCCATCGCAGGCGCTTTCATCATACAGCCGGCCCGCGCCCGGTGTTCGACGGAAGTCGTGGTTTCGGCGGGCGTGGCCGTCTTGGGACTAGTGATCGTAACGATCAGTGGTCTACATCGCCTGCTCACGCTGGCTCCCATCTTGCTGATGGGCGGCGCGGCTTGGGTGCTCTTCATTTCTCTTATCAGCGCTCTGGTCCAGAACCTGGCGCCAGACTGGGTGCGGGCGCGAGTGCTGGCAATCTTCATTCTGGTCTATCAGGGAAGCTTCGCGGTCGGCAGTGCCGCGTGGGGCGCCGTAGCCCAGCGCGCAGGTATGAAGAGCGCATTAATTTATTCAGGAATTGGAACCATCGTGACTTCCGTATTTGTGCTGCTCAAAAAACTTCCTGATTCGGCCGTCGACTTGAGCCCGTGGAACCACTGGCGAATGCCGGTTGTTGCTAAAGAGAGCGGGTCTGATCTTGAACAGGGTCCGGTGCTGGTTACGATCGAGTACGTAGTCGTCGCTGAGCGGAGAGCAGAGTTCCTGGAAGCTATCCATCAATATGCCAGAGTGCGGCGCCGCGATGGCGCCTTCCGGTGGGGAATCTATCGCGACACGGAGCTGCCGGACCGTTATCTCGAAACTTTCCTGGTGCATTCGTGGGCGGAACATCTTCGTCAACATGAGCGCCAGACCCAGGCCGACCGCGAACTGGAGCAACGCGTCGACAGCTACATGACGGGTGAGCCGAGTGTGCGTCACCTTATCTATAGCCCTGCAACCAAAGGTTAGTCGTGGGGAACGCCGACCCCCGGTTTTGCCGTCGGAATGTGCTGGTGCTAGACTGCGCGAATGGCCACCAAAAAGAAGATCAGAAAAAAGTCGACCAAAGCCAAACCGAAGAAATCTGCCCGCAAGAAGACGCTGGTAAGAAAGAGCAGTCGTCCGAGGAAGCCGGCGAAGAGAAAATCTGCGGCGAAGACCGCAGGAAACAGGAAGGCGTCGCGTAAGAAACAAGCTCGAAAAAGTAGCGGACATCCCAGCCGGCCGGGGTTCTCTTCCGAACTTGACGCGTCGCGTTCGGGTGAGCAATCGGGTGATTTGCAGGGTTTGTCGCGGTCTGAAGCCGCGGACTCGGAGAGTGTTGACGAGTTGCTCGAAGAAGGTAACGCCTTCGAAGCCGACGCTGTCAGCGGCGTGGAAGACGCCGAGAACGCTGACGAAGAAGAGGTCCACACTCACGAAGTGCCGGAGGATGATGTGCCCGGCGAATACCTGGACGAAGATTGATCCGGCTAATCGGTTGGTGTGTTCGGCCGGGTGACTCTGCTGTCGCCTCTAAATAATAAGGAAGGGCTAACGCCAATCCATGCCCCATTGCCGCAGGCTCGTTCCAATTCTCATTTTCTTGGCCGTTACTCTAAGTTATGCGCAACTGGAGGGCAGCAAGCCGGATATGCAGCCGGTTCATCATCCGGTTCCTTCCATTCAGGACACCGAGAGCCCCGCCCAGAACGATGCCCGCATGCAATGGTGGCGCGAAGCCCGCTTTGGCATGTTCATTCACTGGGGTCTTTACTCCATTCCGGCGGGTACATGGGACGGCAAGCAGATTCCGGGCATTGGCGAGTGGATCATGAACAACGCTTCCATCCCGGTGGCGGATTACAAAGCGCTTGCGCCGCAGTTCAACCCCACCGGTTTCAATGCTCACGATATTGTGGCACTCGCCAAAGCTGCAGGGATGAAGTACATCGTGATCACCGCCAAACACCACGACGGCTTCGCCATGTTCGACTCCAAGGCAAACTCGTTCAACATCGTTGCGGCAACTCCCTTTAAGCGCGACCCGCTCCGCGAACTCGCTGAAGAGTGCCGCAAACAGGGTGTAAAACTTGGTTTTTATTATTCCCAGGATCAGGATTGGACCGCGCCCGGCGGGGACGCCTATCAAAGAGGAAATCACAATTCACCTACCCACCACTGGGATCTGGCGCAAGACGGCGACTTCGATAGCTATCTGCACAACAAAGCCATCCCGCAAATCAAAGAACTCCTCACCCAATACGGCGAATTCCCAGCCGTGGTCTGGTTCGACACTCCTACAGCCAACATGACTCCGGAGCGCGCCGGCGAGATTGTCACCCTGCTGAACCAGCATCCAAATCTGATCTGGAACAACCGTCTTGGCGGAACTTACCACGGCGACACGGAAACTCCCGAGCAGTACATTCCCGCCCACGGCTTCCCCGGCCGCGACTGGGAGTCGTGCATGACCATCAACGACACTTGGGGTTACAAGTCCTACGACACCAACTTCAAGTCAGCCGAAACTCTCCTGCGCAATCTCATCGATATCGCCAGCAAAGGCGGCAACTATCTCCTTAATATTGGTCCGGATTCCAAGGGCGTGGTTCCGGCCGCCGAGGCCGATCGCCTGCACCAGATGGGCGAGTGGCTGGCTGTGAACGGTGAGGCCATCTACGGCACTCAGTCAACGCTCTTCGGCCCTGAAGCCGGCGAATTCAGCGCCACCGAGAAAGACAAGAAGGGCAATCCCAAATTCATTCCTGCGTGGAACTGGCGTTCCACAACCAAAGCCGACAAGATTTATATCGAGCTATTTACCTGGCCCGACAGCGGCTCTTTCCACCTGGTTAAAGTACCGCGCAAGATTACCGCCGCCTACCTGCTCGCCGACTCCGCTCACAAGCCTTTGAAGCTGATCCAGACCGGCGACAGCGTTGACATACAACTGCCCCAGAAGCCGCTCGATTCCATTGCCACCGTCCTGGTACTCGGCACGTCCTAGTAAGCTTCTTTCAGCGGAACCAGCCCATCACTGCTTGATCACCGTGCCGTCGCGCCTGCGGATTTCTCCCCAGCCGCCATTCAGTCCGTTCTCGCTTTCGGTGAAAGGTGACTTCGCGGCGGCTTTTTCGTCGATTTCAATCCCCCACCCCGGTTTTTCGCTTACCCAAAGATATCCGTCTTTCATCTCCGGGCACCCGTGAAAAATTTCCTGCGTGCGATCGTTGAATGGCGTGTACTCCTGAATGCCGAAATTCCAGCTGACGATGTCGAGGGTTACGTTGGCCATGTGCCCCACCGGAGACACATCGCCCGGCCCGTGCCAGGCCGTGCGCACGCCGAACTGCTCAGCCAGGATGGCAATCTTGCGCGACGGCGTGAAACCTCCCGCCTGCGAGAGGTGCACCCGGATGTAATCGATCAGGCGCTCGGTAATCAGCGGCTGCCATTCGTGGGGATTGTTGAAGAGTTCACCCATAGCGATGGGGGTGGCGCAGTTCTGGCGAATCTGGCGGAAGTAACCGAGATCTTCCGGCGAAAGCGGATCTTCCAGGAAAAACATCTTGAACTTTTCCGCGTCTTTACAAAACTGAACCGCCTGATTCGGCAACAGCCGTTCGTGCATATCGTGGAGCAGTTCGACTTCCTCGCCTAACTCTTCACGGCATTTTTCCAACAGCTTTAGCGCTCGCCGCATATAGTAGGCCGGTTCAAACACCGCTTTGTCATGCAGTGCCTGCAGCGCCCTCCCGCTGCGTGGGGCGCCGTATCCGGCCATCCCCGGCACACCGACTTGCACCCGCACATTGCGAAAACCTTGACTGATACATCGCTTGGCGTTGTCGACCACCTCATCGAACTCGG
>Ga0335078_10001404_pt1 | contig 36428 bp, 33 predicted proteins | sample Lox_Sample_32_FD_206711 | JGI IMG/M metagenome (GOLD analysis project Ga0335078, IMG submission 206711) | Soil microbial communities from Loxahatchee National Wildlife Refuge, Florida, United States - Lox_Sample_3.2 | ecosystem: Environmental > Terrestrial > Soil > Wetlands | place: USA... | reverse complement strand
CCATGCGGCCCTACGTACTGCTGTCCGCGGCCATGTCCGCCGACGGCTACATCGACGACGCGTCCCCGGACCGGCTCGTGCTGTCCGGCCCGGAGGATCTCGACCGGGTGGACGAGCTGCGGGCCGGGGCCGACGCGATCATGGTCGGCGCGGGCACCATCCGCGCCGATGACCCGCGCCTGCTCGTGCGGGACCCCGGCCGTCGCCAGCGCCGCCGGGACCGCGGGCTCGCGGCCAGCCCGGTGAAGGTGACGGTCACGGCGAGCGGCGGGATCGACCCGGCCGCACGGTTCTTCGCGGCGGACGGCACCGACAAGCTCGTGTACGCGGCCGGATCCGGCGCGGCCGTGCTCGCGCGGGCGCTTGACGGCGTCGCCACCGTCGTGTCCCTCCCCAGCGAGCCGGGACTGGCGGGCCTGCTCGCGGACCTGAGTACCCGCGGGATCGGCAGGCTCATGGTCGAGGGCGGGGCGGATATCCTCGGCCAGCTGCTGGCGGGCGGGCTGGCAGATGAGCTGCAGCTGGCCGTGGCGCCGGTGTTCGTGGCGGACCGGGCCGCGCCGCGGCTGCTGGCGGGGGGCCGGCCGCCGGGCGGCCGGATGTCGCTGGCCGGGCTCCACCGGGCGGGCGACATGGCGGTGCTGCGATACTTGGCCGGCGGCCGGGCAGCCTCCTGACCGGTGGCAGCGATGTTGGCCGAAGTGCGCCCACGAGGTGAACGACCGGCTTCAGACGGTGCAGGATGGAACAATGAGCGATACCAAGGCGGCTTCCGGCGGAATGCAGGCCGCTATCGAGCGAAGCGGCTATTACCCGGGGCTGGTCTACGACGCAGTCTCCTCCGCGGTCGGTAACGAGGACATAGTCTCCTATTTCGTCCTGCATGATGCCCATTTCGACCCCGGCATGGAGGTGCGGCGGCACATCACGGTGATGGCGCTGACGCCGACCCGGCTCGTCTACTCGCACACCGACGAGTACCCGGCCGACGAGTCGGAACCCGAGTCACGGCCGCAGGCGGAGACCAGCACCGAGGCGGTGCGTCACTCGCGGATCTCGTCGGTCGCGCTCACCCGGGTGATCCCGGACCCGGCCAGCTACCTGCCCGGCGCCACGATGCCCAGTGAGGTCGTGCTGACGATCGGCTGGAACGTGCTCGCGCACATCGAGATCGAGCCCGCGCACTGCGGCGACGAGAGCTGCGAGGCCGACCACGGCTACACCGGCACGATGACCGCGGATGACCTGACCGTGCGGGTGAGCGAGGCCGCTGACGGCCAGGAAGCGGTGCAGCAGATCATGGCCTTCGCCCGGGCGCTGGCCGAGGCGACCAGCCGCCCGTGACCCAGCCGCCGACGCCGCGGCGCGCGGGGGATCCGCCTGCCGCCGGCGAGATCACGCTGCCGCGCTACGGGGAGACGACCCTCGCCGACCTGGGCACGTCGCTGCTCGCGTCCCTCGGGGTACCGGGCGAGGACAACGTCCTCGGCCTGCCGGGATCGGCTCGCGCGTGCCTGCTGGTTGTCGATGGCCTGGGCTGGCATCTGCTGGCCGGCAGCAGCCGGGCCGCGCCGTTCCTGTCCGGTCTGCTGCCGCATGCCACGCGCCTCTCGGCCGGCTTTCCGTCCACGACGGTCACGAGCCTGAGCTCGCTCGGCACCGGCCGGCCGCCCGGACAGCACGGGCTGCTCGGCTACCAGGTGCGCGTGCCGGAGACGGGCCAGCTGCTGAACGGCCTGCGGTGGGACAAGGCGGTGGATCCGGTCAGGTGGCAGCCGGACACGACGATCTTCGAGCGGGCCACCGCTGCCGGGATCGCCGCCTTCCGGGTGGCGCAGGGATCGTTCGAGCGGACCGGGCTGTCGGTGGCGTCCATGCGCGGGGCCGACTACCGCGCCGCCAACACGCCGGGCGCCCTGGTCGCCCGCACGGCGGACGCGCTGGCGAGCGAGCCGCGGAGCTTCGCGCTTGTCTACACCGGCGACCTGGACGGCACCGGGCACGCGTGCGGCAGCACGTCGCCGGCCTGGCAGTACCAGCTCGGGCACGTGGACCGGCTCGCCGAGCAGCTGGCCGGCGCGCTGCCCGCCGGGACGCCGCTGTACATCACCGCCGACCACGGCATGGTCGACGTGGCGGCCGCGGACCGGCTCGACGCCGACCGCCTCACGCAGCTGCGCGCGGGCGTTGCGCTGCTCGGCGGCGAGCCGCGCGCCCGGCACGTGTATGCCGAGGCTGGCGCCGCCGGCGACGTGCTCGCTGCCTGGCAGGACGCGCTGGGCGGCCGTGCCTGGGTGGCCGGCCGGGAGCAGGCCATCGACGAGGGCTGGTTCGGGCCGGTGGACGGGCGGGTCACGCAGCGCCTCGGCGACGTGATCGCGGCGATGCGGGGGACCGCGGCGGTGGTGGCGAGCATGACCGAGCCGCGCGAGTCGGCCCTGATCGGCATGCATGGCTCGCTCGCCGCAAGCGACCAGGAGATTCCGCTGCTCAGCTGCGTGGCAGGCTAAGCGGGGCAGCGTTCGTGAGCGGCGTTTATCCACAGCCAGAGCTGGGAACCGCACCGCCGCGCGGGCCGTAATCCACAGTAATGAGGAGGTTATCCACAGCATGACTGCTACCGCGCACCCGCTCATCAGCGTCCCGGAGCTGGCCGCTGCGCTGCAGGGCGGTGACCCCCCGCGGGTCCTCGATGTGCGCTGGCGGCCGGGCGGCCCGCCCGGCATCGACAGCTACCGGGCCGGGCACGTGCCCGGCGCGGTCTACGCGGACCTGGACAGCCAGCTCGCCGGGCCGCCAGGAGCGGGCGGGCGCCATCCGCTGCCCGATCCGGCCGACTTCGAGCTGGCGATGCGCGCCGCGGGCGTGCGGGCCGGCCACCCGGTGGTGGTCTGCGACGAAGCAGACGGCACGATCGCCGCCAGGGCATGGTGGCTGCTGCGCTACCACGGGCACCTGCCGGTGCGGCTGCTCGACGGCGGCTTCCGGGCCTGGGCCGCGGCCGGCCAGGAGGTGAGCACCGAGGATGCTCATCCTGGCGCGGGTGACTTCGGAGCCAGGCCGGGCCGGATGCCGCTGCTGGACGCCACCGGCGCAGCGGCGGTGGCCAGGTCGGGCATCCTGCTCGACGCCCGGGCACCCGCGCGCTACCGCGGCGAGACCGAGCCGATCGACAAGGTGGCCGGCCACATCCCGGGCGCCCTGAGCGCGCCGACGGCCGAGAACGTGACCGCCACCGGCGAGTTCAGGTCCGCCGGCGAGCTGCGTGCCAGGTTCACCGCGCTGGGCGTGCACTTCGGCCCCGGCGACGGCCTGCCGGTCGGCGCGTACTGCGGGTCGGGCGTCACCGCCGCGCACGAGGTCCTCGCGCTGGAGCTGGCCGGCGCGCCCGCGGCGCTGTACGTCGGCTCTTGGTCGGCCTGGATCGCCGACCCGGAGAATCCGGTCGCGACTGGCCCGCAGCCGGGCACGATGAGCTAGCACGAGCAGACAGGAGGTTCCCTCATGACGGCCGAGCGGACAGAGCCGCCGGTGACGGGCCCGGAGCGGGTGATGCTCCGGGCGTTCCTGGACTTTCACCGCGGCACCCTGGCGATGAAGTGCGCGGGGCTCTCCGACGAGGAGCTGCGCCTGCGGTCGTCGCCGCCATCGACGCTGTCGCTGCTCGGACTCGTCCGGCACATGGCGGAGGTCGAGCGGACCTGGTTCCGGCGCGTGATCAACGGTGAGGACATTCCGCTGCTGTGGTCGGACGCCGGCGATTTCCAGCAGGCCTACGATGCCAGCGGGGCCAGCGGCGCGGAGGCATTCAGGGCCTGGCACGACGAGGTCGAGCACTCCCGGCGGATCGAGCGCGCGGCGACCTCGCTGGATGTGACCGGCTACCAGGCACGGTGGGAGGAGCACGTGTCGCTCCGCCTGGTAATGCTGCACATGATGCACGAGTACGCGCGCCATAACGGGCACGCGGACCTGCTGCGCGAGGCCGTGGACGGCACCACGGGCGTCTAGCCGGCCCGCCGGCCGCGCGGCCGCCACCGGCTCGCCGACACTGGCTGGGCGGGATCGTCACGCCGGCGGTGCGACATCGCCGCGGCCGGTGAGCAGCAGCCAGGTCGCCAGGCCGGTCGCTATCGCGATGGTAGCGGGCTGCCAGCCTGCTGCCGCCACCGCGATCGCGCAGGTCCCGGCCGCCGCGAGGATACGCACGGCGAGCACGAGCGGCCTGCCGTTCCGCAGCCGGGCGGGCCAGGTCAGCACGCGCTGGCCGGCCCGGGCCGCGCGGCCCCCGGACCGCGGCAGGGTACGGGCGATGTCACCGGGCGCGAGCAGGTCGGCCACCGCCTCGCCGCGGCCGGCGGCAGTCCGCAGCACGGTGTAGGCGGCGGCAGCGGCGGCGAACGCGGCCGGCTCACCGCCGTCGGTGCGGTCCGGGTGCGTGGCGGCGGCGACCCGGCGCCAGGCGGTCCGCACGTCGTCGTCGGTCAGCTCGCGGCTCGGCTCGAGGCCGAGTACGCCGAACGGGTCGTCTCGCGTCACGTCGCCCCCCGGCCTGCTCGGCCGGGAGCGGGGCCGAGCGCCGCGTCCAGGAATGCGGTGGCATCCGGCAGCGGCTCGCCGCGGCCGTCGGCCGGCCTGCGGGCGGCAGGCGGCCGCAGTGCCGCTGGTCCGGCCGCCGGAGCGCCGGCCCGGCCGGGCATGAGCGCGGCGGGGCCGGCGACGAGCCGCTTGACCTGCGTGTAAGTGACGCCGCCGCGGTACATGTAGGCGGCCTGCCCGACGTCCAGCGCCCGGATAAGGGCCGGGTCGACGACCGGGATCTCCCGCACCCGCGAACTGCCCTGCCGGCTCCAGCGCGGGAAGCCGAGCAGGTAGCGGGTCGTGTCGGTGGTCCTGCGCTGCCCCGCGAGGGCCGCTACCGGCTCCGGGTGCGCGGAGCGGAGCAGCCAGATGCCGCCCTCGGCGGCGGCCGCGATCCGGTACCGGTCATCTTCGCGCGGCGCGAGCCCGTGCCAGGACTGGGCCGAGACCTGCACGGCCATGCCCAGCGAGCGCGCCCGCTCGTACAGCTGCCAGATGGGCAGCCTGCGCGCCACCGCGCTGAACTCGTCGACCGCGAGCAGCACCGGACCGCGCGCCACCTGGCTGCCGCCGGCCGGCGCCGCGATGACGTAGCTGGCGAGGATGTCGACGAGCGCGCGTGCCTGTGCCTCCGCGACGGCCTGGTCGCCGGTGCCCTCCAGAATGCAGTACCAGGCGTCGGCGCCGGTGAATTCGCCGGGGCCGTCCAGTCCGGTACCGAGCCGGCGGAACAGCGTGCGGTACCGCAGTGCGATGTCGGGCACCTGCCGGGCGGCGGCCCTGACGAGCTGGAGCTGGTAGTCCAGGCCGCCCGCCGAGTAGGCGAGCATGAGCCAGCCTGAGTCGAGCCGGGACAGGAAGTCGGTGCTGCTGACGGGCGGCCCGGCTGGCGCCTCGACGGCAAGCGCCACCACCGCCTCCAGCACGTCGGCGTAGTAGGCGGCGCCGCCCGTCCCGTGCTCGATCAGGTCCACCAGCGTGCTGACGAGCTGGCCGCGCGGCAGCGTCCAGAGGTTCAGGCTGGCTTCATCCGGCCACACCGCGACGCTGCGCGCGCCCGCGTCCCGCAGCACCCGCCGGGCCCGGTCCGCGATGCGCCTGGCGTCGGAGCCGCCCTTGCAGTCGAGCACGACGAGCATCGGCGGGCCGCTCGCGCCCGCGGCGTGCTGGCGCAGCCCGGTGCCGATGAAGGCCGCCCACAGGCGCAGCAGCAGCGTCGTCTTGCCGGTGCCTGGCGTGCCCACGACGATCTGATGCGACCGCAGTCGGCCGGCCGGCAGCCGGGTTATCAGCCCGGCGCGGTGGCCGACGGCGCGGATGACGGCGCCGACGGCGACATCGCCGCCCGCGGTCAGGAGCGGCACGGCGCCGGGAGCGGCGATCCGGGCAGCCGCGCTGCGCACCTGATGCCGCCACTGGCGCTGGTCGAACGCGATCGCGGCGCCGGGCGACCTGCCGCCCGCCGCGGCCGCCATCGACCGGAGCCGCATAGACCACGCCAGCCCGCCGGCGACGAGTCCGAGCGGCACCGCCGCGGGAGCGGCAAGGATCGCGCCGGTCAGGAAGCCGCGCGCCGAGCGCGCGTGCCAGAGCGCGAGCAAGGCGTGATACGGCGCCAGCGCCGCCGGCTCCGGGCCATGTCCGCGGACGCCGGTCGCGGCCAGCCAGACGATCACCATCGGCGCACAGCAGGCGGCTGCCCGGTACAGGCGGGCGGGCTGCCAGCCGCGCAGCCAGGCAACGCCGACTGCGGCCAGGCCTGCGAGCGTGACTGGCGCGGCCGCCACCAGCACCGCGGCTGAGGCGACGGCGACGACCGGCCGGACGAGGCGGCCGGCGCGCAGCGCGCCGCGCCGGCGGCCGGGGCCGGTCATCGACGCGCTCTCGGCGAGCCGCCCGGCGCGGGCCTGGCCGGCCCGGGCCCGGCCGGCGGGGACTGGCCTGCCGGACCCGCACGGGCAGCCGCGCGCCGCCGCGGCACGGGCAGGTAGGCGCCGGCGGGCAGGCCGCGGATCTCCACCCTGGCCGCGAGCCTGCCCAGCCGCTCCGCGGCACGGTACACCGGGCTGGTCGCGGCCGGCGAGCAGACGTAGAGCACGCGGGCGTGCCGTGGCGGCTGCCCGGCGACCCTGGCCTCCGCGACGGGGCAGCCGTAGTCCCCGGTGCGCACGAGCAGTTCGCGCATGATCGCGGCAGTGCGGGCGACCGTCTTGGCGGTGAGCTCGACCTCGACCGCCCAGCACTCACCCGCCCAGGCAACCGGTGCCGCGTCTGGCCAGTGAACCTCGGCGTCAGGGAGGTGGTCGCGCACGCCGAGCCGGCCGCCGAGCCTCGACCGCAGCCGGCGCTCGCTGCGCCAGTAGGCCGCCGAGTCGTGGTATCCCGGCGCTGCCTCGAGCGCGAGCCGCACCTCGGTCGCCGCGCGGATGTGCGCCAGCCGCGGCAGCGCGGGAGGTGCGGCACTGTAGCGAGCTCCGCACCATTGCAACCCGGTCCTGGTCAGCCAGATCCACGGCTGGCCCGGGCTCAGGACTGCCTCGTCCGCGAGGCCGCGGGCGGCCCAGCTGGCTGCCAGCGCTCGCGCCTGCCGTCCGGTTAAGCGCAGGCGGGTGGCAAGCTGGTCGGCCTGCACGCCGTACATCTCCGCGACGAACGCCAGGCCGATCTCGTCGCGCTCGGCTGACGAGAGCGGCTGGCGTCCCGCGGCAGGAGTCACGCCTCCATCACATCACCATGCGAGGCAGCCGGAATAGCACCGTTTCGGCGCATGCGCGGCTAGGTTGCCCGGCTGAACTCCGCGGTCCAGTTAGTCTCCCATGTCGCGCCGTTGTCTGCGGACAGCGCCTGCGCCCACCTTGCCGATGTTGGCGTGATGCCGGACCACCGGTAGCGCACCAGCACCGGCCTGCCGTCGTGGGTGTCCGGGGCGATGAAGTCGCCGGCGCCGTCGGCGAAATGCCCGACTACCGGCGGCTCGATCGCCGAGCTGCCGCCGGTGATCCAGTAGATCGACCAGGTGCGCTCGGCCTCGTCGTACAGCCGCAGCGCGAGGCCGGTGTAGGTCATGACCGGGGAGCTGAGCTCGTCCGTATTGCCCAGGCCGCCGAGGAGCGGCTTGCAGTGCAGGTCCGCGGCGAACTCGTCCCACTCGTCGCAGCCCGCCAGCCGGCTGCGCAGCCGCCGCTGCCGGGAGTGCCAGCTGCCGTGCAGGAAATCGAAGTCGTGCCGTCCGTCGTGCCGGTCTGCCCGGTGCTCAGATGTCATGCCCGCACCGTAGCGGCGCTCCACTGACAGCCGGTGGCAGTGGAAACCGCCGGTTACGGCCGCGCGGCAGCTAGCTACCAGCATCCCGGGCCGGCGGATTGCCCCGGGGGACGCGCGCGGTGATTGCGCGCCCGGTGCTGGTGCGACGGCAGGTGGTAAGGCACAATGACGGCAGGCAGTTCGCCTGGAGGATGGCACGACCCGAGCTGCGGTCGGCGAGAGCGTTGGGGAAGACGAATCTCGTCCGCTTGCAGGGAGGTCTGGTGTCCGTACGTGGCGTGCTGCACGTGCACTGTGCGCCCCCGGCGCTGTGCCCGCACATTGAGTGGGCAGTGGCCGGGGTTCTTGGCGTGCCAGTGACCTTGCCGTGGGTCGATCAGACGGCGGCTCCGGGCGCGGTGCGCGGCGAGCTGCTGTGGCAGAGCAAGCCAGGCACCGCCGGGGCGATCACCTCGGCGCTGTCCGCGTGGAACATGGTCCGGTTCGAGGTCACCGAGGAAGCAAGCCCCGGCTGCGACGCAGTCAGGTACAGCTGCACCCCGTCCCTCGGCACGTTCTGCGCGATCACGGGTGGTAACGGCGACATCATGGTGCCCGAGGGCCGTCTGCGCGCGGCCATGGCGCTGGCGGCGTCCGCGACGTCCGGCTTGGGCCGTGCCGCCCAGGAAGCCGAGCTCGGCACGCTCCGTGAGCTGCACACGCCGCGGCACCCGGCGCTCGGCGGATCGCTGGAGGCCGAGCTCGCCCTGCTGCTCGGCCAGCCGTGGGACGACGAGCTGGAGCCATTCCGGCGGGCCGGCGACGGCGCGCCGGTGCGCTGGCTGAACGCGACCGGGTAGCAAGCGCAGCTGATCTGCCGAATCAGTGGCTGTTTATACTTGCCTCCGCTGATTCGGTAGATGAAGGGCGCCCACCTTGACTGATGCCGCAGCACGTGCGCTGTCGGCGACACCGCGCACCAGGCTGAACCGCATGCGCGAGGAAGGCCGGTCCGATCGCGCTGCGCTGCATGCCGTGCTGCGCGCAGGCCTCGTCGCGCACCTCGGGGTCCCGGCCGGTCATGGCGTCATGGTCGTGCCGACCGTTTACGGCTTCGATGATCAGACCGTCTACGTGCACGGCTCGGTCGCCAGCCAGAGCCTAGCCGCGGGCGCGGATTACTGCCTGACCGTGACCGTCGTGGACGGGCTGGTGCTGGCCCGGTCTGTGTTCGAGCACTCGGTGAACTACCGGTGCGCGATGATCTACGCGGTGCCGCGGGTCGTCACCGATCCGGCGGAGAAGCTGGCGGGCCTGCGGCTGGTATCCGACCACCTCGCGCCCGGCCAGTGGGACTACGCCCGCCGGCCCAGCCGCAAGGAGCTGGCCGCTACCCGGCTGCTCGCTCTGAGCCTGGCCGAGGCTTCGGTGAAGATAAGCGATGGCGGGCCCACCGACGGCGACAGCCAGGACGCCGCGCTCGGACTGTGGGCCGGACAGCTGCCGCTGAACACGCGCTGGCTGCCGCCAGTGCCGGACGCGGGCATCCCGGCCGGGCTGGCGGTACCCGCGCACATCGCGGGCCGGGCAGGCCAGCCGGCTCATCCGCTGCCCTAGCTGTCGTCGCTGAGCTGGGTGCGCAGGTTGCCGTCCGGCCCGGCCTGATTCCTGGCGATTACCCACAGCCAGGCCCGGGGCGTACCCATCGGCCGGTAGCCGCGGGCGCCCTGCCACACCGCGAGGAAGGTCTCCTGCAGCACATCCTCGACATCTGCAGGAGCCAGCGCGGCCCGCAGCCGGGCGGCCAGCCACTGGGCGTGCCGGGTGAACAGCTCGCGCAGCGCGTCGTCATCGCCTGCCGCCAGGGCCGCGATCAGCTCGTCGTCGTCCATCACCACCTCTATTGCAGCCAGCGGCGATCTGGTTCGCCAGGGACAGCGTCAGCTCGGCCGGCCTGCGGCGCGGCGGTCCGGCGAGCGGACAGCGCGGGCCGAGGCTACCGCAGCTAACGGGATGGCCAGGGCCAGTAGCGCCGGCGCCGCGGCTGGTGCGGGCACGCCGGGTCTGCGGTCGGCGGGGTCGCCGGGGGAGGCGGCGGGTGCGCGGCGCGCCAGCGGCCGGTCATCTCGGCGGAGTCCACGAGCGGGACGAAGATCGGCGGGCCGACCGGAATGCGGCGCCACTCGGCGATGCGGCGGTTGAGGTCGGCGACCGCGTCGAGCACATCCGGCTCGGACTCCATGTCCGCGACCGACGCCATCAGCCGCGCCCGCTCCTTGCGCAGCTTGAGCGGCGGCGGCAGCAGTTCTTCGGCTGACACGCCCTCCCGGCGCAGGTACTCGCGCAGCCAGCGCTGGCCGTCCTCGTCGGGATGCTGCGGCAGCGGCTGGCCGGCGCCAGGCAGGTCGTCAAAGGCGCCGCGCTCCTGCGCCTCCTGGATCTGCTGGTCGATCCAGGAGGTGAACGTCATGCCGGGCGGCTTGCGCTCCGTCATGCTTCCACCGTCTCACGCGAGCGGGCCCCCGGCCGCGGCGGCCCGGATCCAGCGGGTGGCCCAAGTGTCACAGTGACCAGGGATAATTGGGTCATGCTTGATTCCGCCCGAGGACTCATCGTCGGCAGGACCACCGAGCTGAGCCAGCTGCGCGCGCTCCTGGCGGAGGCTGCCGCAGGCCAGTCCGTGGTCGTGCTGGTCAGCGGCGACGCCGGGGTCGGCAAGACGCGGCTACTGACCGAGCTGTCGGCAGAGGCCGCTGGCCGGGGCTTCACCGTGCTGTCGGGACGGTGCGCGGAACTGGCCGACACGGTGCCGTACCTGCCGCTCGCCGACGCACTGCGGGGCGCCGGCGGCGGCGCGGCCGATGGCTCCCTGCAGGAGGCCCTGGCGACCAGGCCCGTGCTCGCGCGGCTGCTGCCGGACCGCGAGATCACCCGGCAGCCGGGAGACCTGCCCGGCATGGCGCAGCAGCAGCTGTTCGGCGCGGTGCTGGGGATGCTCACCGAGCTGGCCGAGGCCAGCCCGGTGCTGCTGGTGCTGGAGGACCTGCACTGGGCCGACCGCTCGACGAGGGACCTGGTGACGTTCCTCAGCCGGATGCTGCGCAGCGAGCGGATCGCGCTGGTCCTCAGCTACCGGACCGACGACCTGCACCGCGCGCATCCGCTACGGGCAGTGGTATCGGAGCTGCAGCGGCTGCCCAGCGTGACGACGATCCCGATCGGGCCGCTGGATCCTGCGGCCATGGCCGAGCACCTTATCAGGCTCGCGCATGGCACTCAGGACGCTGCCGCGATAGACCGGGTGATCAAGCGCGCCGAGGGCAACGCGTATTTCGCCGAGGAGCTCCTTGCCACCTCGTCGGCGGGCAACGAGCTGCCGGCGGGCCTGGCAGACCTGCTGCTCGCCCGGACGGTGGACCTGTCCGCGCAGGCGCAGCAGGTCCTGCGCGCCGCGGCCGTCGCCGGCCGGCGCGTCGACGACGAGCTTGTCATGCTCGCCGCGGGCCTTACCACCGCGGAGTACGAGAGCGCGGTGCGCGAGTCCGTGGTACGCCAGCTGCTGGTGCCGGACGGCTCGAGCGGGCTGGCATTCCGGCATGCGCTGCTGCGGGAAGCGATCTACAACGACCTGCTGCCGGGCGAGCGCACCCGGCTGCATGCCCGGCTCGCCGAGCTGCTCTCGGATGAGCGCAGGCTCGAGGAGGTCGCCGGATCTGCCGCCGAGCTCGCCCTGCACTGCCTGGCCAGTCACGACATTCCCGGTGCGTTCGCCGCCTCGGTGCAGGCCGGCCGCGAGGCCGAGCGGCTGGCCGCGCCTGCCGAGGCACACCGATTCTTCGACCAGGCGCTCTCGCTCTGGGAGCGGGTGCCGGATCCGGACAAGCTCAGCGGGATGAGCCGCGGGAAGCTCGCGTTCAAGTCGGCCCTGAACGCGGCGGACGCCGGCGACGTGGGTCATGCGGTCAAGCTGCTGCGCCGGCTGATCGTCCCGCTGGAGCAGGCAGCCGATCCGGACATGCGACTGCTGTGCCGGGTCAAGGAGCGGCTTGCCTACTTCCTGCTGGACGTCGACGAGACTGCGGAGGCCCTCGCGGTCGCCGCGGCGGCGGTGGACGCGCTCCCGGCCGAGCCGCCGACCTGGGAGCGGGCCCGAGCGCTCGCCACGCATGCCAGGTGCATCCTGAGCGAGGTAGGGATCGAGCCGGCGCGGCTGCGTGCCGAGGAGGCCGCCACGGCGGCGAGCGCGGCGAGCGCGCCCTGGGTGCAGGCCGACGCCCTCGCAACCCTGAGCGGCGTGAGCGAGCGCACCGGCAGCATTCAGGAGGCGCTGGTCACCAGCGCTAAGGCGGTGGAGCTGGCCGCCAGCTCGGAGATGGAGGGGGTGGAGCTGCGGGCCAGGACCCTGCTCGCCCGGATCCAGCTCGAGCACGGCGACCTGTCGGGCGCGAGCGCGACGGCACACGCGGGCGTGCACCTGGCTGAGCGCACCGGCCTGAGCATGGCACCGTTCGGGCTCGACCTGCAGTTCCTGCACTATCTGGCCCATTACTCGGACGGCGACTGGGACCACGCGCAGCAGATCGCGGACCGGTTCTCGGTCCGGGTGGCCGGTGTCTCGGAGGCCCGCCTGTCGGCGATGGCCTTGTTCATCGACGTGGCAAGGGGCGGCCCGCGGGTCGCCGAGCGGCGCAGGTGGCTCGAGCCCTACCTGCCGGAGGACCTGATGGCCGAGTACATCGCCAAGGGTCTTTATGCCGAGGACGAGTACTGGTCGGGCAGCCTGGCCGCTGCCGCCCGGACCGCCTGGGCGACGATCAGGGCGGCCTGTACCTGGGGCGAGGGCTACAGCCCGCAGACGATCCGGCCGGCGGCCGTCGGCATCGGCGCGCTGGGCGATCAGGCCAGGCACGCCCGGGCCGGCGGTCATCAGGCCGAGGCCGACGCGGCCGCCGCCGCCGCGCTGGAACTGCTCGAGGCAGCCAGGAGCGGCGCCGCGAGCAAGCCGGGCATCGGGATCGACGCGCGCGGCTGGCTGGCCAGGGCCGAGGCCGACTACCGGCGGGCGGTCGGGGACAACGACCCGGCGCACTGGCAGCTGGTGATCGACACGTTCGGGCCCGACTTCGCCTATGAGGCGGCGAGGTCTCGCTGGCGGCTGGCCGAGGCGCTCGCGGAGGCGGGCCGGCGGGACGACGCACAGGAGCAGTGGCTGCTGGCGGCGGCGGCAGCGGAGCGGCTCGGAGCGACGCGGCTGCGCGACGCGCTGACCGATCTCGGCCGCCGGGCCAGGCTGGGCCGCGGGCCCGCGGCGAACGCGGCAGGCGCGAGCCCGCTGGCGGTGCTGACCGCGCGCGAGCTCGAGGTGCTGACGCTGGTCGCCGCCGGGCGGAGCAACAGGGAGATCGCGGCCGAGCTGTTCATCGCGGCGAAGACCGTGAGCGTGCACGTCTCCAACATCCTGGCCAAGCTGGGGGCCGCGAGCCGGACCGAGGCCGCCGCGATCGCGCACAGCAACGGCGTGCGCGGCCGGAGCTGACACCCCGGTGCGCGCGAGCCGCGGAGCAGGCCTGTGCCGCACCGCGGCCTGACTCGTCCCGGCTGGCGCCGTCAGGGGCCGAGCCGCGCGCCCGGCACTCGCGCTACAGGGGGATGTTGCCGTGCTCGCCGCGGGTGCACGGGGCCTTGGCGATGGCATCCACGATGGCCTGCCGGGTCTTGCTCGGCGCCACGATCTCGTCGATGACGCCGATCGACATGGCGCGCTGCAGGCCGCCGGCGATCTCCTCGTGCTCGGCGGCGAGCTTCGCCTCCAGCTCGTGCCGCTCCTCGGCGGGAGCGGCGGCGAGGACCCGGCGCTTGAGGATGCGGACCGCGGCTACCGCGCCCATGACGGCGATCTCCGCGCCTGGCCAGGCGAACACGGCCGTCGCGCCGAGCGCCCGCGAGTTCATCGCGATATAGGCGCCGCCGTAGGCCTTCCTCGTGACCAGCGTGACGCGCGGCACTGACGCCTCCGCGAACGCGTGCAGGAGCTTGGCACCGCGCCGCACCACGCCGTCCCATTCCTGGCCGACGCCCGGCAGGTAGCCGGGCACGTCGACGAGTACGACCAGCGGCACGCCGAAGGCGTCGCACATCCGCACGAACCGCGCGGCCTTCTCGGCCGACGTCGCATCCAGGCAGCCGCCCAGGCGCAGCGGGTTGTTGGCGATGACGCCGACGGTCCGTCCCGCCATGCGGCCCAGCGTGGTGACGATGTTCGGCGCCCAGCGCGGGTGCAGCTCGACGCCGGGCTCGTCCAGCAGGCCGCCGACGAGCGGATGCACGTCGTAGGCGCGTTTGGGCGACTCGGGCAGCAGCGCGCCGAGGTCGGTGTCGGGGAGCTGGTCTGCCGGGACCGGATCGGTGACCTGGTGACCGAGCAGGTCGACGAGCTGCCGCGCCCGGTCGAAGGCCTCGGCGTCGGTCGCGGTGACGATGTGCACGACGCCGGACCTGCGGCTGTGCGGCTCGGGGCCGCCGAGGCGCTCCATGTCGACGTCCTCGCCGGTGACGCTGCGCACCACGTCCGGGCCGGTGACGAAGATCCGGCCCTGCTCGGAGAGGATCACCAGGTCGGTGAGCGCGGGACCGTAGGCAGCGCCGCCTGCCGCCGCGCCGAGCACGACGGAGATCTGCGGCACCTTGCCGGAGGCCCTGGTCATCGCCGCGAACACGATGCCGACCGCGTGCAGGCTCTCCGCGCCCTCCATCAGCCGCGCGCCGCCGGAGTGGAAGAGCCCGATGATCGGCGCCTGGATGTCGATGGCGAGGTCATACGCGGCTGCGATGATCTTGCAGCCGTCGATGCCCATGGCGCCGCCCTGGATCCGCGGGTCGCTGGCGTAGGCGACGGTGCGGATGCCGTTGATGCTGCCCGAGCCGGCCAGGACGCCGCTGTCGTCCGCCGGGCGGAGCAGCTCCAGCGTGCCGGGGTCGAACAGCGTCTCGAGCCGGACCATCGGGTCACGGCTCAGCGCGGCGGGCCTGGCCGGAGCGTCAGGCGGCACGCCGGGAGCAGCGGGCCGTGCTTGGTCGCGGAGCTCGGCAGCGGTCCGGTTGTCGACAACAGTCACGTTTATCTCCTCGGGGGGCCCAGGAGCGTCCTGCTCGGGGGGCACATTCGGCACGGAAGTCAACGGCTCATGCTCCGGTGAAGACGAGCGCGACATTGGCGCCGCCGAATCCGAAGGAGTTGTTGATGACGGCCATCGGGCCGTCACCGCGCTGGGCTAGCTGCTGCGGCTGGGGCGCGATGGACAGCCCCGCGTCATCGTCGGGGTCATCCAGGTTGATCGTGGGCGGCGCGACCTTCTCCCGCAGCGCCAGGATCGCGGCCACCGACTCGACGGCGCCGGCACCGCCGAGCAGGTGGCCCGTCATCGACTTGGTGGCGGACACCACGACTCCCGGCGCGGCTGCACCGAGCGCCGCGGCGATCGCCTGCGCCTCTACCACGTCTCCCGCGGGCGTCGAGGTCGCGTGCGCGTTCACGTGCACGACCTGCGCCGGATCAACGCCGGCGTCCGCCAGCGCGCGGCCGAGAACCAGCCGCAGCCCCCTGCCCTCGGGCTCGGGCTGCGCGATGTGGTGAGCGTCGGAGGAGTAGCCGACGCCGGCGACGACCGCGTGCACGGCCGCGCCGCGCGCATTCGCGTGCTCCTCCGATTCCAGCACGACCATGCCGGCCCCCTCGCCCAGCACGAAGCCGTCGCGGCCCTTGTCGAACGGCCGGGACGCCCGCTGCGGGTCGTCGTTGTGCCGCGTGGACAGCGCGCGCATCGCCGCGAAGGCCGCGATGTTGAGCTCGATGATCGCTGCCTCCGTGCCGCCGGCCAGGACAATGTCGGCCCGGCCGGACCTGATCATGTCCAGGGCGTAGCCGATCGCCTCGGCGCCGGACGCGCACGCGCTCACGGTGGTGTGCACGCCCGCCCTGGCGCCGAGCTCGATGGCGATCCAGCCTGCCGCGCCGTTCGGCATCAGCATCGGCACGGTGTACGGCGACAGCCGCTGCCAGCCCTTCTCCCTGAGCGTGTCGTAGGCCGACAGCGTGGAGGCCACCCCGCCGATGCCGCTCGACACCACGATGCCGAGCCGCTCGGGGTTCACCTCGGGGGAGCCGGCATGCGCCCAGGCCTCGCGGGCCGCGACCAGCGCGAACTGCTCGCACCGGTCCAGACGGCGGGACTGTACCCGGTCTATCAGCGTCGCCGGGTCGGCGGCGGCCCAGGCCGCGATCCTGGCCGGCAGCTCTGCCGCCCAGTCATCGGTCAGCTCGCGGACGCCACTGCGGCCGGCCAGCAGCGACTCCCAGGTGCTGGGCACGTCGGCCCCCAGCGGGGTGATCGCGCCGAGCCCGGTGACGACTACGCGCTTCCGGTCAGTTCCCACGGTCTTCTCGCTCCTCGAGTCGGGGGTGGCGCGGCACCGCTGTGCCGGGACCTCGGTGTCCCGGCCGGTGCCGCGCGCATGCTCGGCCCCGGCCGCCGCGCTGTCAGGGTGCCGGCGGTCGGGGGCCGGTGGTCAGGCGGATACCTCGGCCCGCCGGACGTAGTCGATGACGTCCTGCACGGTCTTGAGGTCCTTCAGCTGATCGTCGGGAATCTCGACGCCGAACTTGTCCTGGGCGGCAACCGCGATCTCCACCATCGACAGCGAGTCGATGTCCAGGTCGTCAACGAAGGTCTTCTCCGGCGTGACGTCCTCCGCCGGGACGCCTGCGACTTCGTCGATGATCTCGCCGAGACCCGCCAGGATCTCCTGCTCCGTCATGGCCATTGGTGCTCTGCTCCTTCTGCGGTTTCGCTGTTGCGGGTAGTGGCACGCCCCCGGACGGGGGCGCGGGTCAGGGTACCGTGATCACCTGGGCGGCGTAGCACATGCCTGCGCCGAACCCGATGAGCAGGGCCTTCGAGCCGGACTGGATCTCACCGCGCTCGATCATCCGGGACAGCGCCAGCGGGATGGACGCGGATGACGTATTGCCCGCATTGACGATGTCGCTGGCGACGATGGCCTGCGGCGCGCCCAGCTTGCGCGCGATGGCCTCCACGATTCGCAGGTTGGCCTGATGCGGCACGAACGCGGCCAGCTCGGAAGGGTCGACGCCCGCCTTCTCGCAGGCCTTCAGCGCAATCGGCGCCAGCGCGCTGGTGGCCCAGCGGAACACCGCCTGCCCCTCCTGGAAGATGAACGAGTTGCGGTCCTTGATGTAGATCTTGTCGGCCAGATCGCCGTCGCTGCCCCAGAAGACGGGTCCTACACCTGCCTGGTCGCCAGGGTCGGCGACCGGCCCGACGACGGCCGCGCCGGCGCCGTCGGCGAAGATGATGCAGGTCGAGCGGTCGGTCCAGTCGACCCACTGGGACAGCTTCTCGGCGCCGATTACCAGCACGTTGCGCGCGGTGCCGGTGCGCACCGCGTCCGCGGCATTCGCGAGCGCATAGCAGAAGCCCGCGCAGGCCGCGTTGAGGTCGTATGCACCGGGCGCGACGATGCCGAGCCGCCTGGCCGCGGTGGCGGCGACGTTCGGGATCTGCACCTCTGGCGTGCAGGTCGCGACGATGACCAGGTCGACGTCCTCGGGCGACAGGCCGCTGCCGGCCATTGCCTTGCCGCCGGCCTGCACCGCCATGTCGGCGACGGTCTCGTCCGGGCCGGCGATCCTGCGGCTGGCGATGCCTACCCGGCTGCGGATCCACGCGTCGTCGGTCTCGACGGTCTGTGCCAGCTCATCGTTGGTCACGACCCTGGCCGGCTGATAGCCGCCGAAAGCCAGCACTCGCGCGCCTGCGTGACCCTCAGTGAGTCGCATATCTCCTGCTGCCTTTCGCCGTCTGTTGTCGTCAGTCCGCTGCCTGCGGGTGCAGGCGCACAAGTGGCTGGCCGGCGCTGACCGGGTCGCCATCCTCTACCAGCCATTCGATGACCGTTGCCGGGAACGTCGGCTCGACGCTGCGGCGGTCGCCCCGCATCTCGATGTAGCCAAGATCAGACCCCCGGCCTACCTCCGCGCCCGGCGCGGCCGTCTCCGGGTGCCCGGCTGGCGCCCGGAACAGACCGCCTGCCGGCGCGACCAGGAGCCGCCACTCCGGCGCGTGACTGTCGTCGTGGCTGTCGGCGTGCTCGGCGAGCAGCACGTGCGCGGCGTCGAGATCGTCGGGGGTCTTCAGGGCGACAAGCTGGATCCCGCGCAGCGCCCGCTTGGCCAGACCGGCGAGGGTGCCGGCCGGCGGGAGCTCGATCAGGGCGGTGACGCCGAGGCCAGACATCGTCTGCATGCACATATCCCACCGGACCGGCGCGCTCACCTGGCGGATGATGCGGTCGAGCCAGTCCTTGCCGGAGCGCACGACGGAGCCGTCCCGGTTGGACAGCAGCGGCCGCACCGGGTCGCTGGCGTGCACGGCCTGCGCCGCCTCGGCGAGCGCTTCCTCGGCCGGGGCCATGTGCCGGGTATGGAAGGCCCCCGCAACCGAAAGCGGGCGCAGCCGCGACCCGGCCGGCGGGGCCTTCGCGAACTCGGCAAGCTGCGCCATCGTCCCGGCCGCCACGATCTGGCCCGCGCCGTTCACGTTTGCCGGGGTCAGACCCTGCGCCTCGACCGCGGCGAGTACCGCTGCCTCGTCGCCGCCGAGCACGGCCGTCATCCCGGTCTCCGCGGCGGCCGCCGCCGCGGCCATGCCCCGGGCTCGGACCCGGACAAGGCGCATCGCGTCGTCCGCGGTGATCACGCCCGCCAGCACCCCGGCCGCCAGCTCGCCCACGCTGTGCCCGGCCACCGCGACGGACTGCCGGCTGACCGGGTGCGCGCCCGTCACCACCTGGTCCAGGGCCGCCGCGATGGCGGCCGCCACCAGCAGCGGCTGGGCCACGGCGGTGTCGCGGATCTCGTCGGCGTCGGCTGTCGTGCCGTACCGGACCAGGTCGCATTCGGCGAGCTCCGACCATGCCCCGAGGCGGTCCGCGAAACCGGGCAATTCAAGCCAGGGAGCGAGGAATCCGGGTGTCTGGGCACCCTGGCCCGGGGCAGCGATGACGAGCATTGTCTAAGCCTGCACTGTAGAACTCCGCCATACCTATGCCGAAGTAAACGAAGTTTATTCGCGAGGTTCTGTAGGAAGTCTACAAGTCATGTTCGCTTGTGCGAGAGGCGGCCCAGCACGACTGCCGTCCACAGGGTAAAACCGCCCCGCCCGTCGCCGGGCACGATGCCGGTCAGCTCGGTAACCCGGCGCAGCCGGTACCGGACGGTGTTCGGGTGCACGAACAGCAGCCTGGCCGTCGCCTCGAGCGAGTTGCCCTGCTCCAGGTAGGTCATCACGGTGTCGAGCAGGGCGGTACCGCCGCGCAGCAGCGGCTCGTAGACCTCCTCGACGAGGCCGGCTCGCGCCGACTCGTCGCCGTCGAGGGCACGCTCGGGCAGCAGCTCGCTCGCGAGCACGGGCCTGGGCGCCTCGGGCCAGCCGGGCGCGGCCCGCAGCCCGGCGAGGGCAGCGGCCGCGGACTCCACGCCGGCCTGGAGGTCCCTGGCGGGGTGGCCGGCGACGACAGGACCGGGCCCGAACCGGCCGGCGAAGTGGCGGGCGGCGGCGATCGGGTCGTCGCTGCCGCCGACGATGAGCACGAGCCTGTTGCCGTGCACGCCGGCCAGCAGGTCCAGCCGGGCGCGCCGGGCGAGCGCGCGGAACTCGTCGATGAGGCTCTCGGCCTCCGTGCCCCCGGCGGTGCCGACGATGACCGTGACGGGGCTGAAATGCCAGTTCAGTGCCGATGCCCAGGACTGCAGTCCCTCGTCGACCTCACCGCGGACCAGCGAGTCCACCACCAGGGCCTCCAGCCGGGCGTCCCACGCGCCGCGGGCCTCGGCTGTCCGGGCGTAGACCTGGGCCGTGCCGAACGCGATCTCCCTGGTGTAGCGGAGCACCGCCTCGCGGAGTTCTGCCTCCCCGCCCGGCGCGGCGAGGTTGTCGACCTGCGCCTCCACGACATCCACGATGACCCGGACCATCTCCACGGCCTGCTGCAGCGTCACCGCGCGCGCGAGCTCGCGCGGCGCGGTGCCGAATACCTCTCCGGCCACCGCCGGCCTGGTCCGCTCCGGGTGCTTGATCCAGTCGACGAACGCGGCGACGCCCGCCTGAGCCACGAGCCCGAGCCACGATCTGTTCTCTGCCGACATTGCCCGGAACCAGGGGAGTCGGCGGTCCATGGACGTCATCGCGGCGGTGCCGAGGGCACCCATGGCCTGCTCGAGCCGTGCGATGGTGTCGGCCCTGACCCGGCCCTGCCTGGCCCCAGGCCGGGCAGCGGAGGCGGCCGGCCGGCCGGCGCCGTCGGCCGGCCGGCTGGCGCCGCTCCCGCCTGAACTCACGGTCTCAGCGTGCCACTGCCAGGCGCCCGGGTCATTTCGCGGGTCCGCATGTACACGGCTGCGCGCCGACCACGTCGGTCTCGGCCGGCACCAGCGGTGCCTCCGGCGGGGCCGGGATGATCTCGTTATCGGGCCCGGTGATGGCGCGGGCGAAGCCGGGGCGCGCCGCGCCGACGACGGTCAGGATGACCGCCAGCAGCAGGGCGGCGGCTGCCGTGGTCCAGCCGATGCCGATCGTGTCGACAATCGGTCCCTGCACGAGAGCGCCGATCGGATAGCTGACGCCGAGGGCGACGAGGAAGAAGCTGAGTACCCGGCCGCGGTATGCCTGGGGGGCATACAGCTGGACCACGGTGGACAGCCCGGAGAGCACGCCCAGGTAGACCAGCCCGACGAGGAAGAGACCGGCGACGCCCCACCACAGGGCCGGCGCGGCCGCGTAGATCAGCAGGGCGGCGGGCAGTAGCGTCAGGCTCCAGCACAGCAGCCTGCCGCGGCCGATCCTGGCGGCCAGCGGCGCCATCAGCAGCGCGCCGGCCACCGCTCCGAGGCCCTGCGCGGTCGTGAGCGCGGCGGTGGCCGCGGCCACCCTGGTCGCGCCGCCGCCGGACAGCCGCAGCGCCATCGCCGGGACCAGCGCGATGAACGGCGACGCGATCAGCGCGACTACACCGATGGTAATGATCGCCGCGCGGCAGGCGGGCTGCGAGCGCGCGGCGCCCAGGCCGGACCGGAGCGAGGCGAGCACGGAGCCCGGCCGGCCCGCCGGCGGCGACAGCCGCACGGACAGCACGGCGACGACAACCGCGAGAAACGACACGGCGTTGGCCACGAACGCCGCGGCGAACCCGAAGGCGGCCACGGTGGCGCCCGCCAGCGCGGGGCCGGCGATCCGGCCGGCGTTCCACTGCGCGGAGTTCAGCGAGCTGGCGGCGAGGAACTCCGAGCGCGGCACCAGGTCGGGCAGGATCGCCTGGCTGAAGGGCTGGATCAGCGCGGACACCGAGCCCTGCACCGTGACGAGACCGAGCAGCGCGAGCGGGCTGGTGTGACCGGCTGCGACGAGGATCGCCAGCCCGACGGCGGTCAGCCCCTCGACCAGGTTGCCGCATGCGATGACCGGCTTGCGCCGTGCCCGGTCGGCCAGCGCGCCGCCGACCGGGGACAGCAGCCCGATCGGCAGGAAGGCCCCGGCCGCCACCAGCACGGCCCAGCTTGCCTCGCCGGTGCGCGAGATCACGAGGGCGCCTACCGCGACCGTCTGCATCCACGAGCCGACGTTGGAGATCAGGCTCGCGCTCCAGAGCAGCGCGAAGCTGTGGTGCCGGAGCGGGCGGAGGGAGGCGGCGGCTTCCAGCCTCATCGAGCACCGCCGCGGCAGGCGATCATCACTGGCAACGATAGGCGATAGCGGCGGCCGATCTGGCTACTGCCGCAGGCTCGCCCAGCTCGCCGGGTAGGCGGCGGGCAGCGTGCCGTAGCCGGCCGCGCCGTAGTTCGGCGCGGCCGGCACGCCGAGTGTCACCAGCAGCGCGTCGAAATTCAGCCCGACCTCGGTCGGGAACGGTCCGCCGCCGCTGATGCCGCCGGCGTCGGCGAGCTGCGACTCGGCCGACGCACCGTCGGCCATCGCCCACCCTGTCTCGATCCCGTCTCCGCGGTTCGACATCTGGGCGATCACCGTGCCGGACGTGACGTGCTGGCCGACCGTCACCGCCGGCTGCACGTCCTCGGCCACGTAGACCTGAAGGCCCTTGGCGGGGCCGCTCGTCAGCTGGTAGGTGATCCAGCCGCCGCCCGGCCAGCCGGCGCTGTCGCCGGTGGCGTTGGTGATGACCGCGTCGCCCAGGGCGTAGACAGGCCCGGTGCCGCCGAAGTCCGCGCCCATGTCGACTCGCTCGGGGATGAGCCCGGTCACGTCCCGGAGCGGATTCTGGTACACCGGCGGCGCCGCCGCCGGGCTGACGGTCGCTGCGGGCCGGGGGTGCCTCGCGCGCTTCCGGGTCGCGGCCCTGTGCGTGGCAGCCGGGACTGGTGCCTGGCCGGTACTGTCGGCCCCGGCGGCGCTGGCCGCCGGCGACCGCCGCACGGGCGCGCCGGGCAGGTGCCCGGCGGCAGCGGGGGCCGGGGCCGGCCAGGAGGTGACCGCGAGCGCCGCGCCGGCACCGGCCATCATCGTGGTGCCGGCCACGAGCACGGTCACTGCCGGTCCCCGCCGCAGCGCGGACGAGACCGGCGAACGCCTGCGGTGCCGGGCGTGCCGGGCGGCCTGCCGTCGCGACGGCTTGCGGTGCCGGGCGTGCTGGTGAGACACGGGGACCTTCGGTCGGAGCGCGGTTGCGGCGCTCGGCTCTCACCTGTCGCGCTGGCCGCGCTATCCGGATCGGCCGGCCAGGGCGGGCCCGAGTTGTGTGCGAGGGCAGGGCACGGTGCGTCCGGGCGGACGCGGCAAGTCGGGCACGCTAGGTGCTTCAGGCCTATCACGATGCAACACGGGCACCCGGCGCACCACCGGAATCGGAAACTTAGAGGGTGAGATACGTCATTAGTCCGGCAAATAGGGCGGCTGTCAGCATTCGCCCAGGTCAGCGGGCGAACCAGATGCGGTGCGGACCGGCCGCTGCCCTGGGTAACGGACTGCACGCTGAACGTTCCCCCGGCGCAGGGGCGCACGACGCTATCGCCGCGGGCTGACAGTCACAGGATCGTGTGCTCCCTGCCGTCAAGGTCGACGGTAAGCCGCAGCGTGCCGCCGAGCGCGCGGGCGTACGCCGCGAGGTCGCCGGCATCGGCGTGCCGGGCGCCGTGCCTGTCGATGCGTCCGATCGTGTCGTGGCTCAGCCCGCCCCGCTCGGCCAGCGTCGTCGCCGTCAGGCCGGCCGCCTTCCTGAGCCGGCCCAGGGACGTGGCCCGGCCCAGTGCCGCCGCGCGGCGGACCAGGTCGGCGCCCCGGCCGGGGAAAAAGCGCTCGATCAGCGTGTCCGCTGTGTCAAAGCCCAGGCTCTCGGTAGGCCAGCCTTCGTCGCGGATCTCCTGCAGCAGCTCGCATGCGATGTCGATGGCCGTGTCCCGGTGCGCGTCCGAGGCCGCCGCGTCCTCGAGCGCGGTGAGCAGCGTGATCGTGCCCGTCGGCTCCTCGGCAAACAGGATCCGGACGCCGGAGGCCAGCGGATCGGGGGATAGCTCGAACACATCGGACTCCGGCCGGGCCGCGGCCCGGTTCCCGGTCCCCGCCAGCCGGACCGCCTCGGCCCTGGCCAGCTCCAGCCGAACCGCCAGATCGCCCGCCGCCTCGCCCTCGGCCGGGTCCATGCCCGCCGCCTGCAGTGCCTCGCGTGCCCGCAGCCCGGCCGCCGCGGCGGTCACGATCGCCTTCGCTGTCTCCTTGCGGGTGCGGAAGGCGTCCACGTGCGACTGCACGCGCTCGGCACGCCGGCGGAGCGCCTCGCACAGCTGCTCCGCCGCCGCCATCCTGCGCTCGAGGTAGGGGTGCAGCTCGGTGGCCGGGTCGGCGGCCGCCAGCAGCCGAGAGGTGCGCTCCCGCTCGTGCTCGGCCTCGGCGAGCTCCCGCTGGAGGTGCTGCGCCTCTTCGAGCAGCTGCTGGAACTGGAAGTCCAGCAGCTCGCGCGCGTCGGCGGGGACCGGCGGGGCCGCACCGGGATCTGCCACCAGGGGCCCGTCCGGGATGCAGTCGGCCGTCATCAGCGCGGCCAGCGCGGCCCCGACCTCGGCCGCGGCCTCCGGCCGGGAGCCCGCGAGCTCGGTGAGCCAGGCACCGATCTCGGCGGGCATCCGCAGCCGGTACACCGGGACCTACTCGGCTCGCACTAGAGGGCTTCGCTAACCGGCACGTCGAGCCGGTACTTCGCGATGGCCTGCCCGACGATCTCGGGCTTGACCTCGCCCAGCTGGGCGAGCTGGGCCAGCACCGCGACCGTGATCGACTCGGCGTCCACGTGGAAGAACCTCCGGGCCGCCGGACGGGTGTCGGAGAACCCCCAGCCGTCGGTGCCGAGCGAGGTGAACGGCGCCTGCACCCAGCGCGCGATCTGGTCGGGCACGGCGCGGATCCAGTCGCTGACGGCGACGACCGGGCCTGCGTGCCCGTCCAGCGCCCTGGTCACGTACGGCACCGCGTGGTTGTCCTCGGGGTGCAGCATGTTCCACTCGTCGCAGGACAGCGCCTCGCGCCGCAGCTCGGTCCAGGAGGTCGCCGACCAGGCCCCGGCCGCGATGCCCCAGTCCTCGGCCAGCAGCCGCTGCGCGTCCAGCGCCCATCGCAGCGCGACGCCGGACGCGAGGACCTGAGCCTGCGGCCGCTCCCCGGTCGATGAGGCCTGGCTTGGCGCCGTCAGCTCCGGCGGGGACGAGTACTGGTACAGCCCGCTCAGGATCGCGCGCTCGAGCGCGGCCTGGCCGCCGGGGTAGCCGGCCGGCTCGGCGGGCTGGACGTAGGGCTCGTTGTAGACGGTCAGGTAGTAGAAGATGTCCTCGCCGTCCGGGTGCTCCGCGGTCGAGCCGTACATCCGCCGCAGCGCGTCCCTGACGATGCAGGCAAGCTCGAACGCCCAGGCGGCGTCGTAGGTGATGCAGGCCGGGCTCACCGAGGACAGCAGCACCGAGTGGCCGTCGTTGTGCTGCAGGCCCTCGCCGGTGAGCGTGGTCCGGCCGGCCGTCGCGCCGAGCAGGAAGCCGCGGCCGAGCTGGTCGCCGAGCGCCCACATCTGGTCGCCGGTGCGCTGGAAGCCGAACATCGAGTAGAAGATGTACACGGGGATCATGTGCGCGCCGTGGGTCGCGTACGACGTGCCCGCGGCCGTCATCGACGCCATCGCGCCGGCCTCGCTGATGCCCTCGTGCAGGATCTGGCCGCGGCTGGATTCCTTGTAGGACAGCAGCAGGTTCCGGTCCACGGCGTCGTAGGTCTGCCCGTGCGGGTCGTAGATCTTGGCAGTCGGGAACAGCGAGTCCATGCCGAAGGTCCGGGCCTCGTCCGGGATGATCGGGGCGAACCGCTCGCCGATCTCCGGGTCCTTCATCAGGTCCTTGAGCAGCCGGACGAAGGCCATCGTGGTCGCGACCTGCTGCTTGCCCGAGCCGCGGCGCAGCTCGTCGTAGACCGACTCGGCGGGCATGCTCAGCGGCCTGGCCCGCACCACCCGGCGCGGCAGATAGCCGCCGAGCGCGGCCCGGCGCTCCTTCATGTACTGGATCTCGTCGGACTGCTCGCCAGGGTGGTAGTACGGCGGCAGCTCTGCTTCCAGGGCCGCGTCCGGGATCTCCAGGTAGAGCCGGTCGCGGAACTCCTTCAGCTCGGCGACCGTGAGCTTCTTCATCTGGTGCGTGGCGTTGCGGGCCTCGAAGTCCGGGCCCAGCGTCCAGCCCTTGATCGTGTGGGCCAGGATCACCGTCGGCTGGCCGACGTGCTCGGTGGCAGCCTTGAATGCCGCGTACACCTTGCGGTAGTCGTGCCCGCCGCGCGACAGGTTGCGGATCTCGTCGTCGGAGAGGTGCTCGACCATGGCCCGCAGCCGCGGGTCGCTGCCGAAGAAGCTCTCCCTGGTGTAGGCGCCGGTCTCGACCGAGTAGGTCTGGAACTGCCCGTCCGGCGTGGTGTTCATCTTGTTGACCAGGACGCCGTCGGTGTCCTTGGCCAGCAGCGGGTCCCAGTCCCGGCCCCAGATGACCTTGATCACGTTCCAGCCGGCGCCCCGGAAGGTGGCCTCCAGCTCCTGGATGATCTTGCCGTTCCCCCGGACCGGGCCGTCGAGCCGCTGGAGGTTGCAGTTGATCACGAAGGTCAGGTTGTCGAGCTCCTCACGGGCGGCGAGGCTGATCGCCCCGCGCACCTCAGGCTCGTCCGTCTCGCCATCGCCCAGGAACGCCCATACATGGGAACGACTGGTGTCCTTGAGCTGGCGGGCCAGCAGATAACGGTTGAACCTCGCCTGGTAGACCGCGTTGATCGCGCTCAGGCCCATGGAGACGGTCGGGAACTCCCAGAAGTCGGGCATGAGCCGCGGGTGGGGGTAGGACGGCAGGCCGCCGCCGGGATGGCTCAGCTCCTGCCGGAAGCCGTTGAGCTGCTGCTCGGTCAGCCTGCCCTCGAGGTAGGCCCTGGCGTACACACCGGGCGCGGCGTGGCCCTGGAAGAAGACCTGGTCGCCGGACTCGCCGTGGTCCTTGCCGCGGAAGAAGTGGTTGAAGCCGACCTCGTACAGGCTGGCGGCCGACGCGTAGGTGGCGATGTGGCCGCCCACCCCCATGCCGGGCCGGTTCGCGCGGCTGACCATGACGGCGGCGTTCCACCGGATGTAGGCCCGGATCCTGCGCTCGACGTACTCGTCGCCGGGGAACCAGGGCTCGCGCTCGGGCGGGATCGTGTTGATGTAGTCCGTGCTGCGCAGGCCGGGCACGCCCACCTGCTGCTCACGCGCTCGCTCCAGCAGCCGGAGCATCACGTACCGGGCCCTGGATCGGCCGCGGGTCCGGACGACGGTGTCGAACGACTCCACCCACTCCCTGGTCTCGTCCGGATCGATGTCCGGCAGCTGGGTGGGCAGTCCGTCGCTGATGATGGAAAAGCGCTGGCGTCCGGAGGCCACGGGTAATTCCTCGCATTCTGCGGGCAGACTTGGGTACCTGGTCCATGTCGAGTCCTGGCTGTCGATTCCAATCCTGATACGAGATGCCAGGTAACGCATCTCTACCGGCAGGTAACCGGCTCGGCCGCAGGGCAGCGGGGCCGCTCCGGAGGGCCAGGCATAGAACTACCCAAAAGAGTACCTAACACACGGTTTCCGGGCGACGGCGGCCCGTCACTAGCCCGGGAATTCGCGGTGAGTGCTAATTGTGACTTGCGCACCGCGCGGACCCAGTGTGAACTGTCCGATCAAGAGCAGCAGACAACGCGGAACTGTGTAGGCGGAACCCGAACGGGGCATTGTGACCGGAACCGGGGGCTAGCCGGCCCAGCGAGGCGGAGAGGACCAGGAGGAAGTCAGTGAGCGCGACCGCGGGCCAGGCGCAGGAACAGCGTGACCTGGCCGTGCGACTTGGCATCAAACCAGGTCACGTTGTGCAGGAGATCGGCTATGACGACGACTGCGACGAGCAGCTCCGGGAGTCAGTCCAGGCGCTCGACGGCGCCGAGCTGGTCGACGAGGACTATGACGACGTCGTGGACGGCGTCATGCTGTGGTGGCGAGACGGCGACGGCGACCTGGTCGACGCGCTCGTGGACGCGCTGACCCCGCTTGCCGATGGCGGCTACATCCTGCTGCTCACGCCCAAGACGGGCCGGGACGGCCACGTCGAGCCGAGCGAGATCGGCGAGGCTGCGCCCACCGCGGGCCTCTCCCAGACGTCGACCGTGAGCGCGGGCCGCAACTGGTCGAGCACCCGGCTGGTCGCGCCGAAGGCGCGCCGGTGAGCACCGCGCCGAAGGCGCGTCGGTAACCTCCCGCGGCCCCGCCGCGGCCTGAGTGGCACACTGAGTCTTATCCCGGACCCGCCGTTCCCGGCATGGGTCACGGGCGCGCCACGTCCGCGCGGCGAACCGCATCCCCCCGCACCCTGAGAGGACCATTCATGTCGGTGGAAGTCGGCGATCAGGCCCCTGACTTCGAGCTCAAGGATCAGCACGGGACCCCGGTGAAGCTGTCAGGCTTCCGCGGCAGCAAGAACGTCGTGCTCGTCTTCTACCCGCTGGCGTTCAGCGGTGTCTGCAGCGGCGAGATGTGCGCGATGCGCGACGATTTCCCCGAGGTGGACCGGGACGACGTCGAGCTGCTCGCGGTCTCGGTAGATTCGGGCTTCGTGCTGCGGACCTGGGCAGAGCGGGATCATTTCAATTTCGGCATGCTGTCTGACTTCTGGCCACACGGAGGGGTCGCGAGGTCCTACGGTGTCTTCGATGAGGACAAGGGCGTCGCTGTCCGCGGCACCTTCATCATCGACAAGTCCGGCGTTGTGCGCTGGAAGGTTGTCCACCCCATCCCACAGGCACGTGACATCGCCGAGTACCAGAAGGCCCTCGCGTCGCTCGACTAGCGGCGACCGCTGACTGGCTGCCCGGCAGATCGGAACTGGATGCCCTGCTATCGGTGCGGAACCCGGCAGGTTGACCCGGATCGCGGCGAGAGCCCGTGGCGGCGCGGCGTGCGCGGTGACCGTCAGGTGCTGATCTGCCCAGGCTGCCAGGCGGCGTTCGACTGGGCCGCCGACCTCGATCGCTGCGCGGTGTGCGCGAGCATTCACCTGGTCCGGCGGCTCGGCGAGGTCGAGTGCAGGGACTGCGGCTCGGTCGGCCAGCCGGTGCCGGCGTCGGATTCGGCGCCGGAGGAGGCAGGCGCGGGCGCGGAGCCGGGCGCCGGATCCAGCCTCGCGGAGGAGGTCGAGCTCGCGCTGTCGCGGGTGCTCGGCACGTCACCGCAGCGCCCGCCGTACGCGATGTCGTGATGTCACGCGCGGGCTCCCGGCCCGGCGTCAGCTCAGGGCGCCGCCGTTGACGTGAACCGTCTGCGCCGTGATGTGACCTGCCGCAGGCGACGCCAGGAACACGGCGGTCGCGGCGATGTCGTCGGCGGTGCCGGATCTGCCGTTCGCGGTCTGCGCGATCAGCGTCGCGCGGCGCTCGTCGGTCATGCCGCCGCGGAAGAACTCGGTCCCGTCGATGAAACCGGGCGAGATCACGTTCGCGGTGATCCGGTCCGCGCCGACGTCGTGGGCGAGCGTGAGGTTCCACGCCTCCACCGCGGCCTTCGCCGCGGAGTAGGATCCCGCGCCCGGCCGGCGCGCCGCGATCGAGCCGATGTTGATGATCGCTCCGCCGTGCGCGAGCCGGTCCCGCACGGCGGTGGTGACCAGCACCGCGGAGATGAGGTTCGAGTCGAGGTTGGCCCGCCAGGCAGCCGCCAGCTCGCTCAGGCTGCCCGGCACTGGCGCGCCGATGTCGGTGTTGCCGCCCGCGTTGTTGACGAGCACGTTGATGACGTCGGGCAGCCCGGCCAGGGCGGCGCCGACCTCGTCCGGGTCCGAGGCGTCGAAGCGCAGCGCCCGGACGCTGCCGCCGAGCTCCGCGGCGGCCGCCGCGAGTGGCTCGGGCCTGCGGCCGGTGATGATGACCTGGTCGCCCTCCTTCGCGAAAGCGGCGGCTATCGCCCTGCCGATGCCGGTACCGCCGCCGGTCACAACTACGTGGCGCATTTCGGTTGTCTCCTCGGTGATCTCGGGTAGTCGGCCCGCTGCCTCCGGTGCCCCGCCAGCGCGTCCTCAATCCTGCCGGCCGGTCCGGCGCCAGGGTATCCGGCGGCCCCGGTGGCCCGGACCTGCGGCGGAAGCGCCTGGCTGGCGGGGGCGGTACGCTTGGGCGCGGTCATCCGCAGTTCACGGGCAAGGGCGCATAGCTCAGCGGTAGAGCACTCGCCTTACAAGCGAGGGGTCACTGGTTCGATCCCAGTTGCGCCCACCCAGTTCGGCACCATTTTTCCGAGCCGGGATCTGGTCCTTCGAGCCGAGGATCACCCCCGACGGGTGAGCGACCCGATGCGGCGGCGGGGGACCGTTGAGTGAGCCTCCGCTGCAGCCGGGGTTGTCCTCGGCAGGCGGGCAGCCAGGGGGGTAGCCGGTGGCGGCCGCTGGGCATCGGAGCCATGTGCGGCGGCTTGTTCGCCTGCTACGCCGAGCACGTCCGCACCAGGGATGAGCTGAAACGCGTCGGCAAATGCCTGCCAGGCGACCCCTCGGCGCTGGCGGCATTCGTCCGTGGTCTCCGCTGCTGCCCCCCGGCACCTCGACGATCCTTGCCTGGTCGGAACGGGACCTGACGCAGCGAGTCGTCGATCACTGGGCAAAACCAGGCGCACAGCGGCTGATCGTGCGCTTCAGCCCGGTCGACAAGGGCGCGATGCTCGAAGGTTTAGCCCCCCCTCGGGGGGCGCAGCCGCTAAGCCCTGCGGTCCCGCTCGTTCACGCGAGCCTGGCTCGCCGCCCTGGCGAGTGCCCGCGCGTCCGCCACCGGGCCCAGGTGCGCGAGCTTGTCGGGGTTCTGCACGGACCGGATTGCCTGGATCTGGCCGCCGAGGATGTCGAGGGCCAGGGTGCCGAGGACCCTGCCGTCCCGGTCGCGCAAGACCGCGCCCGGCTGGCCGTTGACCGGACGCGGCTCGACCAGGACGCCGATGCGTACCAGGGGCGCGACGGCAGTGGCGAGGACCCGGGCGACGTTCCTTGCGCCCGCGATGGGCCTGGCGAACTGCGGGGCCTTGCCGCCGCCGTCACCGCTCATCTGGACGTCGGCCGCGAGAACCTGCTGCAGGCCGTCGATGTCACCGTCCCTGAACGCGTCGAAGAACCGCTCGGCGAGTGCCTCGCGCCCGTGCCGGTCGGCGTCGAAGCGGGGCTGGCCGGCGTCCATGTGGCGGCGCGCACGGACCGCGAGCTGGCGGCACGCCGCCTCAGAGCGGTCAACTGCCGACGCGATCTCCGGGAAGCCGAAGCCGAATACCTCCCGCAGCACGAAGACTGCCCGCTCCAGCGGACTCAGGCGCTCGAGCAGCAGCAAGGCCGCCATCGACAGCGAGTCGGCCAGCTCGGCCGACCGCGCGGGATCCTCGTAAGGGTCGGTGAGCAGCGGCTCAGGAAACCAGGGCCCGGCGTAGTCCTCCCGGCGGATGCGGGCCGAGCGCAGTACGTCGATCGATATCCGGGTGACCACGGCACACAGGAAGGCCTTGGCCGAGGCCGGCTGCGCCGCGGATGCGGCGTAGTGCAGCCAGGCTTCCTGGACCGCGTCCTCCGCCTCGGTCACGCTGCCGAGGATCCGGTAGGCGATCGAGAAGAGCAGCGGCCGCAGTTCCTGGAAGTCCTCGGCGCGGCTCATGCAGCCTCCGCCCTGAAGCCCTGCCGCCAGGACGGGTAGCGCAGCTTCCAGCCGAGCTCTCGCCTGGCCTTGGCGTTGGAGAATGCGCGCCCCTCGGTCATCATGCCCGCGACCATCTCGCCGGCCAGCGCGCGGGCCAGCCACCGGGGGAGCCGCCTCGGCGGCTTAGCCCCCAGGCACCGGGCAAGATAGGGCAGCCACTCGCTGACCGGCGCGGGCTCGTCGTCGACGATGTTGAAAAGGCCCCTCGCCTGCTGCTCTACCGCCAGCACGGTGGCGCTCGCGGCGTCGTCGATGTGCACCCAGGAGAAGTAGCCGGTGCCGCCCCCGATCAGCGGGAACAGCCGCTTGCGCACGAGTCGGATCTGGTCGGTGTTGGCGCCCGGCCCGTAGAACCCGCCGTAGCGCAGGACCGCCCCGCCCGCGCCGACGACAACGTCCTCCAGGTGGCTGACCGCCTCCGTGCCTGCCGCCTCCCACAGCGGGTCAGCCTCGGTCTTGACCCATCCGCCCGCGCGTACTCCGTTGAAGATCGCGACACCCTGCGCGACGACATTGCTGACGCCGGTCGCCTCGGCCGCGGCCAGCAGGTGGTCGGTCCCCTCGCCGCGGAGCCGGTTGGTGGCGGCGAAGAAGCGCTCGGGCCTTCGCGGTCTGAGCCTGCCGCCATGTGCGGCGGACAGGCCGGTCATCTGGTGGACTATCGCGTCTGGCCGGGCCGCGGCCACTGTCTCGCCGACCGCGGCTGCGTCCAGCCCGTCCATCACGACGCCGCCAGCGCCGAGCTGTCGCAGCAGCTCCAGCCTGGCGGGGCTGGTCGTCGTCGCTGTTACCTGGTGACCACGGGCCACCAGCTGCGGCACGAGCCGCCGCCCGATGACACCGGTGCCGCCTGCCACGAACACTCGCATGGCGATCACCTTTCCGCATTTTCCGGGGAACTGACTCTCACTCCCGAGACGAGATAGCGCCTGCCGTCTGTGACATGCGATGCTCAGGTCGGGCAGGCGCCTGAGGGGAGGGCTCATCATGCGGCGGCCAGACTTCGCGGCCATCACCCCGCTGAAAGTCGAGCACTACCCGGCTGGGGAAGCGGCCCCGGAGGCCGAGCCCGGCGACTTCATCCTCGTCCACGGCAGCAGCTTCTTCAGCCGCTTAATCAGGCTGGGTGAGGCGCTCAGGGTGCACGGTGCCGACCGGAGGTACACCTACTGGAATCACGCGGCGCTCAGCACGCGCCCGGACGGCGACCTGATCGAGGCCACCGGGCACGGGGTGCGGCGGGCGAAGCTGAGCGAGTACACGCCGATGGACTACCAGCTGGTCCGGATCAGCGCCACCGAGGCCGATCGCAAGGAGGCGGTGCACTTCGCCGAGTGGGCACTCGATGCACGCTCGCGCTATGGCTGGGCGACGATTGCCAGCATCACGCTCTCGGTGCTGACCGGCTGCAAGTTCGCCTTCTTTGTCGAGGGCGAGTTCATCTGCTCCGGACTGGTCGCCCGCGCGCTGGAGCGCACGACGGCCGTCTTCAACCTCGACCCGGTCCACATCACGCCGGCCGACCTGGCAAAGTACTACGGCGTTCCGGGCCGCTGAGCCGAGATCAGGCAGCGGCGGGCGGCGCGACGTTCCAGGCGGAGATGACTGGCTGCGCGTGCTCGTAGCCCAGAACGCTCACGGTGGCCGGGTGCGGGTGGCGGAGCAGCCTGGCCGCCGACGGATCCAGGCCGAGCCAGCGCGCTGCGAGCACACGCTGCAGGTGACCGTGCCCGATGAGGGCCACGTCACCGCCGGCCAGCAGCGGCCGGACCCGGTCCAGAACCGCGTCCGTGCGCGCTGCGACCTGCCCGAGCGTCTCGCCGGGATGACCGTCATCGCCGGGCGGAACGCCGTCGCGCCACAAGTCCCAGCCCGTCCTGTTCGCGCGGATCTGCTCCTCGGTCAGGCCCTCGCAGCCGCCGTAATCCCACTCCAGCAGGTCCGCGTCGAGCCCGGCGCTGGCGAGTCCTATCAGCTCGGCCATCCGCATGGCGCGGCTCAGCGGGCTGCTGAACGCGGCGGCCACGGGCCGCCTGGCCACCCCCGGAGCGAGCGCCCTGGCCGCCGTCTCGCCGGCGCCGGTCATCGGCAGGTCGGTGCGGCCGCCGAGCTGGCCAGTCCGGCTCCACGCGGTCTCGCCATGCCGTATCAAGATCAGCTCGCCCATGTTCCTCATAATGCCACATCAGCTGATTCACACCGCTTTGCGGTGTGCGGCAAAATGTCTTGCCGGGCCGCCGGCCGCCGGGAGAGACTCGGCGGATGACTGCTCCGAGGGATCCAGCTATCAGCCCCGCGCGGCTGCGGTGCGGCATCGTGCTGCGCGTTCAGGAGGAGCAGTGCCAGATCCTCCGCGCGGGACGGACGTCGTCCGCCGGGTACGCGAGGGCGTTCCCCTCGCCGCGGACCGAGCGGGTCTCACCCGGTCACCTCGTGGCCGTCACCGCCGCACCGGGCGGCGCGGAGACGGTGGTGTGGCGGTGGTATGACGCCGTGGTGCTCGGCGAGGAGGACGGACATGTCCGGCTGTGGGAACCCGCGCACGGCGAGGTGGTGGCGCGCCCGCGCCGGGCCGGCCGGCACTGGCAGCCCGGCACCCGTGCCTACCTGTCCGCCGGACTGCCCGGCGCTGACTGGTGGGTCGCGGGCCCCGCCGTGGCAGCGGCAGACGCAGCGGACGTCGAGCTGGCGGATGTGGAGCGGTTCTGCGCCGAGCATGATCTCTGGCCGGATCAGGGCGGCGGCAGCGGGAACGGCCCGGTCACCGCGTCGGGGTTATCGCCGTAGCTGAGCCAGCTTGCGATCGGTGCTCGCACGCCAACGCCGCGCCTGCTGTAGTCGCACACGCCGGCCGGGAACGCGGCGCGGAGCTCGGCCTGCTCGGCTGCGGTGAAGGTCACCGGGTAGTCGCGGAAGTCCAGCGGCTTCAGGCTGCACTTCAGGGCCGGCATCGTGAGCGGCTCACCCGCCACCAGGCGCGGGTTGGAGGCAACCGGATAGGCGGTGCCGCACTGGCCGGTGCCGGGATCGGCGAGCGTCTGGTGCACCAGGTCGGTGGCCGACAGATAGCAGCCGTCGGTCAGCCCGGCCGGCTTGTCGTCGAGCACCTTCTGCTGCGCGCTGCGGTGCGAGTGATCGTTCTCGATGTTCGTCAGCCAGGCGTCCATCTCGGCCAGCTCGTAGGTGTTGGCCGCGCTGACCTCCGCTGCCGTCGGCAGGTTCTCGATGATGACCTGGTTGCCGGCAGTGCCGTTCGCGGCCAGCATCCGGGCGCGGATGATGAACGACCAGTCGGTGGTGTGGATGTCGTTGCCGAAGCCGGCCAGATCGAGGTCATCGCGCTGGTCGATGACCGGCGTCGTGCGCAGCCCGAGGGAGGCGCTGTTGACCAGATCGTCGGCGTAGGAAGCACGCAGCGCCCTGGTGCTCGCCTCGGTCCGCTGCGGTACCTCGGCGCCGGCGAAGTTCATGCCGCCGATCTCCGAGTTCAGCGTCGCGAACTGAGCGGGCGTGATGGCGCCCGAGTCCAGCGCGCCGAGCCCGTACTGCACGCCGACGTTGTCCAGCGGGCTGTTCGGGAAGCCGGTGCTGGGATCGGTCCCGAGCTCGTTGACGATCTGCTCGTCGGAGTTGCAGATGATGCCGGTCGGGTTCGTCGGGCTCCATTGCTGGGCGGGCGGGATGATCGCCGGGTTGCAGCTGCCGGTGGCCGTCGACCGGTTCGCGAACGTGGCGTCCCAGGACTGGCACGTCGTGTAGTCGTTATAGCCGGAGACCGCGGCCTGCTGCGCCGCCGTGAACGACGCTCCGTTCGCCCCGGCGAAGAACGAGTCGAGCAGCCTGCAGTCGGTGACGGGCCCGGCGGTGGTCAGCGGATCGGGGAAGGAGATGCTCGGGATGATGGCGTCCAGGATGCCGGGGTAGGAATCGGCGATCTCGTACTGCTGGATCGCGCCGCCGGAGCCACCCCAGCCGATGGTGAACTGCACCGGCCCGTAGGTGTCGATGAAGTGCTCCTTCACCATCATCGCGGCCTCGGCCGAGATGATCGTTGAGCAGTTGTTGTCGAGCACGTTGAGCGTGGACGACGCGACCGCGTAGCCAAGGGACAGGAACTGGTCGTCCAGCACGCCACCGGTGGAGGTGCCCTGGTGGTAGCCGGAGTTGCAGCCGCCGCCGAAGGTGTAGATGAGCTTGCCGTTCCAGCTCGGGTCCGGTCGCAGCGGCGACGGGGACTGCCCGTCGTACAGCGCCGCGAGCTGGTAGACGGCGCGGTCGATGACGCCGGTCTCGATCCGCACGACGTAGGGCACGGTCTGCCCGTTCACAGTTGCTGTCGCCAGGTCGGCCGGACGGCTCGCGGGGTCGGACAGCGGCACGAACGCGCCAGCGGTGTTCTTGTATGCGTACGAGACGACGGTCGGGGCGAGACAGTCCGGCGGGCTCGAGGCCGCGAGGCCGAAGGAGGTCGTCTGGCAGACGTACGGCAGCTGCTGCCTGCCGGAGAACACCGGACCGCTGACGGAGTGATCTATGACGTCCAGTGACGACGCGAACTGGCCGTGCACGGAGGCGACGAGCCGGTTGCGGCCGATCGTCAGGCCGGTCACGAGTCCGAGGAGGCTCCCGTCTGGCTGCACCTGGAAGGCGGACGTGACGTCATGGTCGTCCGCGGTGACCCGGACGCCAGCCGCGCTGATGTGCCGGGGCACGTCCACTCGCACCAGAACCTCGCCGCCGCTTACCAGCTCGGGCCGCGGGTTGGACACGGTAACCAGCGCGAGCCGGCCAGGCGACTGCCCGCCGCCAGGCGGCGCGGCCTGTGCGACAGCAGGTGCGAGCCCGAGCGTGATCGCCGCGAGGCCCGCCAGCCACCAGAGAGCCCGGCCTCGCATTAACCGTGCGGCCACAGAGGACCTCCCTTACCTGCCCGAAGGGCGGTAGCCGAAAAAGACACTCCATACGCAGGCATATCACTCGATCAATCGCCCCGAATAGGGTTCTCCCGGCACTTTCGCAAGCTCAGCCGGCATCCGGCCGGCGGGTCCAGCCGGAGCTCACCGCTGCGCCTTCCGTTTCCACCCGCCGATCAGCAGCGGCCAGAGCATCGGCCGGTCGGGGAACCGGGCTGCCTCCGGCAGGCGGCGCTCAGTGCCGAGCGGTTCGAGCCGGCCAGCTCGGACAGGTGGAACAGCAGCAGCTGGCCGGACCCAGGCCGCCACTGTCAGGCCCTCGTCGTGGAACAGCTGATGCAGGCAGCGCAGC
>Ga0335078_10001403_pt1 | contig 36474 bp, 17 predicted proteins | sample Lox_Sample_32_FD_206711 | JGI IMG/M metagenome (GOLD analysis project Ga0335078, IMG submission 206711) | Soil microbial communities from Loxahatchee National Wildlife Refuge, Florida, United States - Lox_Sample_3.2 | ecosystem: Environmental > Terrestrial > Soil > Wetlands | place: USA... | reverse complement strand
AGATAAGCGCTGGCGGAATTAGAAAACTCGAGAACTGGTTAAATGATCTTCCTAAAAAATGCCTGGGGTGGCAAACCCCCAGAGAAGTTTTCGAGCAGTTGTGTTGCACTTAAACATTGAATGTACACAATTGATAAGTATATTTTTATTAACTATAATGTTTATGATTGTTTATCCGTATAAAACCCTTGTCCTACTTAAATATAAAAAAATGTAAAAAAACTAAAAAAACACTTGACAAATAAATTATTTTTGTTAAACTCTGTTCCTGTTTCATAAGAGTAAAAAATGGTTCTTTAAGAGAAGTGCAGGTTGTGAATTAAAACAGTAAAAATTTTTTTTGTTTTTTAGAGAAACAATATGGTTAAGATAAAAATCAGTTTTTTAATACTTAAAGAACTTGATTTTTTTTAAAGTAGTGGATATACTTTAAACGAAAGGGAACTGTAATAAGAGAAGTACTCTTCCCCCAAAATGATCTTAAAAAATAAAAAATATTCTTAATGGAATATTTTTGTCTGTTCTTTTACAAGTACAACATAGATTAGGTTAAGCCTGTGAAGGACACTCGATCTTTGGAGAGTTTGATCCTGGCTCAGGACTAACGCTGGCGGCGTGCCTAACACATGCAAGTCGAACGGAACTTTTGTAGCAATATAAAAGTTTAGTGGCAAACGGGTGAGCAATGCATAGGTAACTTACCCTTAAGACTGGGATAACTCCTCGAAAGAGGAGCTAATACCGGATGTGATTGCGGGAACCCAAGTTCCTGCAATTAAAGGATGGCCTCTACTTGTAAGCTATCGCTTAAGAATAGGCTTATGTCCCATTAGCTAGTTGGCAGGGTAATGGCCTACCAAGGCTCCGATGGGTAGCCGGTCTGAGAGGATGTACGGCCACACTGGAACTGCGACACGGTCCAGACTCCTACGGGAGGCAGCAGTGGGGAATCTTTCGCAATGCACGCAAGTGTGACGAAGCGACGCCGCGTAGAGGATGAAGGCCTTCGGGTTGTAAACTCTTTTCGTTAGGGAATAATGGTATTGGCGTGAATAATGCCAGTATTTGACGGTACCTAAGGAAGAAGCTACGGCTAACTCTGTGCCAGCAGCCGCGGTAATACAGAGGTAGCAAGCGTTGTCCGGATTTACTGGGCGTAAAGGGCGTGTAGGTGGTGAAACAAGTCAGATGTGAAATCGTTTCGCTTAACGAGACAATTGCATTTGATACTATTTTGCTTGAGTGCAGAAAGGGAAAACGGAATTTCCGGTGTAGCGGTGAAATGCGTAGATATCGGAAAGAACACCAGTGGCGAAGGCGGTTTTCTGGTCTGCAACTGACACTGAGGCGCGAAAGCTAGGGGAGCAAACGGGATTAGATACCCCGGTAGTCCTAGCTATAAACTATGCATACTAGGTGTGGGTGGTTCATTCCATCTGTGCCGCCGATAACTCATTAAGTATGCCGCCTGGGAACTACGATCGCAAGATTGAAACTCAAAGGAATTGACGGGGGTCCGCACAAGCGGTGGAGCATGTGGTTTAATTCGACGCAACGCGAAGAACCTTACCCGGGCTTGACATGTTTGTGAAAGATTCTTGAAAGAGAATCCCTCTGCCCGAAAGGGTAGACACTTACACAGGTGTTGCATGGCTGTCGTCAGCTCGTGCCGTGAGGTGTTGGGTTAAGTCCTCTAACGAGCGCAACCCCTATTGCTAGTTGCCAGCGGGTTATGCCGGGCACTCTAGCTAGACTGCCTGTGATAAACAGGAGGAAGGCGGGGATGACGTCAAGTCCTCATGGCCCTTATGTCCGGGGCCACACACGTGCTACAATGGCGGATACAGCGGGTCGCAATATCGCAAGATGGAGCCAATCCCTAAAAGTCCGCCTCAGTTCAGATTGGAGTCTGCAATTCGACTCCATGAAGCCGGAATCGCTAGTAATCGCGGATCAGCTACGCCGCGGTGAATACGTTCCCGGGCCTTGTACACACCGCCCGTCACGCCACGAAAGTCCATTGTACCAGAAGACCTCAATCCAACTTGCAAAAGAGGTAGAGGGACAAGGTATGATTGATGATTGGGGCGAAGTCGTAACAAGGTAGTCGTACCGGAAGGTGCGGCTGGATCACCTCCTTTCTAAGGAGCTTTTTACAACAAAATTTACGGTGCAAATAAGTCCTTCACAGGCTGCCTAATCTATAAAATATCGGGCCCTGGGCCTTTAGCTCAGCTGGTTAGAGCGCACGCTTGATAAGCGTGAGGTCTCTGGTTCAAGCCCAGAAAGGCCCACCAAGTTTTTTGTATTATGGATGAGCTGAATAAATAATTCTGCATTCCAAATTAAAATGTGGGGATGTAGCTCAGCTGGGAGAGCACCTGGTTTGCAACCAGGGGGTCGGCGGTTCAACTCCGCTCATCTCCACCAAATTTTGCTGAGACTATAGCTGTGTGCAGTAATAAAAATTCTTGAAATTTTAAAGAGAATATAGCAGAGAGTAGCAAATATCGGTGATAAAATAATCATGAAAAGTAACATGACATCTTTAGATCTGCTCTCTTCCATTTTTTCTTAAAAAACGTTCTTTGCAAGTTATCAGAGAAAGTCTTTTTTGTTTTTAATTACTACGCAGGTAATTAAAAACGCCGATGCTAAAATCGTAAAATGGAGAACTCGAAAGAAAATGTGGTCAAGCTACAAAGAGCATAGAATGGATGCCTTGGTGTCAGAAGGCGATGAAGGGCGTAACAGGCTGCGATAAGCTCCGATGAGCCGCCAATAGGCTTTGAATCGGAGATTCCCGAATGAGGCAACTCAACACGGAAAAACCGTGTTATCCCTGGCTGAATTCATAGGTCAGGGAAGCAAACCCGGGGAAGTGAAACATCTCAGTACCCGGAGGAAAAGAAAAAGACATTGATTCCCCTAGTAGTGGCGAGCGAACGGGGAAAAGCCCAAACCGGTTGTATGTCAAGCAAGCGGGCGTTGTACAACTGGGGTTATAGGGCGCTGAAGGCGGAGCTGCTTATCCGTCAAAGAGTTACAAAACACTTTCTTACTTGAACTGATCTGGAAAGGTTGGCCCAAGAGGGTGATAGTCCCGTAAAGGAAAAGAAAGTGCCTCTTTTAGCGTACCTGAGTATCACGGGACACGTGTAATCCTGTGAGAATTCGGCCGGACCACCGGCCAAGGCTAAATACTAACTGACAACCGATAGTGAACCAGTACCGTGAGGGAAAGGTGAAAAGTACCCCTATTAGGGGAGTGAAATAGTACCTGAAATTTTATGCTTACAAGCGGAGGAAGGACCATGTATATTTTGTCCGGGGCTTCGGTTCCGGATGGAATATGCGGTCTGACCTCGTGCCTTTTGCTTAATGAGTTGGCGAGTTACTTTATGCGGCAAGGTTAAGCGGATTACTCCGCGTAGCCGTAGCGAAAGCGAGTGCGAACAGCGCGAATAGTCGTATGTAGTAGACCCGAAGCCAGGGTGACCTAAGCATGGCCAGGATGAAATCCGCCTAACAGCGGATGGAGGTCCGAACCGGTGGCTGTTGCAAAAACCTCGGATGAGCTGTGTTTAGAAGTGAAAAGCTAACCGAACCTGGTGATAGCTGGTTCTCCCCGAAATAGCTCTAGGGCTAGCCTCAGGAAATTTTGTAATGGGGGTAGAGCACTGGATAGGCTAGGGGCGATAACCTCGCTACCAAACCTAACCAAACTCCGAATACCGTTACATCTATCCTGGGAGTCAGAGTGTGAGGGATAAGCTTCATGCTCAAAAGGGAAAAAGCCCAGATCTTCAGCTAAGGTCCCTAAATACTATCTAAGTGGTAAAGGATGTGAGGATACTCAGACAGCCAGGATGTTGGCTTAGAAGCAGCCATCATTTAAAGAGTGCGTAATAGCTCACTGGTCAAGTGTTCTTGCGCCTACAATACAACGGGGCTAAGGTAGTTACCGAAGCTAAGGGATTTGCAGAAATGCAAATCGGTAGGGGAGCGTTCCATATTAGGTCGAAGCCAGACTGCAAGGACTGGTGGACGAAATGGAAGTGATAATGCCAACACGAGTAGCGTCAAAAATTCTGATGAAAAATCAGAAGGTCGAAAGTCTAAGGTTTCCTAGAGCTAGGTTAATCCGCTCAGGGTAAGTCGGCCCTAAGCCGAGGCTGAAAAGCGTAGGCGATGGACAAGCAGTTAAAATTCTGCTACCGCCGCAAGTGCGTTATCACGATGGGGTGACGCAGTAGGATAGGTTGGCCTGTTATTGGATTACAGGTTTAAGCTTTCAGGGTGGCACGTTGGCAAATCCGCGTGCCGTTAGCCCGAAGAGTGACAAGGAGCTTCGTAAGAAGCGAACTAACTGACTCCACACTGCCAGGAAAACCCCCTAAGGAGTGCTTGTGGCGCCCGTACCGCAAACCGACGCTGGTAGACAGGAAGAATATTCCAAGACCATCGAGTTAAGTCCTCCCAAGGAACTCGGCTAATTCACCCCGTAACTTCGGGAGAAGGGGTGCCTCTGTAGTGTCAAGCGGTTTATCCGCGTAGCACGAAGAGGCCGCAGTAAAGAGTCCCAGGCGACTGTTTAACAAAAACACAGGGCTTTGCAAACACGTAAGTGGACGTATAAGGCCTGACGCCTGCCCGGTGCTGGAAGGTTAAAGGGATCTGTCAGTCGTGGCAACACGAGGAAGCTGAGAACTGAAGCCCCAGTAAACGGCGGCCGTAACTATAACGGTCCTAAGGTAGCGAAATTCCTTGTCGGGTAAATTCCGACCTGCACGAATGGCGTAACGATTTGGGAACTGTCTCGGGAGGATGCTCGGCGAAAATGTAGTAGCGGTGAAGATGCCGCTTACCTGCAGTGGGACGGAAAGACCCCGTAGAGCTTTACTGTAACTTGGCATTGAATTTTGGTGAGATATGTGTAGGATAGGTGGGAGACTTTGAAGCCCTGGCGCTAGCCAGGGCAGAGTCGTCGGTGAAATACCACCCTTATCTTAGCGAGATTCTAACTTCATCCTGTGAAGCCAGGTGAGGAACAGTGTCTGGTGGGCAGTTTGACTGGGGCGGTCGCCTCCTAAAGAGTAACGGAGGCGCCCCAAGGTACCCTCAGCGCGGTCGGCAATCGCGTTATCGAGTGCAAAGGCATAAGGGTGCTTAACTGCGAGATATACAGATCGAGCAGATGCGAAAGCAGGGCTTAGTGATCCGGTGGTTCTGTGTGGAAGGGCCATCGCTCAGCGGATAAAAGCTACCTCGGGGATAACAGGCTGATCTTGCCCGAGAGTTCACATCGACGGCAAGGTTTGGCACCTCGATGTCGGCTCATCACATCCTGGGGCTGAAGAAGGTCCCAAGGGTTCGGCTGTTCGCCGATTAAAGTGGTACGTGAGCTGGGTTCAAAACGTCGTGAGACAGTTTGGTCCCTACCTACTGTAGGCGCAAGAGACTTGAAAGGAGCTGTTCCTAGTACGAGAGGACCGGAACGGACAGACCTCTGGTGAGCCAGTTGTACCGCCAGGTGCATCGCTGGATAGCTATGTCTGGACAGGATAAACGCTGAAAGCATCTAAGCGCGAAACCTACCTTAAGATTGAGTCTCTCCCGCAGCAATGCGGCTAAAGGACCCATGTAGACTACATGGTTGATAGGCCGGGAGTGTAAGACCCGTGAGGGTTTCAGCTAACCGGTACTAATAGTCCGTGAGGCTTGGCCACTTTTTATATGCGGGGGCGTAAGCCCCTGCAAGAAATAATAAAATTTGGCATTGGAAGACTTTCTCTGAAGTTTTTATAAAAATGTTTGAATACTAGAGTTGAATGAAAAATGTCCAGTGACCATAGAGAAGGGGAAACACCCGTTCCCATACCGAACACGGCAGTTAAGCTCTTCTTCGCCGATGATAGTATACGGGTAACTGTATGCGAAAGTAGGGCGTTGCTGGACTTAAATAAGCAAAACCCCATGAAGGAAACTTCACGGGGTTTTTGCTTTTTCAGGGTACAAACAAAGCCCATGTCTTCGCATACGTATGCGAAAGAGCCGGGACTAAAGCCCGGCAAATCGATATGTATGTTATTAATTTAATGTTTGCTCCCTTTGGTCGCAAGGGCGATTCATGGGCGTGCTGGACTTAAATAAAAAGCCCGTGTGGATAAAACCACCCGGGCTTTTTTGTTTATATTACAGGCTACTAATCAATTGACTTATATTTTATAGTGTGATAACTTTTATACAAATAACGTTTCTGCAGAGGAAGTCCCCGTGAGATCCGGGGCGCTGTTCCGCAACGGTAATCCCTGAAAAGGGCAGCCCGGGCCACTGCAAACAACGGCAAGTACCTTCGCGAAAAGGGAAAAAAACAGAAATCATTTTCCCGGCGAAGGCCGGGTTTTTTATTTTACGGAGGAATAAATCTATGAATATCTATCTTGTAAGGCATGGAGAAACAGACTGGAACACCAAGCTGCTATACCAGGGGCATACTGATATAAAACTGAATAAAAGGGGCGTAAACCAGGCGGAATTTATAGCAAAAGAGTTTAAAGACAAAGATATCCAGGTTGTAATCAGCAGCGATTTAAAACGCGCATATAAAACAGCTGAAATAATAAAGAAAACATGCGGATATAAAGGCAATATAATAAAGGACAGACGTTTGAGGGAAAGGTCATATGGCAACCTTGAAGGCCAGCTTTACAGCCTTTATCATAACAATAGAAAAGATTTTACCGGCGAGAAAGACAAAGTGTTTTTTAAAAGGGTTAATGCATGCTTTAAATCAATTATGAAGAAATATAAGGGCAATAATATGGCTATAGTGACACATGGCGGAGTAGTCAGGCAGATAGTTTCGTATATACTTGGTTTAAAAGATTATAAAAAAATAAGGATATATAACGCTTCGATTTCTGAAATATTTTACAATAAAGAGAAAAACGCATTTTTCCTCCTGCTTTTAAACAGCGTGTCGCACCTTCCTAAAAAAGAGAGAAACAGGACACAGTACCATATAAAAGGCGTGTAGTTAAGGAATGTGATATGTGCCACGTGCGATTTGCGACGCGCTAAGGAACCTAATTCTATTTTTTAAATGGAGAAGGAATATGATGAAAAAGACTCTCCCTCGAGACCTCTTCCACAAGTGAGGGAGGTTATGGAAAGGCATAAATGATGGAAAAAGGCATTATACAGATATACACAGGAAACGGCAAAGGCAAGACTACTGCCGCGCTTGGGTTGGCTGTAAGGGCTGCAGGAGCAGGCTTGAATGTTGTATTTTTTCAGTTTTTAAAACAGGGAAATTTTGATTTTAGCGAAGAAAAAGCATTGAAAGGCTTAAGAAATATAAAAATTGTAAGATTTGAAGAGAAGTCGCCTTTGTTGGAAAAACATATAAATATAAAACAGCTAAAGAAACAGGTTTCAAACGATATTAAAGAAGTATTTAATGCGATTGACAACGGTAAATTTGATGTGGCTGTGCTTGATGAATTCACGCATGTATTGAATTTGGGCCTTGTGAAGGAAGACCATATTATTGATAAACTGAAAAACAAGCCAGACAACGTGGAAATCGTAATTACAGGAAGGAATGCAGGCAAAGAACTCATAAAAATTGCAGGACTTGTAACTGAAATGAAAGAAATCAAACATCCTTTCAAAAAAGGGATGAAAGCGAGAAAGGGGATTGAATATTAGGAAAATTTGGAGTTTGAAATTGGGAAATTGGAATAAAGGATTAAAAGCGGCAACAATAATTTTTATGTTACTGCCGAACTGCCTGCTGCACGCCGAGCCGATAGTCGACGATGTCGGAAGGACAGTAAACGTGAATGTACCGGTAAAAAGCATTGTATGCCTGTCGCCCGGCCATACCGAAATACTATATGAGCTTGGCCAGCAGGGAAAGATAAAAGCCATATCACAGCAGTGCGATTACCCTGATGAAACCAAAACCATCGAAAAAGCAGGGAGCTTTATCAAGCCTGATATCGAAAAAATAATAAAAATAAACCCTGATGTTGTCATTTCCGGCGGCGGTATCCAGAAGCAAACGATATATAAACTTGAAAAACTGAAGATTCCGGTGCTTGTTTTATATCCCCGGGACATAAAAGGGATAGCAGGCGATACCATCACTATCGGGAGGCTGACAGGAACCCAGGATAAGGCCAAGGGTTTCGCAAAAAAAATACTTGATTTAATACCACCGGCAGGAAAAACAGCATCAATAACAGTATATGTTGAGCTTTGGGGGTCTCCCGCGATGTCGGCGGGCGGGCAGTCATATATTGATGATATTATAGAAGCAGCAGGCGGGCAGAATATTTTTAAATCAAGTTTGTCCGACTACCCCAAAGTATCAAAGGAAGAAATAATCAAAAGGAACCCGGATATAATTTTGCTGCTTTATGATTCGGAAAAAGATTATGTTAAAAGAAAATGGTTTCAGCCTGTCAATGCCGGCAAAAACGGGAATATTTTTGTTTTCAGCGGCAAAGAGTCGGATGTTTTCCTGAGACCGGGCCCGAGAGTGGAGCAGGGGATACAAAAAATAAAAGAATTAATAAACAAGGCAAAAGGCTGTAAAAATGAAAAATAAAATTATTTTGCTATCAGGCCTGCTGGTGATGCTGCTCGTAGTAACAGCAACCGCATTAAAGATCGGGAGCATTAATATCAGCTTCATGGAAATATTTAAAGCTTTATTCACCGGCCATTCCGGTGCCCAGAGTAATAACATAATCATCACCGATATCAGGCTGCCGAGGATCATTGACGCCATACTTGTGGGCGGAATGCTCGGATTGTCGGGAGCCATATTGCAGGCTGTACTGAAAAATCCGCTTTCAGACCCTTTTATTACCGGCATATCGTCGGGCTCCGCATTCGGGGCGGCAATAGGCATTGTAATGGGATTCACGATGATAATCCTGCCTGCCATGGCAGCAGGAATCATCACCATACTGATTGTCTACCGCTTTTCTATTATTTACGGCAGGCTCAATATAACCTACCTCCTGCTTACAGGAGTGATGGTGGGCTCTCTTTTCTCCGCGTTGATAATGCTGTTATCATCGATTTTCAGCAGGGACCTGATGAAAGTCATGTTCTGGCTCATGGGTGATTTGTCGGGCGCCGATACTTCAGTATTAAAATATGCTTTTGTTTTCGTGCTCGCGGCCTTTATTGCTGCAATGTATTTTGCAAACGACCTCAATATACTATCGACAGGAGAGGAAGAGGCAGGCACTGTGGGCGTGAACGTGGAGTTTATAAAGACAATATATTTCATCATAGCCAGCGTCCTTACCGGCATTGCGGTTTCCTTAAGCGGTGTGATCGGCTTTGTCGGGCTTGTCATACCTCATATAATGAGGATGTTTGTCGGCAGCGACATGAGATGGCTCATGCCCGCTTCTTTTATAACCGGCGGGATATTCCTGCTCCTGGCAGACACTGTTGCAAGGACTATTTTTTTGCCTGCGGAAATACCGGTTGGCATCATCACGGGGTTGATAGGCGCCCCTGTTTTTATTTTCATACTTCTGGCAAAAAAGGAAGTGTAGGATGATAAGCATAAAAAACCTGAATTTTAAATATGCCGGGAACGGGTTCAGCCTGAAAAATATCAACCTTGAGATCAGGAAGGGCGATTTTGCGGCATTTGTCGGGCCAAACGGAGCAGGCAAATCCACGCTTGTGAGAATAATCGCTGCGGTCATAAAAGGATATTCCGGAGAGATAACTGTTGAAAACAAGGAACTGAAGGAGTACAGGAGCATCGAGCTTTCAAAAAAGGTGTCATACATACCGCAGGCCGACAGCCATGTTTTCAATTTTTCTGTTTTCGACATAGTTGCCATGGGCCGCAGGCCGTTTATCGGGAGCATGGGGCTGCTGAAAAAAAGCGATATAGAAAAAATAAACGCGATACTTAATGATTATGAACTGTACGCAAAGAGGGACAAATCTTTCAACCGGCTAAGCGGCGGGGAAAGAAGGACAGTGCTGATAGCCAAGGCAATAGCGCAGGAGGCAGATATCCTGCTTATGGACGAGCCGACGACATACCTTGACATACATCACCAGATATTCCTTATGGACAGGCTGCGCAGGCTCAGGGAAGAAAACGGGAAAACGGTATTTTTTATTTCGCACAACATAAACCTTGCCTCGGAATATGCCCAAAGGGTCATTTTTATAAAGGACGGGGAAATAGTAAACGACGGGAAACCCAAAGAAGTCATAACAAAAGAAAATATCCGCAAGATTTACGGGATAAATAATTTTGAAATTGAGGAAAACAAAAAAACAGGGGCACCGAACCTGCTCGTCGTGCCCGGAAACGTATAAAACATACAGGAGGAAGTAAAATGAAAAAGTTTAGGATGGTTTTTGTTTTTATGGTGTTTGTGGCTTTGGCTTTTGCCGACGACAGCGGCAGCCTGCAGAATATTTACGACCCGAACTACACCCCGCCACCGGGGCAGGGTCAGCCTATTGAATCTATACCGGCGCCGCCGGCGCAAAACGTTTTTAACGCACCGGGACAGTATGTGCCGCAAAATTTCAGCAAACCACTGCCGAAACCCACATATGCGGCCACGCCGGCAGCGCAGGCTACACCTTCACAGAACATGTCGGACCAGAATCAGTATGCGGTTGTTGTCACAGCGAGGAGAATACCGGAGATAATTGATTTTGTGCCGCGCAATTTCGATATAATAGAGTCAAAAGATATAAATGCACTCCTGCCTGTAGCTGATATACTGGAGGGCCTGCAGGGGGTTATGATAAACAGGAACGGAGGCTTTGAGGGAGTATCTACGCTGTCGCTGGACGGCATGCCTTCGGAAGCGGCCCTGATACTGCTAAACGGGGTGCCAATAAACGATATAGGCGTCGGAAGCGCGGATCTGACCACACTGGACGCGTCCGGAATCGAGAAAATCGAGATCATCAAAGGAGGAGTTTCTTCAATATATGGGGCAGACGCGATGGGCGGGGTCGTGAATATCCTGACTGACCCTGAAATAAAAAAATTACTGACCGCAGGCGCGTATTACGGGTCATACAATACCCAAAAACAAACGCTGTCTTCGTGCTACCAGATTGCAAACATAAAATACGCGGTAAACGCGGTGCAGGAATCAAGCGACGGTTATGAGACAAACTCCGGATATTTCAAAAGGACCATAGACGGGAAGATAAAGTTCAATACCGACACATCCGACACGTCGGTTTTCGGCTACTACATGAACAGGGAGCAGGGAGTGCCGGGCGAGGTCGACTTCCAGACACCGGATGACAAGCAGTACGATGAGAATTATAATGCCGGACTTGACGAAACCCTGAATTTAAGTTTCATAGATTTAAAACTCAGCGGTTTTTTAAAGTCCGGTGAAATGCAGTATATATCGCCGTCGTATGGCGACTCGATAGATAAGCAAAAAGAATATCAGGCAAGCGCGACGGGCATTTACAACGAAGGCGGGTACCTGTCAATCATAGGAGGGTATGAATATAACCAGAAAAATTTTAACTCATCAAGCACAAATACCCAGGCAGAGTACAACAACGCCCTGCTGGCAAACGCCACGCTCAAGGTCATCAAACCACTCGTGGTAAGCGGCGGAGCAAGGATAGACATGAATTCCGCTTACGGGAACCTGACCTCCTACAACGCCGGTGCGAAATTCGACCTGGATGTGAACACGCAGATTTATGCGTCGCTTGAGGACTCTTACAGGGCGCCGACTTTTGACGAGCTTTATTGGAACTCGGCATATTGGATGGGGAACCCGGATTTGAAGCCTGAAACCGCGCTTTCATATGAATTCGGGATTAAAAGGTCGGATAATATTTTTATAGAATCCTTTGACTGGTTTTCCAGGGAAATAGACAATATGATAAATGATTACGCTTTGGATCCGAATAATCCGAACGCGGAAGAGCCTCAAAATATAGAAAAAGCAAGGATACTCGGGTTTGAAGGCAAAGCAGCTATAAAATTCAATGATAATGACCTGCTGCAGGCAGGATATACATTTATGAACGCGATGAACGCCACCGCCGGCACAACTTTGCCTTATGTGCCTGAAAGCAAGTTAAACGCGAGGATTGAGAAAGGCCTGCCTTTCAGCATGAAGCTGGATATTGATTACGAATATGTTGATTCCAGGATCACAGGCGGCGGGAGCATGATAAAACCGTATTCAATGCTCAATGCCGGGCTGAACCAGAAACTAAGCGAGAATATAGACGTATCCGTGCAGTTAAATAACATACTGAACAATACTACTTATAATACTTACAGCAGTTATGGAGTTGAAAGCGGATATATAATGCCGGGAAGGACCGTAATGGCAGGAGGAAAGCTGGCGTTTTAATTACGTAAAATCCAAATAATAATATTACATACATTAAAGTTTACAAAATACCAACCGATATATATATTAAGATGCAATTCTAAGAAATGCCTAGAATTAAAGGGAATAATTAAATTAATAGGTTGACACTAAAAATAAATTAAATTATAATTATATTAAGAAAAAGAGGAAAGGAGTTTTACCATGAAAAAAATTACCTTTTTATTCTTGGCATTTCTTGTAATAATCCCAACATCAATAATATTTGCAGGAACCACTGGCCTGGTTAATGGCTTTGAAGGTGTCAGCGGAACTGCGGGAGCGCCTCCGGGTGGTTCATTAAATGACTGCTTGGCATGGGTAGGGGCAGCAAATATGGTAGGAGCGCCTTTACCACTTTTTTATCCATATTATGAAAATATCGGAATTTATGGTACTGACTCCGAAGCACCAGCCAATCCTCCTCAAGGAACTGATATGATGAGTGCATCTTGGTATAACCAGAAAACTTATTTGTATTTAATAGGTGCTGATTTTGAAAATAATGGCGGCAGTACGGGCTGGTCTAATTATGATTATATTTCGCTTTTGTATGCCCAAAATTCAAATGAAGGTGCGGGTTATTGCGGGGCTAACCAGCAGGTGCAAATAATAGATAATGGTGCTACACCGGTAACTGTTACCTCATCTGCATTACAAGTTGATGCCATAGTAGATACTCTAAACGCGGGGTTTTATTTAGTTGTTTTTGATCATCTTACGATGTCGTTAAATTACCTGGCAAATCATTATGACACAAATGCAGGTAGGGCCTTTAATGTTGGTAGTATTAATTACTTTGTAATAGATGCGCCATCGTGCAATGGCATGGCTCCGCTTAGCCCCGCTATTTTTTACTATGACGACCTTACCCTTGGAGCACATTCAGGGGCAACTCCTTTTTGGTCTACTCCGCCTTCAGGAGTCACTGTAAGCCCTATTAATCCGCCGAACTGGACGGGAGTAACTATATCATGGAATTTTGCTTCACAGACAGGCCAGTGCCCAATTACAGGGTATCATATATACAGGCAGGCAACATGGACCGCAAGTCCGTTTTGGCAAGAGGTAGCAGTGGTGAGTAATAATACAAATTCTTATGTTGACAATTTCGTAACAAATTTTGGAAGTACAGGAGGGTCATTTTGTTACAAAGTACTCACACTAGATAATGGACCGGGGACTGTGGCAAATACCGGAGATTGGCATACAAACACAATAAACGCGACTTATGACGAGGCGCTTTTAAGCGCAGCAACCGAGGCGTGTGTGGTTCTTACTCCTATACCGGGGCCGTCAAACACGCCATGTGCAGGATGCTCGCCTGTGCCTTCAGTATCGCCGACACCTACGTTTATACCGCCACCGGTAACAACACCAAGCATTAGCAATGCATATGTTTATCCCAATCCTTTTAACCCGAATGAGGGCACAGGTAGATTCCATGTGGGCAATGTGCCGGCAGGCACCAAAGTTTCTATTTATTCCATGGCAGGGAACCTCGTATATGACGGCACAGTAGGAAACTCAATTATCACGGACAATTGCCCCGGATGCTTTGAATGGAACGGTAAAAATAAAAATAATTCACAGGTTGTCACCGGGCTTTATTTCGTAGTGCTTCAGAGCGGAAGTTCATCACAGGTTTACAGGGTCACGGTCTGCTATAAATGCGACCCGGTGGACCATACAGGAACAGCAAGCAAATATAAATAATAAAAAAATTTGAAATATTGATGAGGAGCGCCGGATGAAAAAAATATTCTTATTGGTACTCATGCTTTTTATCAGCTTCAGCATATATGCAGCAGAATACGGCGGAGAAATTGCCGCGCCTTACCTGAACCTCGGCGTGGGCGCGCGCCCCTGCGGCATGGGCGAGGCATATATAGCCCTTGTGGACAATGTCGATGCAGCGTGGTGGAACCCGGGCGCGCTTGTGCAGGTGGAAAACCCGGAATTTACATTCATGCATAACCAGGCTTTTGGCGGGACAGATTATGAATACCTGGGCTTTGCAGAACCGGCGTCCCAGCTTGGCCTTGACATATGGGGCACAATAGGAATTACGGCTTTGCTTGTAAGAGTTGACGATATCCAGTTTACAAAGGAAATGCCTGACGGCAGTTACTCGCAGGAATTCGCGAACCAGGATAATGTTTACAGCTCGGGCGGCACTGTGCTCGGCCTGGCCTACAGCTGGCAGGCCGCAAAAATGTTCGCAGCCGGAGCGACCCTGAAACTCATAAACCAGCAGGTCGCGACAGAAAACGGCTGGGTGCCTGCCCTTGATATCGGCATATTGACACAGACTTCCCTGGAGGGATTTAACCTGGGGCTCGTGTTCCAGAATATCAGCTTTACGAGCTTAAACGGCGCGCCGCTTCCCATGAACCTGAAGTTTGGAGTTGCTTATAAGCTGGCCAGGCTATTTACTTCCGAGACAGACCCGAAAGACTTCCTTAATTTTGCCCTTGACGGCATACTTCCTATCAACCCCGCGAACCTGCCTTTTGGCCTTCAGACCGGATTTGAGTACGGAGTAAAACTGGACGACTGGAAAATAATTGGAAGGACAGGGTACAGGTTTAACGGAAACCAGTTTATCAGCGACCTTGGCGATGAAGCAGGATTAACAGCAGGAGGCGGCATAAGCAAGAATTTTTCGGGTGTCGACGCGGCTATTGATTATGCTTTTGTCCCTTACGGAATACTCGGCATGACAAACAGGGTGAGCCTGACAATACTCGTCGGACAGCCCACGCCTGTGCCCGCTACTGCCGGCCCAAAGCCGCCGAAAATAGCGGCAGCCACGCCGCAGACACAAAAAGTCGTGGTCACGTGGAGCAATGAGCAGGCAGGAAAAGTAAAAGGATATAATGTTTATATGAGCTACCAGCCGGGCGGGAAATATACCAAGATTACACCCAATCCGGTGGATAAATACATGCTGACTGTCGCGCCGTTAAAACCAGGCGTAAGAGGTTATTTTGTTGTAAGTACAGTCGACAAGGCAGGCAAGGAAAGCAAATACTCGCAGGAAGTCTCTGCTATCCCGCAGGGAGGGGGAGCGCCTTTATTTACTCCGCCGCCCTTGAAGACGACAAAAGTTATAGGCGGTTCAGGCTCGACAAAGTCGATAAAGTCGTCAAAAACTAAATCGAAAACAAAAACAACCAGCTCAAAGAGCAAGAAAAAGAAGAAAAAAACAACGACAACGCAATAAATTTATTGGGCTAGCGCAAACCGTTTAATATAAAAAATCCCCGCACTCCGGTGCGGGGATTTTTGTTTTTGAAGTTATATTTTGTTAAAATAAAATTTATTGACAAAAAACAATTATTATTATAATTTATAAATTCAAAAGGTGTGCTCTTAAAATTCATTTAAAGTTTTTAATTAATAACAAGTAATTGAAAACAAATAATTATTTAAAGGGGAGGTATATCATGAAAAAATTGTTAATAATTTTTATTTTGGTTTTAATAGTTTTAGCATTTGGGTGTTCAAAAAATAATAAACAACCTAATATTCCTGAATGGGAATCATTTGTATTATTACCTGGAACAAATTGGACAGAAGCAACTAACAATGCTTCATTTTCGGCCAGGTATAGCCATACAAGTGTAGTATATAACAATAAGATGTGGGTAATAGCTGGAGTGGGTAGAGTTGGAGGAAGTATAACTTCAATGAACGATGTATGGTATTCGATAGATGGTGCAGATTGGATAGAAACTACAGGAAACGCCAATTTCAGTGCAAGAAACGGCCATACAAGTATAGTATATAATAATAAAATGTGGGTAATAGCTGGAGAAAACGTTAGTGATTTAAATGATGTATGGTGTTCAATTGACGGCATAACATGGTCAGAAATAACATCAGGAGCAAAATTTAGCCCAAGGAACGGGCATACAAGCATTGTATATAATAACAAAATGTGGGTAATTGGCGGAGCCTATAATGAGTATCAAACTATAATGAATGATGTATGGAATTCAAATGACGGTAACACATGGACTCAGGTGACAACAACTGCTGGATTTAGTCCAAGATATGGGCATACAAGCGTTGTATATAATAATAAAATGTGGGTTATGTGTGCATATTCTCCTGATTTAAACGATGTATGGTATTCTTCAGATGGTATAAATTGGGCAGAATCAACAGGCAGTGCTGCATTTCCTGTGAGGGCCTGGCATACAAGCGTGGTATATGACAATAAGATGTGGGTAATAGCCGGTAATGGCAATACATCTTATTTGAATGATATTTGGTATTCATCGGATGGAATAAATTGGATTGAAGCTACTGCAAATGCAGGATTGTTGCCAAGGTATAGTCATACAAGCGTGGTATATAATAATAAAATATGGGCTATAGGAGGATTTACAGATGTTTTACGTGGTATTAGTTCCTATTTAAATGATGTTTGGTACACACCATAAAAAGGGGTAAAAGATAATGAAAAAAACAAAAATTGTTTTGTGTTTTATTTTTATTGTATTGCCAATTTCAATATGCGCAAAGTATTATATAGAACTTGAGCCCGGGATTAGTTTTTTAAACATGTCTGATTATAATTCAAATATAAACAATGCAAATCAGGTAAACAGAGCACTTGGATATAAGTCAAACCTGCAAAAAATAAATTTTTCTTTTGTTCCTGATATAAATATTGGTTCTTTAGTCGAAACCGACTTGGGATTACTGGGATTTTATATAAAAAATAGTTCGTTGTTAAATTACGGCAGCGGGGGAGAAGTGCAACAGGCGGATAATTCAAAAATCCGTACTGTAACAAGAAATTTCACTGTGTTTTATTCTGGGCTTGGGGCAAGAAGATATCTGCTTCCTGAAGAAAACGCAAAAATAAACGCTTACGTAGGGCTTGATACCGGAATTTATTATTCCGGGAATAACAGTATAAAAGAAAACACATATTATGCAGACGGCAGTGAGGCATATTATGAAAATGAAAATTGGGCTACTCTTTTTGGCGGTGGAGATATTGAGGCAGGCTTTGACTGGTGGTATAACGACGCGTTGGGATTAAATATAAAAACAGGTTACAGGCTGGGCATGGGTACAGCGACTGTGAATACTCACAGTGATTTGCAGGAATACGACGGATTGCAAATAAAAAACAACCTTGATTATTCAGGCTTTTTTATAACGATTGGGGTTACATATGGCTTTGGATTCGCAGGTCCAAGTGAAAGAGATATTCAATTCCAGGTTGATGAAGACAAGCCTTTTTCAGAGACAACAGCAGAGTTTTTCAATAAAGGCGTAAGATTATTTGATAAAGGGGACTATGAAGAAGCTGAAAAACAATTTAAGTCTGCGAAGCAACTTGACCCTGATAATAAGCAAATAAACAGGTACCTTGGTATTTTAAGCAACCTGAAAGCTGAATCGGGTAAAATGAATTCAATAGATCAAAGGAATTTCATTGCGGATAACCTAAAAGACGCAGGTAACTACAAAGATGCTCTTGCAAAATACAAAGAATTGCTGGCTATTGATCCGGCTAATGAGCATGCGCTGTATTATATAAAAGATTTTGCTGAGAAGGCAGAAAAATTTAAATCACAGGCCAAAGAAGAATATGATAAAGGTGATTTAAAGGCAGCCTTACAGGATGTCGGCAAGGCATGTGATTACGCACCGGATGATACAGAGGCTGGTGAAATGAAGGGTAAAATATTAAAATATTTTTCTGATAAGAAACAGGCCGATGTTCTGTATAATGATGGAGTGGAAAATTACCAGAAAGGGAACTATGAAAAAGCATTTGAACAATGGGAAAAAGTACTTGAGGTTACTCCTGAAGACCAGGAAACAAAGAAAAATATAAGTATTGTAAAGAAAAAGCTTGCGGAAAAAGATAAAGCAAACGGAGAAAGCGTAACTGCGGCAATGATTGACGCAAAAGAACTGCTATCGAAAGGCATGCTAAATGATGCAAAAAATAAATACGAGTATATTCTGCGTATGGATAGCGGGAATACAGAGGCCGCTCAAATGATTGATAATATTAATGAAATGGAAAACAAAAATAATAATGATGATACGGTAATAAAGCGATAAAGTGCCACAAGTTATATCATTATTTTTTAATGGGAAACCTGAAATAGTGCTTCGAGATAATATTCTTGACTTCATTACAAAAAACCATTAAAATATGTTCGCTTTTTTATAAACCATGTTTTTTAATAAGAAATATGTTATGAACGTTTAAAAGACACTAATTGGAGACAAATCATGAAAAAAAAGATTATCTGGGGCATAATAATAGGAATTTTGGCGCTGTTTCTTGCGATAAGGCAATACGGCCCGTATTTCAGCCAGAAGCAGAGCCTGCTATCCACAAACAGGATAGCGCTTATCAATATAGAGGGGGAAATCCTCGACACAACCCACATCCTTGAAATGCTTAATTATTACAGCAATATCCCGAATGTAAAAGTGATTCTCCTGCGTGTCAACAGCCCCGGAGGCGGCGTGGCCGCGTCCCAGGAAGTGTACAGGCAGATAATGAGGGCAAAGGAAAAGGGCAAAAAAATAGTGGTGTCCATGTCCGACACTGCTGCCTCGGGCGCGTATTACATATCATCCGCGGCTGATAAAATCGTGGCAAATCCGGGGACCATAACCGGGAGCATAGGCGTAATAATCTCTTATCCGTACGCGAAAAAGCTGCTGGATAAGATAGGACTGGAATTCATCACGGTGAAAAGCGGGCAATACAAGGACGTAGGGTCGCTTTCCAGCGAAACATCCGAGAACCAGAAAAAGCTTTTGCAGACAATGATAAATGACGTGCTGTACCAGTTTGTCGGCGATGTAGTTGACTCAAGGCTCGAGCCCCTGGCAAAAGCTTTTAAAATTACCGAGAAAAAGATGGATTTAAAAAAGAAGCTTGTGAGGGACTACATGCTCAAGAACATAGCCGACGGCAGGATACTTACGGGCAGGCAGGCGCTGGACCTGGGCCTTGTCGACCAGCTGGGCAATATTGACGACGCCATAGAGGCAGCGGCGAAAATGGCCGGGATTAAAGGACGGCCGCTTGTGATATCCGAAAGGAAAAAAGAGACCCTGGGAACCATGCTTTCATCCATGGTAGGCAATATAAATTTCAGGCAGGATACAGGGGCTTTATTTAAATATATTCTGCAATATTAAATTAAATAAAATTGTACCTCTTGTCCCGGCGCAAGCCCGGGACCTGAGCGGGTACAATACCCCGAAGATTTTACCTTAGCTGATCAAGCACGGTAAAATTAACGGGCTCTAAGGAGGAATTACATGGCTGACGAACAGGATAATAAAGGCCCGAAAGATGTGACTCCAAACCCGCTTGAAGAAGCGGAAAAAAAGCAGCAGGCCGAACCGCCGGCCGACGGCGCGCAGGCCGCGCCACAGGCGCAGGCCGAGGGACAGCCCCAGGCAGAGCCGGCAAAAGAACAGCCTGAAGAACCGCCAAAGCCGAAAACTTTCAAGGAAATATTCCTTGACTCACAAACATGGAACAGGATAGGCGAAGTTGCACTAATAGTGGCAGGATGTTTTTTCCTTGTCCTGTCTTTAAGCCTGAAAGCTTTTATGCCGATACCTGCCATTATCGGGTCGCTGCTGCTTGCACTGGCCGCATTTTTTGACGGTTATCTCCTGAAAAAATTCCAGAAAGACGCGGGCAAACTGCAGCTGACTTTAAGGTATATATTGACCGGCGTGTTTGTGGTGCTGGCAGTAGTTTTTGCCATCCAGATCGCGAAACCATGGGCAAGGGATCTGGATGATAAAATGATCATGGCCGCGTTCCTGGTAATAGTGCTGATTGTCGTGCTGAATTTTGCCTTATACTTAAAGAAAAACAAAAACGCTGCGCTGTCGGACATTTACCTTTTTATTTCCCTGATATTGCTGGCTGTCGCATTTGCCATATTCAGGTTCTTTTACGTGATACCCGCAATGATTCTCGCGTTTGCAGGAGCCGTACTCCTTGCCATGTCGCTTTCCAAGGAGCCTTTGCGGAAAGACGAGAATTTTCCCTTGAAAATAATGGGGATACTTCTCATATTATTATTCATGGCGCCTATTTTATACTACTCCCTGACCATTTTTTTCACTCAGCAGGCGCAGGTGATGGAATACACGACAGTTTCCCCGGAGTATAAAAGCAAACCCGAGAACCTGGCATGGGCGGGCAACGACAAATCCCTTGCTTTCAACAACTACAGCGAAAAGAAAAAAAGCGGTGTCATTTCAATTATAAACGCTTACAGCGCAGGCACGGTAGATATACCTCCGGAGGGAGACACGGTATTAAAATTTCCTGCGTATATTGACGCGCCGCAATGGAACAAAGCGAGCAATTTTATCATACTTACAGCCGGAGATTCAGAGGTCGGAGCAAGGAATATCTGGGGCATATCCCTCGCGCTCTCGAAGATGCAAAAGGAAAATAAGTCTAAAAATAATGATAATAACGACAAAATACTGGTCAGCGACGTAAAGAAGATAATAGACGTCGAGTGCATGCCGATAACCCATAAGACCGCATGGTCATCTGAATCCAAAAATTTCGTGTTTGCGGCAAAAACAAAAAACAAAGGGGATTTCAATATATGGACATCCGACATCAACAAACAGTCGATAACCCAGATAACAAAGGGAGCAAGAAAGATTTTCCCGCTCTGGTCGCCTGCGGAAGCGAAAATATTATATGTGACAAAAACAGACAGTTACCCGTATTTCAAGGTGTCGAACTACGACGGGTCGAATGCCCATGAATTCAGCCTGAGCAGGAAAAGCGACAGGGAGCTCCTGCCATGCTGGGACCCGCACGAGGCCAAGGTGATTTTCCATAAGGGCGACGAGCTCATGATAATGAACGCGAACGCCACGCAGAAGTCGAAACTTACCAGGAATACTTTTGTCGTAAGAGACTACTGGCTCACCCCGGAACGCAGGAAAATCAGGTTAACATATACCGAAACAGGTATTATATGGAGGGTGTGGACCATTGAAAAGAACGGCAAGCACAATAAGGAAATATTCAAGCAGGCATGCGACGGTTTCAGCCAGCCGAAGTGGAGCTATGACGGGGATTCGATAGCATTAAGCGCGAGTTACGGGAAGCTGAATTCGATCTGGCTGCTCGGGAAAAACGGGGAAATGCCTATAAAAATATACTCTACGGAAGGTGAAATAAGCGTCATTGAATGGGCGCCTTCCTCGAAAAAGATGGCTTTCCTTGTGAAAAAATACCTGACCCAGGAGCTGTGGGTAATAAACAGGGACGGGTCAAAGCCAAAAATGCTTTTTTCTTCATTCGGGAAAATCAACAATATAACATGGGATAACGACGACAAGAGAATCGCTTTTGACGAGACTTTCCACTATCCGCTGTTTGTCAATGACTTAACCACCACCAGGATTGTTTACGCGAAAACAGGCCAGCTGTTATGCCTGCTCCCGTATAACTTTTACTCCGAGTATCCGTCATGGTCCGAAAAGGGAGACATGATTGCCTATGTGGGATGGAAGGATATCAGGCTTAAATCATCAACATATAAAATCTGGATCGCAAGGCTGCAATAAAAAACTATTTTATTTTTATCAAAGCGCTCTTGCCTGAAAATTTAGCATCTGAAAAACTTGATAATTTTATGAAAATTTTGTATGCTTTTAAAGTGCAATAATAAGGGAAATTATTTTTACAGTCTTAAGCCAAAAAGAGGAGAAATATCATGAAAAAAATAAGGGAATTTTTACATGGCAGGGAACTAATATTCAAAACGTTTCTATTCATAGCGGCCGTGTTTTTGTTCGCGCCTTTTATATATTCGGCTGATGACACGCTGGCGGTTACGGGACTTACGGCAAGCCCTGCTGCGGTGAGCACCGGAGAAATAATAACGGTAATAATGACATTAAACGACACCGGAACCAACGGATTGAATTCCGTACAGCCGGGCAGCGTTTCACTGATAGATAATTCCGGCCAGGCCGCTTATGTAAATGTACAGCCTGCTACTATGGCAATTGCCGCAAACGGCACAGGCACATTTACTTTTACATTTAACGCCACGTCAACGGGGTCGCTTAAATTCACAAACATTCCCGGGTCTGAAAGCGGGATTGATAATGTCAGCAGCGACACGGTAATTGCAACAGGAAATTTAACCAGCAATAATGTCACGATCCAGACGCCTGCGGCACTTGTGGTGTCAGGGATCACTTCGACATCGCCTGTGGCAGAAGGCCAGACAATAAGCGTCATCATCACGGTACAAAATACAGGCCAGGACAATGCTTCTGGAGTATTGCCGAACCAGCCTGCAGTAAGCGGTACAGCCATACTGAGTCCGCTTACCACACCATCGGCTCAGTCAATTGCCGGCGGAGGAAGCGCGAACTTCATATACACATATTCTTATTCCAGCCCGGCTTCATTTATGTTTACCACAAACGGCGGCTCGGCCGGCACTGACCAGCAAACAGGCGCAACGGCAGGATGGACCGACAACGGCTACAGCATAAAAACAATCGTGGAGGCAACGCTCGGCGAGCTTATTGTAAATTCCACTGCCGATAATGATGACGGCATATACGGAAACGGGCACGATACATTAAGGGAGTGCCTGAATATAGCAAATTCTATGACTTCAAATACAACAATTCATTTTGCCGCATCGATTGCAGAAGGCACAATAAACCTGACCGGAGACCTTCCGTATATTTCAAATGCATCGGGTTCAATATCGGTTGACGGACAAAGCAGGAATATTGTAATCAATGGAAACAATCATTTTGTTTTTTATATGACAAACAGCAACAATAATAAAATACTTAATCTTTCCGTAATAAACGCACAAAGAGGAGTTATGATTTATAAAAGCAATGGAAATATAGTATCCGGCTGCAGGATAGGAGTTGATTGGAGCAATAACACAGGGGAAGGGAACAATATGGGAGTTGTAATCCATGACTCATCGGGAAACACAATAGGCGGGGACGCTTTGCCGACAAGCGGCAGCGGGACCTACTATGGGAATGTTATCTCGGGAAATACCGACAATGGAATATTAATATTCGGTGACACAATTCCAACGACAAATAATATGATACTCAGCAACTTTATTGGCACTGACTCGTACGGAACCAAAGCCCTGCCAAATGGCGGTAATGGAGTTGATATTGATGGAGAGGGTGCAGATGCAGATTTCAATACTGTTGGTTATGGCAATGAAGGCAACCTGATATCCGGGAACGCCGGCGATGGAGTTCTGATAGAGGACTCTTCTTATGAAAACGGTGTATTTGGCAATGTTATAGGGGGAAATATTTCCGTATTCACCGGGAACAGCAGTTCTGCCGCTGTCATTCCAAACCAGACAGACGGAGTGGCAATTGATGATGTCGACGCTAAACCGGCTTCAAAGGATTCATGCTCAATAGGCGGATATAACCCGCTGGAAGGGAATGGGACTTATGGAAGCGGTAAATATGACCAGCCTGGAAATACGATTGTAGGTAATTCAAGCAGCGGCATTAATATTACGCATTATACTTCATATGCCTATGTAGGCAATAACTCAATAGGTGTAATGTTCGGAAATAAGTCTGCCGGAAACGTGCTTTATGGAGTGCTGATAGACAACACCGCAGAATATGCCTACGTGAATTCGAATTTAATCAGCGGCCAGAATGTCACGAATACTTCAATTGGTTCTGGTATCGAGACCGACAGCGCCGAATACTGCTATATTTATAACAATATTATCGGACTTGACGCATCATTGAGCGTTGCCATGCCAAACAGTATTGGACTAAACATCATAAACTCGGAATATGTGATGATCGGCGATCAGGGCAACACTTCTTCGGCAAATGTCATTTCCGGGAATATCAACCAGGGGATATTATTTGAGGGCGGAAATTACAATGGAGTATACTGTAATTTTATAGGAACAGCAAACCAGAGCGACGGAGATTTTGGAAATAAGGTCGGTATAGCTGTAGAGAATGACGCGACTGAAGATGAAATAGGCAGCGGTGTTGGCTCAGGCGATGAAAATTATATCATGAACAACACAGTAAAAGGCATTGAGATAGGCAGCGGCCCGGCCGACGATGTAGCGAATATATTTGTTAACTCAAATTATATAACCAATAACAACGGATTGGGCATAGACCTTGGCAATGACGGAATAACCATCAACGGAAGCCAGACAGCTCCGGGCCCGAATAACTGGGTAAATTATCCGACAATCACAAACGCCTACATGTCAGACCCTACTACAATGCATATTGACGGTGATACAAACACACTGAATGGTTCCAATATGGGAGTTATTATAGCAATTTCTGAGAATGACGGACAGCAAATGCACGGGGAAAGCCCTGTGCCGATTGCATATATAACCGCAACAGGTGGATTATTCCACGCAGACCTGGACATTACTCCTTATGGCAACCTTTCGGGCGTTACTCTCACAAGCTATGATGTAAGCGATTATGGTTCATCCGAATACTCCCCGAATTTCTGGGTGTTTGCGACTGAACCTACTTTTACCATGACGGTCACAGATACTATGACCCAGACGCCGACTTTTACCGCTACATTCACCATAACACCAACACCAACAATGACGCCAATGTGCGCGTGCGTGACTACGCAGAGCTGTTTTGTTGTGGAAAACCCTTCTGATCCTTTGTATCAGCCGCCGGCTTACCAGTATAACTTTGACGGCAATTTTAATGACAGCTTTGGAGGCCTTAATGCAACAGAAACCGGTTCTTTAAGCTTTGTAACCGGGTTGTCAGGGCAGGCAGTAAGCGGTTTCAGCAATTCTTCATGGGTCACACTTTGCGGGTGCCAGCTAAGACAGCAGGACTGCGCAATTGACTGGGATGAATATATTAATCCATCACAGAATACTTCGCTCTATGGGCCCGCCATATTGGATGCATTGCTTGGACAAGGTCAGGGTACCGACACAAGCCAGAAATATATAGGTGTATTTCTTGATGAAGATAGTTCAAATACGCAAAATGCAGCTGTACGGGTATTATATACTTTGAATACAGTTAATTCCACCAATCAAATTGAACTAGGAGGATTAAATACTGCAGGATGGTATAATATAAGAGTTAGCTGGACCGGCGCAATGGGTGTGGGACTTAGCTCAACCGGGCCGGGAATAGTAAAATTAGTTGTTATAAAGGATGGAGTTGGTCTGGTAGGCGAGCAGGATAGTTCCCCAAGCATGCCAATTTATTTCGGGACAGATATCAGCAACAAAGATGTGGATGTTGGAGCAGCCTGGGGAGGCGCCAATTATATCAATGGGGCCATTGACAACCTTAAAATATGGAACTGCGTAACTGAAGCTATACCTACAGTCACCACAACACCTTCTATAACGCCGACATCAACAATATTTTTATCACCAACGATTACGCCCACGGCTACAATCAGCCCGACTGTAACTCAAACGCCTGAATTCACCTCGGTTTTCGCTTATCCCAATCCAGTAAAAACAGGCGGGGAAGTTACAATAGCCTATCCGGTGAAGGGGAATACTACAGAAGTAGATCTGGTCATATACGCGATAAATGGCGATAAAGTAGCTGATGTCACGGAAACGTCGGTTATCGACGGCGAACTCAGTTTTAAACTGAATAATAAACTGTCTTCGGGCGTGTATTTTTATAAAGTCACAGTTAAACATGATGGCATTCAGGATATCTATAAGTTCAAAAAGTTTGCAGTTGTGAATTAGGGAGGACGGACCATGAAAAGAATAATAATATTATTAATAGCAATATCTTTGGCTGCATTTAACGCCTATGCAGCGGAAACACAGGCTCAGTTTTTAAGCAGTTCAGATGTGCTCGGTAAGTACCTGGGAATTGAAATAGGCGCGAGGTCGTCAGGTATGGGCAACGCAGATACGGTCCTGATTTCCGGCGCAGAGGCTTTATTTATTAACCCAGCAAATACAGAGCCGGAAGGTGCCGACAATTCTCTTTTATTATCACATAACAGCTGGCTTGGCGATGTTTTTCAGGAAACGGCGGCATATTCACGCAGCTTTTCAGGCTATGGTGTGGGTGGAATAGGATTTTCATATATAAATGAAGGGAAGATTGACGGTTATACAACAGACTCGCTTGGAAATCCGGTAGCAACAGGAACAATAAACCCGTCTGCGGTCATAGTAAAGGCAAATTATTCAAACTTTCTTCTCAGCCAGCTGCGGGTAGGTTTAAATTTAGGTTTTACAGAAGAAAACATAGGCGGCAATACGACAAGCAAGGAAATTATTGACCTTGGCGTCAAATATATGGATGTGATAAAAGGTTTAAGCCTGGGCATATCTGCACAAAACCTCGGGCTTGCCGGAAGCGATTATTCAGTAGATTCAAGTATAATAGCAGGCCTTGGATATGCGCTGAAAATGGAAAAGGCAGGAGACTTAAACGCTGAACTTGATGTCAAATTACCGAATCAGAACAGCGCGGTCATTGCCGCAGGTATCGAATACGTTTACAGCGATACTTTATTTGCACGCATCGGTTATGAGGGAGACAACAGCGATGTTACGGGGCTAAAGGGGATAAGGTTTGGCCTTGGATTAAAATACCAGAAATTTAATATTGACTACTGCTTTGAACCATACGGGGACCTTGGCGCGTCCAACAAACTTTCACTTGGATTTAATTTTTGATTAACAGATATTATTTTTTATAATCAAACTGAACCCTGCGTCTCAAGCAACCATTTTAAATTTATATATATGAATGAGGGAAGAGTTGAAAAAGTCTAAAAGAAAGAATAATAAAAACACTTCAATTAAAGTACTTGGCGTACTGGCAATGGCTGTAATAATTGTCATGGCATTGTTGCTTGCTCCAAAACCCAAATATGAAATAAGCAATATACCACGCCAAAAGCTGCCGCAAACTATACTACAGCAGCAGTTTAAGCCATGGCATACCCCGACCGCGGAAAATACTGCGATGATTAAAAATTTTGACCTGAAAAGAATAGATACCGGCGTAAAACTCATTAAACCCACCGACCTAGCGGTAAACGGCGACGGAAATTTAATGCTTGTGGCCGACAGCGGCGTAGATGTGATATACCTTTTGGAAAAAACAAAGGATTACAGTTACAGATTGAAAAGCAAAATATACATGGAAAAACACAGCGCAATAGCGGATTTTTTCGGCTGGCACCGGCAAAAGGCCGAACCAATATACCTTTACTGCGATTTCAATGAGAAATTAAAGACTGTTTACGGCCTTGACGGGGATGCAGGGGTTGTTAAGGAATTTAATTATGACGGGAGCTATATTTTAACGGTCTTTGACAGCCCGAGCCTGCTGAAAGCAAGAAGCCTGAGGTTCTCGAGGAACGGGGACATAGCAGGCATAAGCATACCCATGCAAAACGAAGTGATTACTTTTGGCTCAAATAACAGCATAATTGACAGCTATTCCACAGTGACTGGCACCGGACTGGGCCAGATATCCCAGCCGGGCTTTATTGGCTTTGACTCAAGGGATTACAGGTACGTGATTGACGCGAACAACAGCAGGGTTGAAGTGTTTGACGACAAAATGAATTATACAAACAATTACTATATCGGCGGGTGGGTTTCCACCATAGCAGGCCCGCAGCTGGCCGTGGTTGACAGCGCAGCCGAGCCGTATATGGTAGTAAGCGATAATACAAAAAAGGCACTTCTTTTTTATTTTTTGAAGAAAAACATTGAAATAGCAATGGACGTGAATAATTTTTGCATAGCCTCTGACAGTTCCGGGAATTTATACACAATAGACAACACCAAAGCAAACGATATTTTTATCACAAAAATAAAGATTCTTGAGGACATAGGCGCTGATATAAAAAATATTCAACAAGGAAACGAATAAGAAGTGAAAAATAAGGATAAAAACATAGTAAGTAAAACGATTTTTTTTATAATAGGAATTTTATTTTTGATTTTTGGCTGGATTTTTTTGTTAAATAAATCAGTTCAAATCCAAGAAATCGGAGTCTTTATAACCATTGCCGGAAGCCTGCTTGCTTACTTTGGATTACCTAATCCAGATAAAAATCAAATCGAAGAAGTAGGCAAAAATGTGTTATTATTTAAAAACAAGATTTTAGATAATTATTTCATTAAATTCGGCTTTCTTCTAATTGCTGTTTTATTAATTTTGACAGGTAATTTAATTATAAAAGATCCGGATTATAGCACATTTTCCTTGTTTTTTTATTGTGCTGCAGTCTTGGCCATTTTTTTTGCATTGCCGCTAATTAATATTAAAGAAAAAAAGCCGGGTAAAATTATATTTGTATTAATTGCATTATGTTTAGCATTCTGGGGACAATATGACTTTTTAAAAAATAAGGTTAATTACGCCATAATAAAGTACATAATTGCCGCGGCTGTTTTTATTTTTGCCAGCCCTTTGGAACATATCAAAAAAACAGAAGAAAAAGACACAATTCCTTTAATTACTGAAATAATATTTTTAATAATAATAATAGTAATAGGGATTTTTTTAAGAACTTACGAACTTAACATCAGGCCTTTTGGGCTGGAGGTTGATGAGCCAGGACTTTATTTAGGTAGAATTAGCAATTTAATAAAAACGAATAGCCTAATTAATGTTGGTGCTTTTGGTTTACATACGCATATATTACAATTATTCGATAAATTTTTTGGACCATGGAACAGATTAAGTATCAAATGGATGGCTGTATCAATAGGAATAATTTCAATTCCTGCAATATATTTTTTAATAAGAGCGATATTAAATCAAAGAATTGCTATGTTTGCGACTGTAGTGTTTACTTTTCTCAGGTGGAATTTATATTTTTCCAGGATGGGGCACGCAGCTGTAGTAACATTATTAGCCATAATTTTATTTTTTTATTATTTTTTTAAAGGGATTAAAAAAAGGAAAAAATTTTTATGGTTTTTAGCTGGTCTTTCTTTAGGCTTGGCTCCCCATGGGGTATGGACTGCTGTTTTATTAATTATTTCCGTTGTTTTTTATCTTGGCATTCTGATAATAAGCGAGAAAAAATATATTAGAAATAATATTATTTTAGTATTTGCTTTTTTGTTTGGTTATTGGATTTTTATTTCGATGATGGCACACAATTATTTTATGGATAAAAATATCTATTTTGGAAGGATATCGGGGGTATCTGTTTTTAACAATGATGCTAATAATGTCAATAAAAATGTTGCAAAAGAAATAATAAGTAATTTAAAAAGTGTTTTGCTTATGTATAACTTTAAAGGGGATAACAATCCGGCTTACTCGGGCGCGCCGCCGGGGGAAGCAATGCTGGATTATGTTAGTTCGGTGTTATTTGGATTAGGTTTCCTTTATGCAATATATTACAGCAAATATTACTTATTTTTTATTTTTATACTGGCCTTTTTTTCGCAGGCTTCAGGTTCAATATTTTCTAATCATGCCCCAAATGGAATCAGAGCCATTGGAACAATGATAATTGTAATTTTCCTAATTTCTTTTATTTTTAATAAAATATTTCTATCGATCAAAAATACTATTGGGAAAAAGTTAGAATATATTTATTTGCCTTTATTATTAAGTATTTTTTTGATACCGATAATCAAAATTAATTATTTTCAATACTTTGGTAGATGGGTTAGTCTGGGGCCAAATGATGAAATTGCGACTGCCACAGGAATGTACACCGGAAAACTGGGGCCGGGGAACAGGATATTATTGTATACGTCAAGATATTACCCCGATCATCCGCCTTACAGATTTTATTCCGAGGATTATCCCAAAGTAAGCAGTACAAGCCAGCTGAGCCGGGGTTTAAATAACCTGATGCTGATCAATAATGAAAATTTTGCAATATTATTTCATTCCGACACATGGGCAAATATTGATAGTTTTAAAAATGCTTATTTCCCGGATGCTAAAATCGAAATAGTTGATCATAAATATTTTAATCCGAAATTAATGGAAGGAGAAGGTTTTGGGATTTTTGCAAAGGCCTTATTGATAAGCAATGAAGACATAAAAAAACACAGGGGACTGAACGCCAGATATTCTTTTGATAAAACAATCAAACAAAATGAATTACCTGAATTTAAGAATGAAGATTTGTCAAAAGTGCCTTATTTGGTCAGCTGGAAAGGGACAATTCTAATACCTTATTACGGCATATATAAATTTACGAATACCAATAACGCGAAATTTTCGGTGATAATCGACAATAAGTCCGTAGCAGCCAATGCGGATGTTATTTTGGCGCAGGGTCTCCATACAATATCAATTAATTCATACAGGAACAGTGCCGGCTCGAAATTAAATTTGCAGATTGACGCTGAAGAAATAAATGACAAAGGCGCGGGAAAAAAAGAATTTTTAAAATCTGAAGAGGATTTATTTTATGATTATCCTATATATGGGCTGCATGGATATTATTATAGCGGTAATGAATGGGCAAAAGGAACGATAGAAAATGAAAGCATTGATATTGACATGGCAGTTATCCATGCCGGATGCGCGTTGTGGAAAGGAATAATAAATATCCCCGAGGACGGCAAATATATTTTTAGATTCGAGCCAAATAATAATACATATAGAAGGATAATAATAGATAAAAGCAAATTCTGGGAGACCGGGCAGCCGCCAGATGCGCAGAAAACCGTAAAATATTTTTCCGGCAGGAAGCTTTTGCGGGTAAATGATTTTACGCTTGTTAAAGGAAAGCACCCAATCGAAATATATATAAATAAAGGCGATACATCCTCTTTATTATGGGACGGGGGAAATGCAAAAAACGAGATGAAACCTGTACCAGTTAATGCATTTGAGCCTGATTTCGAAATTACCCCGTCTAAAGATTTGTTACATAAAATTTCCTCCAAGGAAACAAACAACATTAATGAAAAGCTGGTGCCGGGTCAGCCATTGCCAATTAATGTTATAAATACGCAGTTTAATCCATACATTGCGCCTGAAAATATAAGTTCTGCTGTTATCAGCAAATACGAACTTAAAAGGATTGATACAGGCGTTAAGTTCAGGAAGCCGACTGACATTGCAGTTACCGGCGACGGGCAAAATATGCTCATAGCAGACAGCGGCGCTGATGTTTTATATTTGCTGACAAAAGAAAACGAAGAAAAATATAAATTAAAAACTATGATTCGCGTAAGGCCGGAAAAGAATGGTATAATAAAACTTATGGATTTGATTTTTGGATGGTATAAAAAAGCAGGTCATGCTTATTTATACGCGGATTTTAACGAAAATGGCAGGACGATATACGTTCTTGACGGCGATTACGGGACCGTAAAGGAATTTGATTATGACGGAAAATACGTAAGGACAATTGTTGACAGTCCGAGCTTTGTCAATGCGGCAAGCGTGAAAGTTTCAAAAAACAGCGATATGGCAGGATTAAGCATCCCGATGCTAAATGCCGTGGTGACTTTTGATTCACAGGCAATGATAATAGATAATTACGCGACAACAACGGGCAATGGGCTGGGGCAGCTGTCGCATCCGGGCTTTATTGGGTTTGACCCAAAAGGCAACAGGTTTGTAGCTGATATAGACAACAGCAGGATGCAGATGTTTGACAATAATATGAACTATGTAAGCAGTTATTATATTGGCAGAGGGATTTCAACAATGGGTATGCCGCAGGCAGTTGTGATAGACAACGCGTCTGAGCCGTATATGGTGGTAAACAATAACGAGAAAAAAGCGCTGATGGTTTTCACTTTAAACAAAAAAATAGTTAAAAGTTTAAATGTTAATAATTATTGCCTTGCGGCTGATGACGCGGCAAATTTATACACAATAGACACCAGCAATCCCAGGGATATTTTTATTTCAAGAATAAAGATTCTTGAAGATATAGCTGCGGATGTAAAATAATTTGGGGTGCTTCGTTTAAACACTCCGAAGGGAAACCTATGCTATATCTTTTCGCGAAATTAATCAATTTCAAGCCCATTTTTAATCATGTTTTTGTATGGTTGTTGCGAAGGTGCGGGGGATGTAAAACAGGGCAATGTCAAGACAATAAATGGGACAATGAAATAAAAGTAAGCCGGATGATTGACAGCGTGTTGCAGAGTTTGTTATAAGAAGTCACTTGTGCATAGTCACAGAATGCTTTCTATCACTAGTTTATTATAGAGGTTCCGAAAGGAAAGCGGGCCTTTTTTGCGTTAAAATGGCATGGCAACGCTAAGTCAGGTATATAATAAGATTACAAAAAAAATATAGCAGTAAGTTTAGTGTTTTGTGCCTAAAAGCGCATTATTCGATGCGCGAGGTAGAAAATTTGTAAGATTTTTTGAAATAGCAGTTGACATATTTCGGATAATTTTGTAAACTTTGTTCGTTGGAAGTTTTGGAAAAAATATGCTCTACGGAGCGGGAAACAAGCAAATAAAAGCAAAAAAATAATAACGCCATAGCCTTGCTTAAAAGGAGATTTTTTTGTATTCAGCGACCAATTTTAAATATATAAATAACAGGGTGGGAAACATTAAAAGAATAACCGGAATTATTATTTTTACTACTATAGTTTTACTTTCGTTTTTCCCGTCCCGCGCTTATTCCGCAATAACTTATTATAGTTATTCAACAAATACCGTTACAAATTCAACAACTGCAACCATTAGTTATAATGCCCAGGGGGGAGCAGAAAATATATTAATGGTCTCTTCTTCGGGTTCGGTAAATGCAATAACATGGGTTGTGGGAACCACTTTCCAGGGTTTTACTAATGTTACTAGTGTAGCTGCCAATGCATCAATATGGGATTTGCCAAACCCGACTTCCGGTTCGGGAACTATAAATTTTACTTATAATAATACTGTTGCAGCTGGAATTGTAGGAGTGACAGAATACTCTGGCGTTGACGGCATAGGCAAATATGCCGAGGAATCCGGGACTGGTAATTTATCATTAAGTGTAACTACACTATATAATAACAGCTGGCTTTTTTCTGCATATGGGCAGAATAAAAATAGCACATTAGGTAGTACGACAAGTATTCAACGCTGGTATGTGGCTAATGGCACGGCTGTAGATGGTGGGGGTTTTGATGTTACCTGTGGCACTACTGGAAGCTATCCTACATCTTTAACAACAAGCGCAGCAGGATCTGCTTCTGTCTTGCTTTCGGCTGAAATTTTGGACGCTCCTGTTTTAACTGCGAGTATGTCGGCAGTACCTGCGCAGGTAAGCGTGGGGCAATTGATAACAGTAATAATGACAGTGACCAATACAGGCGGCGTAACAGTCAATAATGTGCTGCCTGCAGCGCCGTCAATAAGTCCGTCAGGATATGTGACGCCTGTCAGTACACCGGTAAGTGCAGCTATAGCCGGGGGCTCCAGCGCTTCATTCACATGGACTTATACAGCTGGGTCGGCAGTGGCAGGAGTAACATTCGCAAGCAGTGCTTCGGGTACAGATGCTTTCAACTCCAACGCAGTAACAAGCAATGTAGCAACAAGCAATTCAGTAATAATACAAACACCAGCGTCGCTTCAGATAGTCAGCATGGCAGTGCCTTCAACAGTAGATGTCAGCCAGAATATCACAGTGATCCTGACTGTATATAACCAGGGCAGCGCGGCAGCAACCAATGTATTGCCAAATTTGCCGACAGGGGGGACGTGTATTATTTCCCCATCCAGGCAACCAATATCAGGCGGGGGCCAGGCAGCATTTACATATATATATAACGGGGCGTCATCGCCGGGCACAGTGACGATAGTGCCGCCATCAACAGGCACAGGTCTTGACGCGAACAGCGGCGCTGTTGCGGCATGGTCGTCTGTAGTATCAAGCCAGGGAATAACAGTGCAGACGCCTGCCAGCCTTGTGATAACAGGAACAACGGCGCCGTCACAGATAGATGCGGGCCAGATAATAAATGTGGTGATAACGGTTCAGAATAACGGCCAGGCAGGCGCAACAGGGACATTGCCGAATGCGCCGGCGCTTAGCGGAGATACAGGCTCGGTGAGCCCAAGCTCGACGCCTGTGGCGCAGAATATAGCAGGCGGCGGGACGCAGGCATTTACATTTGCATATTCGGCAGTAAGCGGTGGGACTGTAACATTCGCGACAAACGCAGGGGCAGTCGGTAAAGACGCGGATTCTGGACAGACTATAACCTGGACTGATACAGGGTATAACGCGACAGTTGTAATAGTAACATCCGCGGAAGAAACAGCGACTGCCGGTGCAATCGCGACACAGACGGCGATAGTGCAGGCGACTGAAACAGCTGTGGTGCAGCAGACGCAGACAGAAGTTGCAAACCAGACAGCGACGGCAATAGCAGTAGCGACGCAGACAGCCGCGGTAATAGCGACAAATACAGAAGTAACAAATGAGACAGCGACAGCGATAGTAGTAGCGACGCAGACGGCCGCAGTACAGCAGACGCAAACAGAGGCAGCAAACGAGACAGCGACGGAAATAGCAGTAGCGACTCAGACAGCCGCGGTAATAGCAACAAATACAGAGATGGCAAACGAGACATCAACGGCAGTCGTAGCTGGGACACAGACGGCTGTGGCGCAGGAGACAGCAACAATAGTCGTGCAGGAAACATCCACGGCAATAGTACAGGCGACGCAGACAGCCGTGGCTGGTTCGCTTATTGTCAATTCTAATGCTGACGATGGCGGAATGCCGGGAAGCGTAACTCCGGGAGTAAATACATTAAGGCAATGCATAAATTTTGCAAATAGTTTAATTGGCCAGAATGTTACTGTACAGTTTTCTATTTCTGATCAATCGATTGCACTGACCCAGGGTCCTTTACAGATTAATAATTCAAATATAGTTGTTGATGGAGGGAAAAATAATATAATAATAAACGGGAATCATAATCCTATATTCATATTGGTTTCAAACGGCAATATAATTGATAACCTGGCTTTAATAAACTCAGCTTATGCAATTTTAATTACTGGAGCACAGGCAACCGGAAATACGATAACCGGATGCGTTATTGGAATGGATTGGAACGGGAACTCCGGCGGTAATACATTTGGCATTATGTGTCAGAACGGCGCAGATGGCAATTATTTTGGCTTGGGGGATGCATCGGGTAATACTATTGTTAATAGCACTGTAGCCGGTATAATGATTAATGAATCTTCGTATAACCAAATATCCGGTAATTACATCGGGGTAGACGCCGGTTTTAATAACGGTGAAGGGAACAGCATTGGAATAGAATTAATGAGCGGCGCTTCATATAACCAAATTGGCGGTGCGGTAGGTTCCGGGAACGAAAATTACATTATGAATAATACTAGCAAGGGAATACTGATAGGTGAAAGCACGTCTGATTCAGGAACAACCGGTAATTATATTAATTCGAATTACATTTCAAATAATAACGGTCTTGGTATAGATATCGGAAATTTAAATGCGATAGCTGTTAATGGAAGTGAACCAACGCCAGGCCCGAATAATTGGACGTATTATCCTACGATTACAAATGCTTACATGTCGGATAGCCATACATTGCATGTCGAAGGGGACACAAATATTACTGGGTCAGATAACGGATTTATTATAGGGATATCTGATAATGATGGAGAGCAAGGTACGGATTTAATGAACCATGGTGAATGCCCTCAGCCGATAACATTTGTGTCTACAACCGGCGGGACTTTTAGCGTGGACATTGATACTACCTGGCTTGGCTCAAATTCTGATTTATCAGGGCTGACTATCACGAGTTATAATATTGACAATAATGGGTCGTCTGAGTTTTCTGCAAATGCATATGTAATGTCACAGTCAGGAGAACAGGCAACGCAGACAGAACAAGTTACAGAAACTGAAGTGGCGGCATTATGGAGCCCGACATTTACAGTAACGGCAACAATAACGGAAACGAGTACATACACGGTAACGGCGACAATAACGCCGATGTGCGCGTGCGTAACAACACAGAGTTGTTTTGTTG